>Ga0116229_10013485_pt1 | contig 11545 bp, 6 predicted proteins | sample S1TSphgellanicum_3_FD_87313 | JGI IMG/M metagenome (GOLD analysis project Ga0116229, IMG submission 87313) | Host-associated microbial communities from peat moss isolated from Minnesota, USA - S1T2_Fc - Sphagnum magellanicum MG | ecosystem: Host-associated > Plants > Peat moss > Unclassified... | reverse complement strand
CGGGACTCCCAAGTGAGAGTCCCGAAATTCTTAAAGTTGGGACTTCTGCAACTTTGGGGGCCCACAACTTTTGTGTTCAAACCTCTAATTGAGGTGAGGTTTGAAGGAAAGGTGTAGTCCTCGTCAAGAGTTTTCCAACAATATGTGGCACTCCACTTGCGCACAAGGAAATTAGGGCGATTCTCGACTTTTAGTGGTCAAGAGTCAAATTGTCAATTTGACTCCCGACCTTTCTTTTGGCCATAACTTGTGTTTTAAGTGTCCAAATGGGTCATATAAACTCATTTTAAACATCTACGTTCCAAGATCTTTCCAATGATATAAGGAATTTTTTAATTTAATAAGTTTTGACTCCTATAGTTGCCCTCTAAAAATTTAGGAATCCATTTGGAGTGTGGGGGCTCATTCCCTCACATTCTCTTGCACTTTCGGGAACATGAAATGTGATTCCTGGGCTCATTCTTGGCTCGCACCTTTGCAAGCCCTTGCCTTGGTCGCAAGCCCAAGGCTAGGGTTGCGACATGAGTCCATTATGTTTGACACACATTACAAATACAAAAGCTTAAGGGCCATGGCAATGTTATAGGATTGTAATCAATTGCAAGGATAAGGTGTCATTCTTGTAGGAGGATGGGACAAACACTATAATTATGGTTTGTACTACACATTAAATATCAAAGGTACCTTTTATTTGAAAGGAGCCTTTACTAAATGGACTATTGAAAGCAAAAGTCCAATTCTAGGAAATTATTTGCATTTTTTTTCATTGTGTATCCTTCCAAAAAAATAAAATCAATTATATAAAAATCAACTTATATGACATAAAATTTGGCTAGAATTTGAATAATACATGGAAGGGACTTCTAAAATTCCCAATCTAACAAAGCTTGTTATGAAGGACCCAATTTTATTTCATGCTTATTTTTTTTACACAAAAATTGGTATTAATGTGTAATAGGAAATTTGGGAAACAAGACCTTACTTTCCTTAGTTCCAAACATTGTTACAATGTACCATGAATATTGACACTTGTATAAATTGAAAATTTTATATGGAATGTTATTGAAGATTTTAAACCTAGTTTGAAAGAAGGCATGGTGTGCCTTAGCATCTTTGGTGGAGGGGTTGTTACACATTTTTGCTTTGTAAATGAATTTCCTCCCAAGTGATTTATCCAAAATAATATATTGTTTAATTTATATGAAGCCATCTAACATTAGTGGATAGTGGAATGATCACCAAGACCTTGCATTTTCACTCCTAGTGCAAGGTTTAGTGTTTTGAATTAACATTAAAGTTGTAATATGGTTTGGTAGGTTTGTGAAAACTTGTAGGATCATTTTTGTGGAAATGGTGAAAAAAGGTCCATTCTTTTAAAGGTTTAGGAAAATATAGTTGTGTGTAGGCCTCAAGGTTTTTTTGGTTTCCAATGTACCTATTGTTATATTTGTTGGTTTAAATTTGATCTAATAGTTATAATTATTTTAAATAAGATTTGTACACATTACATTTGCGATTAAAATGTTAAATCACATTTTACAATTGGAGTGTTGAAATACTTTGACAAGGGTTCACCACTCGGCAATCATTAAGTGATTACAACCTCTAAATTGCAAAGGGTTGGTCATATGGTGATCATTGGGTGACTATTGGGTGGGGTGATTCAACTCTAATTTGAAGAGGGTTGGTCATGTGGTAACTGTTGGGTGGTTCAACTTTTATTTTTGTAAAGGGTTAGTCATATATATGGCAACCATTGAACAATTCCACCTTTTTTTTTTTTGTTGAAGGTTGGTCACCTAGCAACATTAAGTCATCCCACCTTGCTCTTTTTTTGTTGAAGGTTGGTCACTTAGCAACATTAAGTCATCCCACCTTGCTCCTTTTTGTCTTGAGGGTTGATCACCTAACAATTTCCAAGTGATTCCACCCTCTTCCTTTTTGTAAAAAGTTGGTCACTTGGTGGCCATTAGGTGATTCCACCCTCAATTTTGTAGAAGGTTGGTCACTAAATGATTGTAGCCTCCTTTTTTGAGTAAACGGTTAATCACTTGGTGGCTGTTAAATGATTCCATCCTCCTTTTGGTGGAGGTGCCATTCACGTGTGATTCTAGTTATAAATTATATTTGTTAGAAAATATATTGTTTTGGAGATCATGATATTGATGGGAATATTAGTAGGATTTATTTTTGTTGGTTTTATCATTTATTTTTCCAATAAAAGTTGTCATCTTCCTTGAATATATGATTATTAGTTTTGACATAGGTTAATAATTCTTGTATGGTTAATTTTTTCTTTATTATAAACTTTAGTTGTAATTATTAATAATCTTGACTTCTTTTGTAGTGGATGGTGATGAAAATTAAGGTGCGACAAATCTTAATTCATATTGGAATGTGTATTGAATGCAAATATTTATGATGATATAAATATCTCTCTAAATTTGTTTTTGAAGGAAAAGATGTTAATGAATCTTCCATACTTGTTATCGAGGGACGTGCTCATTCATTTCCTTCCTTTCAAGCTAGCGAGTAGATGTTCCCTTACATGTTTTTTTTTGGTTATGTTCTTTGAAGGATTCATGGTGAATTCAACCATGCTTTGATACAATAATTGTTAGTTTTCATTTTCATTATACAGTTAAAATATGATTGTGTTTCAAACCTTTCAATGTTATGTGATGTTTTTAGCTTGGATTTTGATGTGAAAATGTCATCCCTTGCCCCAAAGGTCATACTTGGTCATTTGATAATTGAAATAGTTATAATGAAAACTAATGACACGAGCATTTTTTGTTAATAAGATAAATGTTTGGAGGATTTTTAAATGGTAATTTCCAAATGTCTTTGATGTTCTTGTTAAATTGATGGAAAGGACCATGAGGTGAATGCTTTGCATGTAATTATTGACCCAAAAAGAAACTTGTCAAAAAATAAATTTTCATATTAATCACTTACTAATCTACCACAAAACACATGTCATTATCCCATTATGGACAAGATGGTTATTCTAAAGCTTGGATTGAAGGAATTTATAACACTAAAAGAAATGTGGGGATATGTAACCATCCTATTTGCAACTACATGCGACTATGTATCGTTTGTGACTATTTTTGCAACTATGTACCAATTTCACCGAATTTGGGAAGGATTTGCAACTATACTATGACTAATGTGCAACTACTATTTTCTTCATCCTCCTTATAGGATTATATTAATCCATGAATAAGCCCCCATGGCCCATTAGTTGCATGTATAACCAAAATTTATAATGTGTATTCAAAGCATGATAAGCATACATATTTAGGGTTGTACAATTAAATTATCTATTTATATAACAATAAGTATTTATTATGAATATTATCAACCTATTTCATAATATTCATAATAAATACTTATGTAGTAGTTTAATGTTTTTTTTTTTCTTAAAAATACATTAAAGGTATATTAAAGGTGTAAAAAAATGATATAAGTTTTTTTTTCATACAAAAAATTATGACGCAATTCATAATATTGAATAATTATTTAATGAATAGTAATTATTTATTATTAGTTGATAATTAATAGTTAATAGTTAATTTTTAAAAATTGGGATTAAAAATTAGTCTAATTCAAGAATATTAATATTAAATTAATTATTACTGCTTATTAACTATTCCATCATTAAAATTAAATACGAGTTAATAAACTATATTTAAGTATTATTTGGTTGATATTTAATATTTAATCATCAATAAATTATAATTACTTATTAAATATTTATTGATTAATTAAATATTTTATAATGTAATTCACAATTAAATATTATTTACATGTGATAGTATTAACTAATTATTCATTTAATATTAATTTATCAATAACAAGTTAGAATTTAATATTCAATTCGTTTTAGATCATAATTATAATTATTTATTATTTATTTTGTCAGTAATATTAAATACTACTTAATAAACTATAACTAATTATTAGTTGATTCATGTTACATGTTAATAAATTATAATTATTTATTAATTAATTCATCATTCAGATTAAATATTATTCAATAAAATAATACTCGTAATTAATCATTGATATTACATATTAAATTAATTATATGTATTAATTAACTACTTATTCATTAAGATTAAATATTAATTAACTAAAACTAGTTATTAGTCAATTGATATTAAATATTCAATATCTTTTCATTAATAAAATAATAATCAATTGATTTCCTATTAATGAATTTTCAATACGAATTAATTAATTATTTCAATTTAATATTTTATTTACTGTTATATGACTATTAATTAATAGTAAATTTTAATTAATATTTGATGCCATTACAACCTATTATTATTAATAGGTAGATAGGAAGTTAGTGAATTAGTTTGTTAATTCATGAATTAAGTAGGCCTATGTGATAGCATTGTCATGACATCATCATTTGCATCTAATGTCTTATGCAACTTGTTTTACTCAACTACAAATCATTTAGTTGTAAATGTTTTTTGTAACTAGAAATTAGTTGTAAACTGTAATTATGCAAATTTCTTCTAGTGTAATAAGATGCATAAAATAATTTATTGCATATTTATGGTTTTTAGCTCCACTCCACAAGTCAAGTATGTACTTGAGGAAAATTATCAAAGGAATGCAAAGAACGATAGATCCTTGAAGGATTATTGATTGAGATTTGTGTATAATTAACAAGCATATATCTAAAGTTCATACTAGAATCGTTACTAAGTGTTTTATACTTAAGTTTCATGACAAAATGGTTTTTCATAAAAACTTTTTTTTTCTCCTCCTAGATATCCCTTTATTCACCTTGGAAATATGTTGATGGTACATATAATACCCCTTACAAATGTTACTAAAATCCTCCATTTAGTTCCATTTTTATTGAGTTATATGAAGAAAAATTAGATAAAAATTTACTTGGTTGGAAGTGTTGTCTTGTATTGAGGATTGTTTCATTACTTTGGGCTTCATGTTTCATTTTTTCTTAGGACAATCCTTTTGGCACCATCAAAATTATTGTTGAAATTGATGTTTCAAGTACATGACATTATTTGAAAAATGCAACAACAAATGTATTATTAAAATTTGTAGAAATGCACTAACATCCCTAATACGGAATAAGATATAAATATTTTATAATTGAACTATTTGCCATGCTTTTAAATAGATGGTCAAATGAATCATTTCATATTAATGTATGGTGTTATTTTTTTTAATGCATTACCGTATTTTTCATAAGTTGTTTTTGTATTTCCAAATATCCAACTTCAACCCGTACAAAAGATTGGAATGTACAAGTGTGCCTTTTACTAGGATTATGGAAGATGTGGAGTTTTCAATCTCCTATCCTTTAAACATATGCCAAATGTCAATGTGATGCCTTCAACTTTAGGTCTTAGAATTGTTTTGCAATTGTTTCATTCATCTTCACCAAAAACGAGTCTCCATGTGTTATTTTGACTTAAATAGATTTATCTTCGCAATACACTTTGAGAAGAACCTTACCAAAATTAAGTTTCACATGTAAATATGGTGGCCACCATGTTTTTTCAATGTAGGTCTATAGGAAAGGAAATGGAAGATTATATTCTTCCTTACTTCATTTGAACCAATTGTAAGACATTCATCTTTCTTTCTTTTTTAATAAGTGATGGCCATGGAGGGGATGTAACCCTCCTTGATGCATAATTTGTTAATCATGTTCCCATCAGAACATTGTTGGACACCTCTTCCATTGTTGACATTGTGTCACACTTCCTCAATATAACGTCAACAATTTTTTCTCACCTTGCATTCAAACCAACGTTTCTTGAGTATGCCAATTTAAAGCTTAAGTTTCCAAATGCATTTCCAAGTACTTTGTTTCACAATATTGGTGTTCCAAAGTTGAGCCACCGTGTCATTATTTATCTTAATGGTGTCATCATAAAAGTTGACGAAACCACAATGGTGGAGCCATATCAAGCAATAAGCTTGCTCATTCTCTTTTTTTCAAGCCATGTCTCAAAGAATTATTGTCTTGGTGTAAATAACATTTCCATGTGTATATATGGTCTTCATTAAGAATCCGCAATATTGCAAAGTACTTGGAGGATATCTAAAAATAAACAAACATACATTTTGACTTTGCAAATTATTGACCAAAAGTTTTACAAAAGGAATGCCCATATTTTAGTAGGAGCTTCAAAAAAACCAATCTTTCATAATAAACTTGTAGATATTTTTTGAAATATCTTGGGATTCATTTAGGGAACATTCTTATCCTCAATGATACACCTTAACCAAGCTTGCACAAAGCCTCCTTTTAATGCAACTATATTCTTGAAGACAGATGACAATTTTGTTGATGAAAATAATTATTTGTTAAATATTGCATTCCCATACCTTGAAAAGATGTATAAATCTCAACTTTCAATGTCTATTTTTATAAAGTTGAAACCCTTTGGTGACATTAGAAGTATGAGCATCCATGATTTTTTATATATAAAACTATTTGATCCTTGTGAAAAAAAATGTACCCTTCTTATTGTAAAATGGCCAAATCAAGTATAATGAATGAAGGATTTTTTTTTCATCTATCCGTGTCTTTTTTAAAAAGTAGTACTTATGTTTTGTTCAATTACATGTATTTTCATGGATTTTTAAATAAAAATTCATTAGGAAAACCTATCCTACCAATTTTGTTTGCCACTTAGTGACCACACTATTAGAAAAACATGGGTTTTTTAATTGTTCAAGTTGACTAATTGGTATTTTTTATTGGTGAAATGTCCATTTGATTAGAGGTTCACCATATGAATGGTCATTATAGTTTTCTAATTGTTCAATTTGACTAATCAAATGGGACATTTACTCAAATCGAACAAAAAATGATGTCCTTGGTCAAGATGACCAATGGGTTCTAATAAAACAAAGGACATCTAGTGCACTTGCACAAAAAAAAACATGTTTGGTCAAGATGGCCATTGGGTTTTTAGTCAAATAGGACATATAATCGAGTTGGACAAACAAAAATGACATCATACATATGTATCTAAGAACCATCATAGTTACATATCTAGGTACCTAGTAGGTATGTAAGTACGATGTAGGTTGTTAACTAGCTATCTTGTAAATAGTTACGTACCTACCAATTAGGTATGTAACTATTTAGTATGTAGGTACCTAAATAAGTAGTAGGTAGTAAGTACCTACATATAAAAGTACCAACCACCTACCTTCTTACCTATGACATGTGAAAGCACATTGGGGGGGGCCAACTTGGGCAATTTCATGACATGTGCACAAAGTATACACTTGCATTTGGGTTTCACTTTTAGTGTTTCATGGGCTTGATATTTTGATTTGCACAAAATTAATGTTATCTAGTATCATTTGAAAAGAAAAAAACAATTCAAGGAATAATAAGTATATTTATGGTATATGCAATATAATAGATCTCGTTTTTTTTTACTACACTAGGTTTGGGTTTGAATTAGTCAACCAAAAAATGTTTGAAATGAAAATTGAAAAAATAGCCCACTTAACATATATAGTCATCTTCCATTTGAAAGTGATTGTTTGTCAAAATGTTAGTTTACCACAAACTTATTGTAATCATATGGAATCACGATGTTTAGTAGATATTGTAAATTTCATAAAAACTAAAAATCATTTCAATTAATCATTTCTTGAGTATGCTTGCATTTTTTTGGTATGTTGTGACATTTGTTTTTTGGCACAAATATACTCTAACATCACATCATATGAAAATTTTTAATGTAATTTTTCTGGCATTTGACTTCTCTGGGTTTTGACCTACCATAATATGCAAAAATGTTGTGAAAATCCTTCATGATAATGACATGGTTGAAGTTCAAACATGGGACCCTTGAAAAAAATATAATGCGATAATAATTTGGCCCCCCACCCCGCTCCCTTGCCACGGAAGTGTGCTTTCACCCCTATTTACCTATAACCAAAGTACCTAATAGGTAGGTACCTAAGGAGGTAATAGGTAATAGATACCTACTTACCTAGGTACCAACCTTCTACTTATTACCTAGGTAGGAAGTAATAGGTCTAGGTAATACCTTAGGTACCATAGTAGGTTAATTTGGTAAGTAGTTGATGGCTAATACACCTCCTACCTATTAGTTACATATTTAATTAGTTTTAAACTGCATTAATATACAATATACAAATTATAAAATGTCAAATGAAAAAGTTGTCAAAAATTAATTAGTCCATTGGTTAATGTCAAGAACATGGAGAACCACAAAAACAAAGACTAAAGGAAAGGATTAAGTTTAACTTTCAAACAAGGAACAAGACAAGATTATGTGATTCAAAAATAAGAACACGAGATGTGTAAGACAAACATGAAAATGAATCTTTATTATGTTAACATATGCAAACATGAACATGAAAAGAACATGACAAGGTTATGGTGTAAAATTGTGCCACTAGTAGAAAACCCCCCCTTTTGCAACTATGTTTTCAACATCTTGACTATAAAACATAGTTGAAAGTGATAAAAAGAGTTGCAAAGTATTTTTTGCAATTGAAAAATACTTTTCTCAACCATAGACCAAAAAGATTAACATGTATAAATCAACAATGACATGCTCGTTGAAAGTGTTTGCCATGTGTCAACACCACATTAATAGCCATCATTAGTTGTTATAATTGTAAACTATTTTACTAACCTAGTTGTGAGATGTTAATTTTTTTCGACTAATGGATGAACTTCATCTATTGATTGCATATGACATCAATAAAATATGTAGTTGCAATTTCGGTCCTACATTTCAACTATGTCAAATTTAACCAATGATGTGGTGACACATGGCACACTCAAAACATTCCACCATTGATTAGCCATAGTAAAAATTAAATCAAGAGGTCAACTTTGTTATAACTACGATGGTCAATGCATTTGGCCAATGTTGGGATGACATGAGTTGTAATTTAATAGGGTTTGGGATGAACCAATCATTTAATGCCACTTGGCATAACCTAAGCCTATAAATGTACGTGATGCTTAATCATAAGTAGCCACCTAATTACCTAGGGATGGGTTAGGTCTAAATGTAAACCCCCTTGTCTAGGCTTAGGTTAAAGTTAGACCTAAGCGCATAAGCTAAAGTTAAACATAGGCATTAGGTTAAGCTTATACCTAAGATATAAATAAAGTTTTATTTCATTTAATTTAGCCTTTAAGGTTGGGCATTATTTATTTGTTCATCCCATATGGCTATTACATTTTCATGTTTGCTTTGGTTCTCCATCATCCTCATGCATTTGCTTAGATAGTTTGGATTATCGAAATGGAAGCCAAACAATATGGGACAAATATTTTAATTTCCACCATGGGAAAACAAGCCTAACAACACATATAAGCCTATAATTAAAAACTTATAAATCTTTCCCATTTTTAATTTAATTTGAATGATGTAAAAAGTTATGGGAATGTTAAGGTAAACTCTACATTATCTCTTTAAGCTCCAAAAGCAAAGGAGCAATACAAAAGAAACATTTTTAAAATGTCAAAATCAAATAATGTGTTTTTTCAAAAAATGACCCATTATTTTAAAATGTCATGTCTTATTCATTTCTTATTCAATTTAAATGATCTAAAGAATTATGGGTACACCAAGTTAAGTTTACATTAGTTTTTTAAGCTTCAAATGCAAAGAACCAATGGAGAAGAACCACAAACTAACAAAAGGTAGAACCAAAACCCATCACAAAATTATTATACATGCAATCTTTTTAGTTGAATGATTGCTAACAAGATATTTTTTCATTATTATGCATTAATTTAAAATTTTCACATTGTCAAAGTAGGTTTTAAATATATTAAATTCTAAATGCAAGTAACTTTGAAAGCCTATTTTTTGTAGGGTAATATTTGATTCAAGTAAATATATTATATTAAAAAAAAAGTAGATGGGTTTTTTGGTGATGCCTTGTAATACATAATTATTTTTATGTTGTAACTTCATACATGTCTATTTCATTAAATTTTTTAATGAAAAAATATGTTTGAACGTCACATTAATGAATCAATTTCAAACATACTTATTACCTATTTTTATTATTTTCAAAATATTCAAATATTGTATTATGTTTATAATAAAACCAATTAAAAGCACAATGGTTTCAAAATCAAATTTAAGTAAATCTTTATATACTTTATAATATTTTGATAAAAAATTGTTTCAATTTCAACTTCATTTTTGTTCATCAACTTTTTTTGTATTCTTCACCATGCTTACACCCTTGAGCAATTTGAATGACCATGGCTACTCCAAGTTGAACTCTAAAAAATCATTTTGAAAAATGTATTAAAATTTAAAGTTCTTTAATAACTTGGGTGTATGGTGGTCAATTACTTTACCTTAGTTGCAAATTATAATAAGATAATTACAACTCAATTAATTTCAATTAATTTACAACGTAATTTTAATTTCATTAAACCCAGACCCAAACGAATAGTTTAGCTAACCTAAGTTTAATTAATTATGTTAATTACTTGTCAATGACAATTTTTAATTCCATATTGGATTAAAAAATTATAATACAAATTATTATTCATTTATTTTAATTTTTTTTCTAAATGTTATATTAGATATAATAAAGTTATGTACTAATTTCAAAATGATTAATAACAGATTTTTTAATAAAATTTATAAAAATGACATTAATAATACTATTGTAACAAACATTAGCTGGGTTGTTGTTTAACTATTATTATTTGTATTATTGTTTAATTATTTATAATTATTATAAATTAATATTATATAATAAATAAAATAGTGCTAAAAGAACTATATATTTTGAAAATATATTCAAACCAATAGTTAACATTATATTAACTATTCCATTAATTCAAAATAACCTTAATTATGTTTCATTAAATTTATAAAAATAACTATAATTATGTGTGTCGAACATTATTAGTTGGAAAAAGATGTGTAGATAAGTGAACATGTAGTTTTGAGCAAAACTAGTAGTACAAGGTAGAATAGGTGGATAAACAAGTAGCCAAAATTCAAATTTAAGAGAAAAAGATTGTTTATTTCATCTAATGCTACCTAATTATTGTTAAAACAAAAGAATACCAAGCTATATAAAAACATTGGTACTTACGTTGGACAATTTTTTGGTTTGGGACATGTTTTTGCGTTGTTTCCTTCAATTAAGAAAAAGAGGAAGCCCTTTGTTTATGAATTAAAATAGTAAAATAATTGTAATATATTGGAATATTTTGATAAGGGACATAAACAAACTACCCCACAAAATTTGTTGAAAAATAACATCAGAACCTATTTAGTTTTCTTCTCCTCTTAAATCAATTTCAATATCAAAATAATAAAAAACCCCATTAACAAACATATTAGTCTAACTAATATTTCAATACAAAATATTCTTAACTTATATATATATATGAAAAAACTTCATCCTACAGAAAATTCATTTTCACAAATAAAATTTACATGTAATTTAAACTTCATGAATTTTGATAAAATTTGAACAAATATAACTTAGTTATCATATG
>Ga0116229_10013484_pt1 | contig 11545 bp, 7 predicted proteins | sample S1TSphgellanicum_3_FD_87313 | JGI IMG/M metagenome (GOLD analysis project Ga0116229, IMG submission 87313) | Host-associated microbial communities from peat moss isolated from Minnesota, USA - S1T2_Fc - Sphagnum magellanicum MG | ecosystem: Host-associated > Plants > Peat moss > Unclassified... | reverse complement strand
CGGCCGATGGCATCGCGGTCGGGCTCACCGGAACCGAGACCTACATCAATCTCGCGCCCACCCGCGACGGCTACGGCGTCTTCTATATTCACCCCTCCACGCTGGCCCGCTACGCGTCCAAGAGCGGGCCGGGCGATTTCACCGACAAGTTCAACATCCACCTCGAGGCGATGGTCGACGGCAAGCTCGCCGATTATTTTGACAAGCGGACCGATCCGATGGGGCCGGATTGGTACAAGGCGCTGACGCCCGTGGCCAATCTCGTCCTTCGCCAGGACCAGTGCTGTTTCATCGTCTCCGACCCAGGTCGTTATCCGCAGCTCAAGACGCCGGTGCAGCCGTAAGCGCGCACGTCTCCCTGCCCGGTCTTTGCCATGGCATCCGCCCAAAAAGTTGTCACTGTTGATGTGGGAACGAGCACGCTCAAGCTGGGCGAGTTCGGGCTCGCCCGCAACGGCGCGCTTACGCTCCTGCGCTTCGGCGTGGCCGAGCTCGGCCTCGACCCGAACAAGGAGGAGGACCGCGGCCCGCATATCACGCAGACCCTCACCACCCTGCTCAAGGCCCAGGGCGTGCGCGGTCGCGAAGTCCTGCTCTCGGTTTCCGGCCAGAGCGTCTTCATCAAGTTCATCAAGCTGCCGCCGGTCGCGCCCGACCAGGTCGAGCGGGTCGTGGTCTTCGAGGCGCAGCAGAACGTCCCGTTCCCGATCAATGAGGTGACCTGGGACTACCAGATGACCCCCAGCCGCGGTTCCGGCCCGGAGGCCGAGGCGGTCATCGTCGCGATGAAGAAGGACGTGCTCGAGGCCGAGGTCGCCGCGGTCGAGGCGGCCGGCGTGCGCATCAAGCAGGTCGACGTCGCGCCCTTCGCGCTGCTCAACGCCTTTCGCTACAGCGAGCCGCAGACCGACGACTGCTCCCTCATCATCGACATGGGCGCCCGGTCGACGAACCTGATCTTTGTCGAGAAATCGAACTTCTGGGTCCGGAATGTGCCGATCGCCGGCAACCAGATCTCGCAGAGCATCTGCAACGAATTGCAGGAGCCGTTCTTCGCCGCGGAGACGCTGAAAAAGGGCAAGGGCTTCGTCTCGCTCGGCGGCGTCTACGCCGATCCCGACGACGCCGACGCGGCGCGCATCTCGAAGCTGATCCGCTCGACCATGACGAAGCTGCACGTCGACATCAACCGGTCGATCGCCCACTACCGCTCGACCCTCGGCGGCACCGCGCCCAAGCGGGTGTTCCTCACCGGCGGCAGCTCGCAGCTGCCCTATCTCGATCTCTTCATCGCCGACAAGCTCAGCCTGCCGGTCGCCTACTTCAATCCGCTGCGCAACGTCAACCTGGGGCAGGCGCTCAACACCGCCCAGCTGCAAAACAACAACTGCTACACGGGCGAGCTCGTCGGTCTCGCGCTGCGGCCCAGCGGCAGCTGCCCGGCCGAGATCACGCTCGTCGCGCCGACCCTGGCCGCCCGGGCGGACAAGAAGCGCAAGCAGCCCTACTTTTACGCCGGCCTCGTCGCGTGGATCCTGATGTTCGCCTGCGTCGGCCTTTATTACTGGCAGCAAATCCAGCTCACGCACCAGACGGCCGACCAGCTGCGGCAGGAGACCACCTCGCTGCAGACCTACGCCCCGCAGATCGTCGATCTCTCCAAGCAAAACGACACGCTGCAGCAGACGCTCGATCTCGCGGTCCGGCTCGGCCAGCAGTGCAACGCGTGGCCGGCCATCCTCGACGCCCTGAACGCGAAGATGCCCCCGGGCGTCTGGATCACGCAGCTCACGCCCGCGTTCGATCCCAAGGCCGCCACGGTCGGCGGCGAGCGCGGGGCGCGCGGCGGGTTCGGCCGCCAGCGTGGGGGCGGCTTCGGCGCGCCGGCGGCCGTCTCCTCCAGTGGTCGCGACAATCCCGGCCTGGGCGGGTTCGAGGCGCCCACGACGCAAATCAACGTGCTCGTCCTCAACGGCCTCTACCACGCCAACGAAAAGACCGCCGTCGTCGACGCCGCGCGGCTGGGTGATCTCGTCGCCGCGCTGGCCCACCTGCCGCTCTTCGACATCGACAAGAGCAAGACCAGCGAGACCCTGATTTCCTTCGAGACGCCCGACACGCGGCCCGGCTATTTCGCCCAGGGCTTCTCGATCCACCTCCGGCTCAAGCAGCCGATCGACCTCACGCCATGAAGAATCTTTCGCGATTTGACCTGGCGATGATCATCGCCTTCGTGATCGTGGCCCTCCTGGGCGGCGCGGGCTGGTGGTGGCTCTCCGGCCAGTTGCAGAACGAGCAGGCCGACGCCTCGGCCGCGGCCGAGACCTTCGATCAATATTCGAAGAAGGAAGTCTTCCTGCCGACCAAGTCCAACGTCGCCACCCTGCGCAAGAACATCGACATCATGACGCGGCAGCTCGACCCGCTCGTGCAAAACCGGCTGCAGTCCCCGAAGAACGCGCTCAAGGACGTCCATTCCGTCGACACCGTGGACTGGAAGCACGACCTCGACGACCAGGTCGCCAAGCTCAACGCCGCCGCCGCCACCCACGGCATCGTGGTGCCGAAGAACTTCTACTACGGCTTCTCCCGTTACCTCGACACCAACCCGACCGAGGAGGCGACCGCCGTGCTCAAGCGCCAGCAGATCGGGATCGGTGCGCTCGCGAACATCCTGATCAACGCGCCGGTGAAGGAGATCATCCTCGTGCAGCGCTCGGCCGAGGAGGACGCCGCCGCCGGCGACAATGCGTTCGGCCAGCGCGCGTCCAATTCCTCCACCCCGCCCGCCGACATCCTGCCCAGCCAGCGCTCGGTCGAGGCGCCCGGCGGCGTCTACACGGCCTATCCGTTCGAGCTCGAGTTCGATGCCGACACCGAAAGCCTCCGCAACGTCGTCAACCAGATCATGCAGTCCGACTACGTCTTCGTCATCCGCAGCGTCCTGATCCAGAACCAGCGGCTCGATTCGCCGAAGGTGAGCGATCTCGACCACATGGCGGGCGTGACCGACCAGCCATCCATCATCGGTTCATCGCCCGGCGCCGTCGCGCAGCAGTCCTCCCCGACCATCGGCATCCAGTACCTTTTCGGCGACGAGACGCTGCACGTGCGCATGATGGTGGACCTCATCGACTGGCACGGCATGTCCGCGTCAACCAGCGAAACCCCGGCACGCACTCCCGGCGGTCGCAACGGCCGGCATCACAACGCCAACGGCGCGGGCGGCGCGCCGGCCGGCAATCCACCCGCCAACGGCATATGAAGAACGCGTTTGAGCCCATCGTTCTGGCCGTCTGCCTGGGCCTGCTCGCGCTGGTCGCGGCCGGCCTGGCCTACACCTTTCCCTCCATCGAGGACCTGACCGGGGTCTCGAGCCTCGAGCCCAACGGCCATGTGCCCGTTGCGGTCCAGGAGGACGCGTTGAAGAACCAGCTGGCGCCGCTGGCCACGCCGCAGTTGTGGACCACGCCCGACGACAACCACCGGCTCTTCCTTTCCGACCGCTATCTCTTCTACGCCTCCCTCTACCCGACCGGTAACTATATCCAGAAGGACGACGGTACCGCGACGACGCCCGGAGGCGTGCTCATCAGCTGGTATCGCAAGTATCACCAGGACATCACCGACCCGAACATCGACCGCGAGGACCCGGACAACGACGGCTTCTCCAACAAGATCGAATTCTTCAACGGCCTGCCGCTCAACTCGAAGCCCGACGGCTCCAAGTCGACCAATCCGCTCGATCCCGCCAGCCATCCGCCTTATCTCTCGCGGCTGCGGCTGGAGAAATTCACCGTCCGGCCTTTTCATATCCGGTTCGTCGGCGTGTCCAATCTTGGCGGCCAGAATCTTTTCCAGATCCAGCTGACCGACACCGATTCCCAGCCGCCGCTCAAGAAGACCGGAGACGACCTCGGTTATGAAGGCTGGAAGGTGGGCGTCTACACGCCGAATATGGTGACCAAGGTCGATCCCGGCACCCATTCCCCGGTGCAGGAGGACGACTCGACCCTCGAGCTCGATAAGCCCGAGATCGGCCGCAAGGTCCTCCTGCCGCTGCAACAGACCATCAACTCGGAGGAATCGACCGCCTACTTCGTCATGCTCATGCCCAGCGAGGTGAACAAGGAAATCACCGTGGCGCGCGGCAAGACCTTCCAGTTGCCGATGGGCCCGGCCACGAACTATTTAGTCATCGATGTGGCGGATGCCGGTGCCACCATTCGCGACACAACCAGCAACCAGCAGATTACCGTTCCGAAACTTGATCCCAACGAGTGGAACGACGTCCCGGTGCCTCCCGCTTCGGCCACGGGCGCAAAATCCCCATGATCAGGCGCTTGACGCGCTGGTCATTTTTACTTAAAAACCTTTAATTCGGAGACTTTTGAATGAACCCCACCCTTGGTCGCGCCGTCGTAACGTGCTCGCTTTTGCTATTCTCTGCGTTTTGGGTGAGCTTTGCTGAAGCGCAATCCACCACGACGACCCCCGTTACGACGCGGGTCACCAGCTCCGAAGCCGCCCACGCCGCATCCCTGCAGCGGCACCAGCTCGCCCTCAGCGCGCGCCAGTCGGTCATCGACGGCGAAAAGCTTCTCGCCATCTATAGTTACGATGCGGCGGCGGATCGTTTCCAGTTTGCGCTCGATGCGCTAGCGCCCGGCGAGTCGAGCGCGCTCTACCAGCGCGCCGAATCGGACCTGGCGCTCGCCAAGGAAGGCCAGGCTCATCAGCTCGCCACGCAAAGCAAGTTCGCCCAGGCCGCCTCCAAGGTGGAGGAGGCGATCGCCCTGCAGCCGGACGATCCGCGCTACCAGCAGGATCTCCAGGACCTCAAGGACCAGCAGGTCGTCTACGAGGAGCAGGTCCACAATCCCGAGGGCACGGTCAATAATCCTGCCGTTACGCAGGACTTCCGCGACAAGGTGGCGACGGTGCAAAAGCTTCTCTTCCAGGGCGACGCCTATTTCCGCACCGGCCAGTACGAACGCGCGGAGGACACCTTCTCCAAGATCCTGATCCTGGACCCCTACAACAAGGCCGCGCGCGACGCCATGGCCCACATGGAGCGCTACCGCCTGCGGGCCGCCGACCTGCGCCGCGAGGAATACCGCTCCGAGCAGATGCTCAAGGTCAACCAGGAATGGTCCGAGGCGATCTCGCCCGACATCGTCGTGCCGCCCAGCACGGAGACGCCGACCGTCGAGCCGTCCAACCGCGCCGCCATCACGAGCAAGCTCCAGTCGATCATCATCGACAAGATCAACTTCGACAAACTCGACGTCGGCAGCGTCGTGCAGTTCCTGAATGAAAAGAGCAAGGAGCTTGATCCCGACCACGTCGGCATCAATTTCGTCCTGAACCTGAACCAGCAGGCGCCGCCCGCCAGCGCCGCCAACGGGGCGGCCGCGCCGGCCGACGCGAACGCGCCCGCCGCCGGCGGCGCCGATGCTGGCACCACCACCCCGCCTCCCGGGCCCATCCATCGCGCCGTCACCATCCAGCTGGAAAACGTCCCGCTTTCCGACGTGCTGGGGTACATCATCCAGCAGACCAACCTGCAGTACTCGGTGGACGACTACGCCGTCTATCTCCGCCCCTCCATCGACGAGGGCCAGGCGCTGACCGTGCGCACCTTCCTGGCGCCGCCCAACTTCTTCACCAGCTCGGGCGGTCTCCGCGTCTCGGCCGCCACGGCGCCGGACCAGCCGCTGACGGTGGAAGACGTCCAAAACGACGTGACGCAGGAGCTCAAGAATCGCGGCATCCATTTTCCGCCCGGCGCCACCGCCGTCTTCCTGCCCGGTTCCAGCAAGCTCGTCGTCCGCAACACGCCCGAGCAGCTCGACCTCATCGCCAACCTGATCGAGCAGGAGAGCAAGCCCACCCCGCAGGTGCAGATCGAGGCGAAGCTGGCCGAGTTTAACGACACGGCGTTTAAGTCGCTCACCTTCAATTATATCGCCGGTTTTCGCAACGCGCTGACCAACGGCGGCGGTGCGGCCGGCGTTGTTCCCGGCGGCGGCTTTGTGACCAGCACCAGCCTGCGCGATGCTAATTTTGCGGGCGCCAGCGTCAGCCAGGCCAATGGCGGCGCGGCCACCGGCGGCCTGACGCCTGACGGCATCGATAACCTCATTGCCTCGAACACGTCGTCCACCAGCGGCTTGGCGGCCCCGGTCTATCCGCTGACTCAGTTGAGCATCCTGCCCAACCGGCCCAACCAGATCACCGTCGGCGGCATCATCGACGGGGTCGGCTTCGCCGCCGTGATCCAGGCGCTCAACAACCTCAGCGGCGTGGACCTCATCTCCGCCCCGACGGTCACGACGCAGAACAATCTCAAGGCCAGCATCGACATCGTGCGCGAGTTCCCTTACCCGACCAGCTTCGAGAAGCCGAAGCTCAGCAATACCGAGGTGTCGTACACGTCGGGCAAGTTCGGTCCGCATGTCACCTTCACGACCGACCCAACCACGGGACTCACCGTTCCCGCCGTCGTCACCTATCCGCTGGAATTGGCCATCCCGCCCACCCCGCGTGAATTCGTCACGCAGGACATCGGCGTCAGCCTGGAGGTGAAGCCGACCACCTATCCCGACGACCGCATCGATCTCGATATCACGAAGGCGGATGTCACTGACTTCGACGGCTTCATCGACTATGGCGTGCCCATCACGGCGAAGCTCTCCGAGGAATCGCCGTCCCCGGATGTGCTGACGCCCGGTACGATCAACCAGCCGGTCTTCAACATTCGCTCGATGGAAACCAACCTGCAGATTCTCGACGGCCAGACGGCGGTCCTCGGCGGCCTGCTCCGCGAGGACACGCAGGAAATCAACGACAAGGTGCCGGTGCTGGGCGACCTGCCGCTCGTCGGCCGGTTCTTCCAGAGCAAGGTTTCCCAGCGCACCAAGAAGAACCTCCTCATCTTCATCACCGCGCGGTTGATCAAGTCCAACGGCAAGCCGGAGTACGTCAAGACCTTCGAGGCCGAACCCTCCGATGTCGAGGAGACGCTGCCGCAGCCCGCCGCCGCCGATCCGGGCGTCACGCTGCCACCGCTCTCGCCCGAGGCACCGAACTCGTAAGCCCACACCATTTTTTCTGACATGAAGAAAGTCCTCCTTCTCCTCGCCGTTTCGGGCTCCGCTTTGCTGGCCCAGGTGCCGGCGCCCATGGGCACCGCGCCGTCCGATACCAATGCGCCGCCCACCGCGACGCAGACTTCCGGCCTGCTTTCCCCGCCGCCCGACAATCCTCCCGCCACCACCACCGCCACCCCGGCCGCGGCCGCGCCGGCACCCGCGGTGACCGGCACCATCTCGTCGACCCCCGCCTCGATCACGGGCGCGCATCAGATGACGCGGTCGCAGATCCGGCGCATCAACCAGCAGGAAATCATCCGCCGCCAGGAAATGATCTTCCAGGCCAACCAGGAAATGACCCAGGGCCGCAAAGACGAGCTCGCGCAGAAGTATCCCGATGCCCGCGCCCATTATCTTTTCGCCGTGCAGGCCTACGGCTCGGTCTCGCACACCAGCGACGCCTTCCACCGGGCGGCGTCCGGTCTCGACCGGGTCGACCTGCATCTGTACGACGACGCCCTGCAGGCGGGCGACACGCCCCGCGCCAAGATGCTGATCGACGAGGTGGTGCTCTATAATCCCGACGACCAGGCCGCGGTCGAGAAACAGCAGCGGACCAACGAGGCCATCAACAACCCGAACGACACCGGCATCCTCGGCAATCCCGCCGTCACCCCCGGCTTCGTCAAGAAGCTCAACGAAGTCAACGACCTCTTCGCGCAGGCCGAGCAGTTTCGCCGCACCGGCCAGTACGACGAGGCCGAGATCCGCCTCAAGCGCATCCTGGGCATCGATCCCTACAACATGACCGCGACGCGGCTGCTCGAGCGCATCACGGCGGAAAAGTACCAGTACACCGAGCAGGCCCGGCTGGAGACGCGCGAGGAACGGCTCCGCCAGGTCGAGGAGACCTGGTACCAGCCGATCACGAACAAGGACACCGTTATCTCCGCGCAGGAGGAGCAGGCGCCCATCACCCGCTCGACCAACTTCGACATCGACCAAAAACTCAAGTCGATCTTCGTCTCGCTCGACTTCACCGACGTCACCATCGAGCAGGCCACCAACTTCCTCTACACCGAGAGCAAGCGGCTCGACGAGCCGACCCACAAGGGCATCCCGTTCATCATCCAGCCCGACGCGTCGACCTCCGCCAAGACCATCACCCTGTCGCTCAACAACGTGCCGGTGGCCGACGCGTTGCGCTACATCTGCCAGCTGGCCGACGTGAAGTACAAGGTGCAGGACTACGCCGTTTCCATCGTGCCCTTCACCGCCAGCACGGACGACCTGATCAGCCGCACCTTCGTGGTGCAGCCGAGCTTCGTCGCGCCGACCGAAGGCGCGGCCGCCGGCGCCGATAACAACAATGCCGCCCCGTCGGTCCGGCCCATTGCACCGATTGCCGGCGCCGCGGCGGCACCCTCGAACGATCTCGACAGCGTCCAGGCCGTGCTCGAGGCCAAGGGGGTCAAGTTCCCGGCCGGCGCCAGCGCGGTTTATACCCCGGCGACGAACACGCTGACCGTGGTCGATACCGCCGACCAGATGGAATTGATCGAGGAACTGGTCAACGGCGCCCAGGCGCCCACCCTCATGGTGCGCATTGCCACCAAGTTCGTGGAGATCAACCAGGTCGACCTCAATGACCTCACTTTCAACGGGGCCTTCAATCTCCTGGGCGTCAGCGCGACCAGTCCGCTGGGCATCGGGCTCGCATCGACCTCCCCGAAGCTGCTCACCCTGCCTTCCGCCGCCACCTCGCTGCCCGGGGCGAATGCCTTCACCTCGGACAGCATCGACCAGCTGATCAATCCGCTGAATCTCAGTGAGAACCAGATCAGCATCAGCGGCTCGCTCAGCGGGCTCCAGTACGCCGCCGTCATCAGTGCCTTGTCGCAAAAGCGCAGCTTTGATCTTCTCTCCGAGCCGACCGCGCTGACCAAGAGCGGCGAACAGGCGACGATGGAGGCGATTCGTGTCTTTCCGTATCCGGTCGCCTTCGATCCGCCGGAACTGGTGACCCTGACCAACACCGGCTCGCTCTCCACCACCACCGAGGTCTCGCCGCCGGCCGTCATCGCGACGACGCCGACCGATTTCAAGCGCCGCGACATCGGCGTGCGCCTGGTCATCAAGCCGCAGATCACGGCCGACGACCAGACGGTCGACCTCTCGCTTTTCCCCGAGGTGACCGACTTCGAGGGCTTCATCGACTACGGCTCCCAGATCAACATCGGCAACCCGGACGGCACCACCTCGCTGCTCTCGAGCAACGATATCAACCAGCCGGTCTTCAATACGCGGCGCATCGACACCAAGGTGCTGATCCACGACGGCTCGACCGTCGTGCTTGGCGGCTTGATCCGCGAGGACCTGCAGACAGTCAACGACAAGGTGCCGTTCCTCGGCGACCTGCCGCTCATCGGCCGCCTCTTTCAGTCCAAGGCGACGGAGAGCGACAAGCGCAACCTCATCATCTTCGTCACGGCCAACATCTACCAGAATGACGGCGAACTGCTCAATCCGCCGGAGCCGGTCAATGCCGCCGACGTGCTGACCGGCAAGGCCGCCGCCTACAACGGGCCGCCTCCGGCCGCTCAATAAAGGCCGGAGGGGCGAAAGCTTTGACTTTCCGCCGGGATGCGTAATCCTAGCCCTATGCTAGGATGGCCCTTCAGCCCAAAGCCCGACGACATTTTCTTTTTGGGCGCCATTGCGGCCGTCGCGGCGGGCACCTCCCTGGCGGTCTTTCTGGCCTGTTTCTACTGGTTTCGGCGCGAGCAGCGCCGCCTGCACCTGCGCATCCTGGCTTCCGTTGACCGGGAAGGATTCGTCGATCTGGACCAGCCCCGGACCGGGGAATTGGTCGCGCAATTCCGCTCCAAGCACGGCCGGCAGGTCATCTCGGTCCTCGAAGCCGGCGGCAAACGCTTCCTGCACGTCGACGGCGAGATTTCCGCGCCCGAACGCGCCAAGATGGTCCGTTACCTCCGGTCCGAAGGCTTCATGTCGTAGAAGCCGGGCGCGTTTCTCCTCTGTAACCGCCGTCCGCTTGCAAAGCCGTCGCCGCTGCGCATATTGCGGCTGACCAGGAATTCTTATGCTGTGGCTTTTGATCATGGGCGTGACCTTCGTGCTCTCGCTCGGCGCGATGGGGTATCTGAAAGAGCGTGTACGCGCGCACCTCGCAGGTGCCGGTCGCCTCCGGCCTGACCGGCGCGCAGACCGCCGGGCGCATCCTGCAGGCGGCGGGCATCCACGATGTGGACATCGTCGAGGGCGAGGGTTTCCTTGGCGATCATTACGATCCGCTGAACAAGAAGCTCGTCCTCTCGCCCGACAACTACGAGGGCACCTCGGCCGCGCAGATCGGCGTCGCCGCCCACGAATGCGGCCATGCGCTCCAGCACCAGCAGCACTACGCGCCGCTGCAAATCCGCATGAGCGCGGTTTACGCGACCAACTTCGCCAACACGACGCTGACCTATATCTTTTTTGCCGCGTTCCTTTTCCACATCATCAGCTCCTTCGTCGCCATTTGGCTGATCACGCTCTGCTTCGGCATCATCATGGGCTTCAATCTCATCACCTTGCCGGTGGAGTTCGATGCGAGCGCGCGAGCCAAGCGGGTCCTGCTGCAACTGGGCATCGTGCGGCCCGGTCCCGAGGCCGACGCGGTGAACGCCACGCTGAACGCCGCCGGCCTGACCTACGTCGCCGCCTTCGTCAGCTCCCTGCTCCAGTTCCTCTACTATCTGATGCTGCTCAACGGCCGCCGCAATTAGCGAGTCGTCGGTGCGAGCCGGATCCAATCCTCCGGCGCCACGGTGAAACGGACCGTGCTCCCGGCCTCAAGCGGCACCGTCGTCCAAATCTTGATCGGCTCCGCTCCCGGCATCTCGACCGTCAGCTCCGCGCGGCTGCCCAGAAAGCGTGAGCTGCGCACGATCGCCGCGGCACCCGCCGGGCCCACACGCGCTGCTTCCGGACGAAATCCCGCGAGGCCGTCCCCGGCCAGGCCGAGCGCGGCGCGCCACAGGCTGGCCGGCGGCAGCAGGTTGATCTCGCCCAGGAACCGGGCGGCGAACTCGGTCGCGGGCCGGCGATAGACTTCCTCCGGCGTGCCGACCTGCTCGATACGCCCGGCATTCATCACCGCGATCCGGTCGCAGAGGGACAGCGCCTCCTCCTGGTCGTGCGTCACGTACAGGCAGGTGAGCCGGCTCTCCTGCTGGATGCCGCGCAATTCGTCGCGCAGCTCCAGCCGCAGGCGCGCGTCGAGGCTGGATAGCGGCTCGTCGAAGAGCACCAGGTCGGGCTGGGCCGCCAGCGCACGGGCCAGGGCGACCCGCTGCTGCTGGCCGCCGGAAAGCTTTTCCGGCTGGCGCGCCGCGAAATCGGCCACCCGCGTTGTCGCCAGGGCGCGGCGCACGCGCTCCTCCACCTCG
>Ga0116229_10013481_pt1 | contig 11547 bp, 7 predicted proteins | sample S1TSphgellanicum_3_FD_87313 | JGI IMG/M metagenome (GOLD analysis project Ga0116229, IMG submission 87313) | Host-associated microbial communities from peat moss isolated from Minnesota, USA - S1T2_Fc - Sphagnum magellanicum MG | ecosystem: Host-associated > Plants > Peat moss > Unclassified... | reverse complement strand
TTGAACACAAAACTCCTGCACCAAGCACAAGCGGGATGAAGCTCCTTGGACAGTACTCCTTTTTCTCCTGCTGCTCCTCCTCTCCTTATCCTGTTACACGAAGCTTGCAACAATCTATTCATGCATACAAGAGAAGGAGAAAACAGCGAGTGTTTGCAGAGATGAGCATCTCCACTGAACGCAGCAGCACTTGCTTGCACACATCATTAGGGTTTGATTTAGGGCTTTACACAATATTAGGGTTCGTTCGTTTTAGGGTTTCAATATACAAGGAATTGTAAAGAGCACGCGTGTGACCAAACCCTAAATTCAATGTCCTAATCCTAATCCTGGAACATTAGTTCTAAATTCTAGTGACGATTTTTCTCAGAGCTAGTACAGTTATCGGTAAAGTCTCACGATTAGGGGCCGAGAACGGCCAGTTAAGGCATAATAGGGGATCAAACCCAACTAGGAATGGGAATTTTACAAAGCGAAATAACTGGGACCCAAACTAGTTTTTCCACCAAACTTGGTGGTAAAAACTGAGTTTCATCCTGTCTTTCCTTTTCCCTGAGCGCCTCCACTGCTGCTACATATATTTTCACTGGTCCTACCTCTACAACTACTATAATTAGTTTCCAACCTTGTGCATTAAATGCTGAGTTTCAACATTTCATATTGAGATTTAATCAAATTTCCTTACTTTGCGGATACCACTGAAAGAGGGGATAGGAGGTGAAAGCATGCCCAAAGACAGGGTGAAGACAGGGTGCAGACAGGGTGACTTTACAGATAACTCTGGTGGTATAAGGAGGATTTTGCATAATCCTTGGTTTGGTGATCCGCTGACAACACCTGGAATCTGAAAGATCATATGAAAAATCTAACTACCTCACTCCTTTTCTAATATCAATCTCATTCCTTTCCTCTACTCACCAACACAAATTAACATGTGCCTTTTCATGTCTATAATATTTATATTTTTTTCTTAATAACTCTTCTTGTCTAACAATAATAATAATGAATAATTATTGAAAACCATAGGGGAACATAGAAAAATAAAAAATAAAGTTAATCCTCATTGGTAATACAAAGCAATGTGGAGCTCAAGAATGTATTTATTAGTGTGGCCTATGCCATTGAGCACATATTTCAAGCTCTAGCTAGTGTTTGTTTTTTACAAAGTTTTTTTTAAAGAAAATTGAAATATATTATGTTCTAGATGGTTGGTTTTTTAAAATGATCAAAAATTGAAGGATAATTTTATTTTTGAAGAAATGTTGTCATTTTATTTTATTTAGTTACCTTTAAAAGTTTGTCATCATTGTGTTGTTATTTGGAGAAAACTTTGGATGCTTTTCTAATAATTTTTGCCAATAAATGTTGAATTTAGCTTAGGGGACTTGCCATCTACTCCAAGTTTTCAATATCACAAAATTGAAAAAGAAAAAAACCTTATATGGACCGAGATAAAGATTTCAAAATATATTAACAAACAAGTAATCGCATAATGTTTCTATCCTATAATGTATGGATATTATTCAACTTATGTAATGATATCATGGAACATAATCTAGCAATTTGAATGGAAAATATATTGGCTTGTGGTCAATCCAATATGCTTCAATAATTCCTAACATACATTGTTCAGTGGGTGCATTTGTCCATATGTGATCAATGTGGATACCTTAAATTGTTATGATTTCCTTAAACTGAAGTTCCATTGAATAATGTTTCATAAAATTTCCAAGTTCATTTAGTTGTGTTGAATTTTGTTCAAGAATGTCAATGTTGAAATCATCCATTATTACAATTGGACAATACATTGGCATTAGGTTCAAAAGCTTTTGAAGTTGATTTATGAATGTTGAAAATTGTTGTTGAACAATTGAGGGTTGCTATTATTGTGGGTTAGGGTTTGATCCCATTTCAATAACAAAATTAGTTTTTCGTAGATATTTCTACCGTGAATGGTATCCATTGCACCACTTTAGTTTGTCAAGTATTTGTATGGACCCTAAGTGTGGGCAAGTAGTGCATGAAAGGTGGTGAGTTGTTGTTGCCCTCAAGAAACCAAATCTTAAACTTGGACCTACAATTCTACCAAAGCAAGCAAAAAGCAGTGCTAGGAAGATTCAAGGTTGCAAGGACTTCCACTTAAAGGTGTGTACCTTGTCCTCCCGATGTCTTCTATTTTGGTGGGGGATTGGTCAAAATTTGCATGTAGGTTTTCAATACAATATATGAATAACAAATGAAATGTTGACCATTTTTGCCTTATCTACTGATACTTGTATGCATGCATGTTGGAATAATTTGTTGGTGGGAATAATGTGTTGATAATCCATAGTAACAAAACTTTAATCCTTGTTATAATTTTTAATCCCAAGATTCCTTAAAATAACAATAAGAATTGTTTTGCAAAATTAATTTGCCTTTGATTTCTTGAGAATGTACTTGATTAAAATTTATTAGTTGTGTTATATTAATCCTACAAAACCACATTCCTCCTTCCTTAGTATTTATTGATACACTATACTCCATCTACATTTGGTCCATGTGTCTATTTAATACCTTAAAAATAACAAGTTGTACATTAGAAGTCCTCCAAAATTATCACATTAAATCCCTTAGGAATCTTACATTATTACACTATAATCCTTCATTGTTTCTTTGATTTGCTTTAAGTGAACTCAATTCAAATCAGTTTTATTGATTGTCAATTAATAGTCCACATTAGAACCTTCGAAATTTTCCATGATTACATAATAAGCCCACATTGTGGATAACCTTTTAAGGTTTATAGTTGTTCCTTTTGCCAATTAAGTACACCATAACTAAAGTATATATGAATTTCAAAGTACCAAAGTCAATCTAAAATATATTGTGATCCAAATTTTATGTTTGAAATCATAGCACTTTATTTAGTTTGGCAATTGTGATTTAAATAATTATTTCATCTTTAATAATCTCTTTTGGCGGTAAAACTGGCAACTTATGAAAGTTTCAAAAAAATGTTTAGCAATGGTAAGAGTAATCATTGGGTTCATCCACATTAATAAGAGTTGCCATAGCAATTTTAGTGAATGTTTTTTTGAATATTTTTGAGAATTTAAAATTTTAAAATCATTAAAAAAATTATAATTTTAAAAATGTTACATTATACTATTACATGAAAAAATGTCTAAAAAACCTTTCCCAAAATATGTCATGTTTAAAAAATCTTCCCAGAAGTGAAAATATTTATATAATTTCAAAACATTAAGTATAGTGTTTAGTGAATGTTCTTTAATACTCCATCTTCATTACATTCATTTCAAATTGTACGACATGTTTTATTAATATATTAGAAACAAGGCCATGTGACATAAATACAAACTTTGACATTGAAAGATGAAAAATTAAGCACTAGTTAGTTACATTTGTTTTGGCTCATGTTAATGTGACTGCACCCCATTCCATTTAACGTCCATTGAAAGCTTTCATTAAAAGAGAAATATTACAAGATTTCTTCGCATAATTCGGTCTAATATTCAAAATAAAATATCCAATTATTTTTCAAAATCCAATTTGATAATAAAGAAGATGATGATTTATGGAATTTTCAACTTAATATTATGCCAAAAATCAAAATTCTTGATCTAATGGTGACTAATCATTTCATGTAATGTCCATTGAAAGATCTCAATAAAAGAAAAATATCATTAAATAACTTTGTATTCTTGTCACAATTTTTAGTTGTAAGCAACATGGATTCCATTTTATCCAATGATTTCATTGACTTTGTACGCACATTGGAATTGATGTTAAACATAAGTAGGTAAATGACTAATAATCACCTACTTGTTAAATACTAAGTAATGGAAACAAAGAGGATGATGAACCCTAAATACAACCTATTCAAATTTTCAAGTTTTTTGATATCAATGGTTTATAATGTCAAGTGTTAGGTGGTTATCCAAGAGCCTTCTAATTAATCAATTTAGTTCTAAGTTCAATTCTCAAAATGAGAATCAATGAGTATCACACAATCTAATACCCACTTTGGAAATCAACTCAACAATTTTTAGTTGATTGAAAATCAAACTATGACAACCATTTTTTTTTTAAAATATCAAATCATGATGAGACCTAAGATGCCATAAAGTTTTAACTCACATTCAATTCTTAAAGCTAAATAACTTTAGGATTCTAGGTTTCAAAAGGTTCTAAAGCTAGAGTTCTAGATTAAATCCAAGGAAGAACAATATGGTAATTAGCGAGTAGGGATTAGGGTTCTTGGTAATGTTTACAATGGTTGTTTGCCTATCCAATTATAAAATGTTTCCATACTTTTGGCTCCTCCCCACATCAATTTTGTTTTCTTTTTTTTGGGTGTTGTTTGAGGTTTCAAACTTTGATGTCTTAAGTTTTAAATGCACGTATTTTGTTCCAAGCTTTTGAGGTTTGAGATAAATTTGAAATTTTAAAAAATTTGAACTCTTGGTTTTATGTTTTTTGTTTGAGTTTCTTCTTGTTTGTTACTTGTTGCATATTCAAGCTTTATCACTACCTCCATTGTTGTTGCTACTCCCTCATTCTGTCATTATTGGTGTTCCTTTGTTCCGATGTTGTTCTTACTATTCATTTATTTTAGCATTGTTGGTGTTCCTTCATTTCATCACTATTACCATTTAATCATTATGCTACTAAGTCATTTCATCATTGCTATTGTTTGTTGCTTTGTGGTTGCTACTACCCCATTACTAATTATTATCATTACTATTTCAAACTATTATTGCCCTACAAGCTAATCCTACCCTTCAAGTTCATTTTTAAATACCAAGTTTAATGCACATGCTCTTTCTTGGTATCTTGTTGTTATGTGTGCCTTTTGTTGGTACTTCTCAAAGTCCTCACCCAACTCCACCTCATTTTTGCCATGTGCAAGTTAAAGTTTTGAAATGTTGGAAGTTGAAGCTCACACAAAGCAACAAGCTTCATTGTTTAGGTAAGTTTTTTTTAATTCTTTTTTGTTGTTTTTAAAAAAAGTTTTTTTGTGTTTTTTTCTTTTGTTGTTCTTTTTTTTCCCTCTAGTTTCCAAGTTTAAAAAACTCTAAGTACAGTTTTTACATATGATTTGTCCTTCAACACTTTCTACATTCCTAGTTCATAAACTATCATTTCTTTTTTGCATATTTTGCACAATGGTGAGAGGAGATCTAAATGCAAGTATTTCCTTTTGTAAATGTTTACACATTGAATTTTGACAATGTTTTGGTAGGTCATAAAGTTTGATTTTTTTCTTTAAGTTCTTCAAACTTCATTTTCTTAAAAAAACTAAAAATGGAACAATCATTTCAAAATGAAAATAGATTAAGTGATAATACATGTGAAATATTCATAAATGAAATTATAATGGAAAAAAAATCATTGTTAGAACAATCTAAAAATCATCCAAGTTTGCAAAGAAAAATCAACATTAATCCAAAAAGGCAAAAGTAAATAATGAAAGAGAATCTTTAAAAATGACATGTTGAAAGCAAAGAATTGAAGTTCCATAACATGAATGCATTGTGTTGGCCATTTTACTGTGTGAATGATTGAAATGATGTTGATGCTTTTCGTCTTGAAACTATGAGATGCTTATTTTGTCATAATAGTGTAGTCCTAATTTTACCCAAAATTAAAGCAAGAGAAGGGTTGATATTATACAATACAACAAATGGAATAATTGCTTTCAAAAACACATACTCATGGACCATTTTATTATTGTAAAAATATTTGTGGAGGAAATGAACTATCCCTTAAAAGGAAAAATGGATAAATAACATGTTTAAGAAAAAACCTAATTTGTTTGACCATTCAATTTTTAAATTTCTTACTACAAAAAAAATCCTTTGAAGAAAAATGATTTATAGCAAAAACAAATTGTGGAAAATTTGGGCCTTTTAATTGTTAAGAATCATTTATCCATGTGGTTTGTGGAAAATGTGTGGTTGAAATGTTTTAGTATGCATTTGTGTCTTAAATGTGTTTTTATTTCTAAGAAATAGTTTTCACAGGAAATAATGCTTGAGTTGATGGAAAAACTAACTAGTTGTATGTTTTACCATCCTTGGAATGTCATTCTACAACTAGAAGCTTTGATTTGTGAATGTCAAAATGCATGACTTATTGAGTTTGGAGGAGAATTTCCAAGGTTTTTTTTTTGGTCATGCATTTTTAAATGCTTGTTAGTATGTTATAAACAATGAAAAAAACTATAATGGCTTGAAATATGTATTTATCAAGGTTGCAGAAGGGGATTTGTGAAAGTGCATAACTTGGTTTAAATACAAATTAAGTGCTATGAGGATGATTGGCCAAGTTCCACCTCCTTTGACGAGGCATATTTCCCATATTATTGTTCATTGCATTTTTCCTATTATATAAGCTTATGTTTTGAACCAATATAAGGATCACTGATTACTAAGTGATGGATTACATTATGCCATATCCATGAATTTGAAATTGAAAGGAAAAATTGAAATGTAAACTTCCCTTGATAACTTAAAGGAAGAAGATTCAAATGTTGTTTTTGAGTTGGCTTATTTGGCTTCCAACATCAACAAAGTTTGTGGTGTTTTGGATTTTTTTTTTCTTTTATGAGGTTTTAAAAAAAAAACCCCATAATATGTTCTTTTATTGTTAAAATTTCAGTTTAATATTTTTTGGTTAAAATTTCATTTATTGGCCGCGAGCAAGGTGTGGCCATTATTAAGAATATGATAGAAAATCCTTATATCATTTGCATCCATTGGTTAAATCTAAAAGTGGCATTGTTGACCAAAAAGTGGATGAAGATTGTAGCTTAGATATCTTTGAAATGATTGCAAGCATAAGTGACTCAACAAAAAAGCTCATTAATAAAAAAGCTCGTGATTTTCAAGCTACTTCAAGTGGATATCAAAGATATGAAGTGCCCTTTTCAATGATGGTTAAAACTTGAGGCTATGGTTCCTATTGTTGGATTTTTTATCCTTCAAATCTTACTAGGGATTGTTGGATCACAAATTAAGATGAAAAGGATCTTCTTCCTAGCTAAAATATTTATTAATTTAAAGAGATATCATTTGCAATCAAACAATTTAGACAAATTGATTTTGGTAAACAAAAATTGGCCCAATGACCTTAGAGTTGGTTATAAATCCCCTTCTAGTTTAATAGAATTCATTGAGATGGATGCAAATTTGGAAGAAGAATTGGAAGAATTTGAAAAAGTTTCTGAGAATGATGAAATTGTGAAGATATAAAATACTGGATAAATGAAAATTCTTGTAATTTTTTTCATTGATTTCTAATTTACTTGTACTTTTCAAATTTTTCCTCACTTGAGGTGTACACAAATATTATTTCTTTATCAATGAAATTTGATATTCATGTTGTGAGAATCAAATGAGAAAGTTGGTTATTATTACATTTATGAAAATTATCACCTTTGATAACTAACTTATTAAAATAAAAATCTTGATATCTTGGTTGGTTCTCATAAGCCCAATTTTTAAAAAAACTTAAGCCAATTCTTATAACTTATGGAAAAACTAGAATTAACATTCTCACCAAAAAATGAAAACCACCCAACATTGATAATTTGCTTGATTTTTTACATTCCAAGTGGGTAGTTTCTAGAATATTTACATTTGAAAAACAAATACAATCATCACCAATTTGAAGAGGAACTATGATAGTTTTTTTTACATTTTCAATTTCATTAATATTTTCCCTAAGTGCAATATAAAAGTTAATGAAATGTGAAAGCTACTATCAAAATTCATTGAGGACAAACATGGATGAATTAGTTAAGAAAAAAATACTTATATTGAATTATTTAACACCAACCAACATCCAAAATTTATGGTAAACACAATTAATCAGCATATGGATGCATGTAATCACATTAATATAAACCATATTAAATGTAACCAATGTTTGGTTTTTCATGTTTTAAAGTGGTAACTAGTGGTAACTAGTGGTTGGTGTTGAAATTGTTGGATTTACTCATATGACAACATTCATAATATATCATGGGAACATGTGAATAAATTTGAAATTAATCTAATGGATTAAAAATATGCAAAACATTTTAAAAACACTATAACTTGTGTTTTAAAGCAGTAAAAAGGCTTATAAAATGGCTAGAAAAACTTTGAAAATGACATTTTTGGTTATTCTTTAATAAACCTTAACATGATAATGTAAATTTTTTAAAAATATTTTTGTGAATATTTTTAATCAAAATATTCCAAGATTATTCCAAGTTCATAAATAGTCACCAAAGAGGTGAATACATGGTTCTTTTTATCATGTTTGCACCTATATTTGGACCTTTTAAATTGGATGTTATGGAAATTGAAACAAATGTGCTAAATATGGTATCAAAGTGTTCAAAAAAACTTTGAATTATAAACCCAAAATCTTGAAAACAAGAAAATTTTCACCAAATGGGTGCAATCACATTAACATGAGCCAAAGTAGTTACAATCAATGTTTAATTTTTCATGTTTTAATGTTAAAAATATACCAATGTTTTAAAATCATTTTAAAAATATTGTGACAATGTTTTTTTATATATTGGAAACATGTGGTATGATTTGGAATGAATGTAGGGTCCAAGCATGGTAAATTAGATTACTCATGTTCTTTACAACATAAATGAAAAGTAGTCATCAAGTAGGCTTTGATATTGAACTTTAAAATATTATTTAATTCAATGATTAATATGAACATTTTCTTCAATTTTATTAAAACTTTAAATAAAGACTACATGTTTTAAATAAGTTTAAATATATTCATTGAAATTCAAGCAAAGTTCACATTCTCCTTTAAGTAAGTTGTAAGTAAATGAAATATTTCATTTTTTGAATTTTCAAATTTATGGGGTCCTAAAATGTATTTTTGATTTTTGATTTTTTTACATTCTAATCAGAAGATACCCAACTTGTAGGGTAAAAATAGGTTTGAAAAAAAAATTTCTAATCAATTTTAAACATACTTATTACCTACATTTATTATACAAAAATTTCTTCAAAGTTTATACTCAACTTCCCATAAACCCAATGGAAGCATAAATGTTTTCAAATTTCCAACTTATTTTGTTGTGTTTATGTTAAAAATTGTCATGTTCTAAAATGGGATTTTAAGCAGATGTACTTTCTGATTTAATTTATCATGCTTTCACTTTAATGTGAATAGAATATTCAAAAGCAATCATTAAACATTGTAACTAATGCCTATAAGCAATATTTAAAATCTTATTTATTATAAGATTCTTGAAACATGACATATCTTTAGGTAGGTTCTTTAAACAATTATATATATATATATATATATATATATATATATATATATATATAAGTCAAATTCTATTTTTTCCAACTTTCAAACAAAATATTCTAAGATATTCTAAGAATATTGTAGATTAAACAACCCAAGTAGGCCTAGGTTTGGCTCCTTTTATCATATTTGCCTCAAGTCCAAAATATGAACATGTATTATAATACAAAATAACATATTGGGAGTTGTTAAAAAAAAAACATGCACAGAGATTGAAAACCAAACATGAATAATGGAACCCCAATAATAGGCGTTGAATCATTAGAAAAACTAATACCCTTGGAACTAAATCCAAATTGTCAAATCGAACACTTTAAAATAAGATGGGCTTCGATATTGGGGAGTGTTATATTAAAATAAATATATGTCGCATATGATTTTTAATGAATTTCAAGTTATTTTTCAATATCTTGCCAACACTAGTTGACATCTAAATCTAGCCAATTTCCACACAAAATATATTGAGATCCAATTCAAATAGAAGTGTTTGAAAGTTATGAAAAAAATTCACAAAGTGTAAAGACATTTGAGAATTTGGTGTTTAAAAGTAACTCACAAATATATTGGATTTTATCTTTTTTCGAGTCCCCTAGATGCCCAAAGGGTATGAGTTAGAACCATATATTGCAACAAGGGTCAATCAATTAAAAGTTGCAATCCATGCAAAGAACAAAAACACCCAAAGCAAAGCAAAAATCCATATGCAAATAGAAAATCCTATCAAAGCAAAGCAAATCCATGTGCAAATAGAGCTTCTTTCTTTAAACAAACACCAAACAAAGTAATGCAAGTCAATGTACAAAAGGGTTGTCCATCCATCCAAGAAACAAGGGGTGTGTCACATTGTGGTCTTGCCATTTACATTAAAATGTATCTTAAGGCGAAAGAAGAATTATGAAAACTCAAATATTTCACCATGCAAAAATATAATCTTCACAAAATCCTCTGAAAAAAACCAAAATCCTTCAAAATATTATAACTCTATAACTAATCTCGAGTTTTAATACAAGCCAAAATATCATCTTTCAAAAATCCTCATATAAAAAATAGACCTATTACTTACTTAGGGGTCAAAATCCCTTAAGCTACTATACTCTATAATGAATCAAAACACAATATCCTTGCCTTGGTAGGCAAGGCCAATAAACCCACCAAAAAGCAAGGACTTGCCTACCCGTTGTTCTCTAGTACCGAGTTTAGAAAGATTTACTGGACGGTCAAAGCCCCATAATTACTCAATACTCCAACCCAAAGTCGAAAGACCAATAACGTAAAGCCTTTGTGAGAAGGCATAAAGTAATAAAATTTCCTTTTTATTTGTATTCTTCACCTCGTCGATTTAACACTACCCCCAAAATGCACAATTCCATCTACTTATATAAAATAATTGGTGTTCGCACATGCTTGATTCGGTAATTCGTGATTGGCTTGAGCCCCCCTCCCTCCCTTGAGAGCCATGAGTGGAAGTATGTGGGCCCTGCATCCTAGTACTTCATATAAAGATGCAGCAGAAATTTTCTATTTTATTTGCACAATGCATTATAATACATAATTTTTCTGCCAGCAGCAAAGCAAGCTTTACGATTTCAGAGTAAGCTTTACAATTTCGGTATTAGGCCTAGTAAAATCCGACTATCATTAGAAGAAATCTATCTATCAAGGGGGTTCTTAAGATTCATAATTGTGATTCTCGGACAGAATTGAACAAAGGCCCAATTTTGATAGAGGTATGACTACAATACTCCTAAATATTGAAAAAAATTCAAATGACCGATCAAAAACCGCCGGTTCTTTTATTGGTTCTGTAGTGAAAACCACGAGTACTTTAAGGTTTTTTTTGAAAGGACCAGGATTGACGGTTCTTAGAAAATTCAAATAACCGCACAACACCGGTATCGACGAATAACGTAAGCCTTTTGTCAAAAGGGTATAGCCATAAAGAAATACAAGATTGATGAAACCCTGCCAATAAAGATTTGCTTTTAATTTGTATTCTTCACCTCATCCGCTACCTCCACAACGCACGCTACTTGCACTTTTCAATTACCGGCAAGGAAAGAAAACACAGAGCGCAAAGAAGAGAACGAGAAAGAAAAACATAGATAGGAAAGAAGAGAACGAGAACGAGAACGAGAGGGAGAGAAGACGAAGAGAGCAAAGGAAAGGAAAGGAAAGGAAAGGTGCAGCAGCAGCGAAGCTATGGCGACAGCA
>Ga0116229_10013478_pt1 | contig 11550 bp, 13 predicted proteins | sample S1TSphgellanicum_3_FD_87313 | JGI IMG/M metagenome (GOLD analysis project Ga0116229, IMG submission 87313) | Host-associated microbial communities from peat moss isolated from Minnesota, USA - S1T2_Fc - Sphagnum magellanicum MG | ecosystem: Host-associated > Plants > Peat moss > Unclassified... | reverse complement strand
GTACGATGCCGAAGCTCGAGGAGCGCATCTCGAATGCGGAAGCGCGGCTCAAACAGTTGAAGGCCCGCCAGGCGCGCGCCCTGGCCAGAAAGCGTTCCATCGCCGCCAAGAACCAGCGCAGCCAGGACGTGCGGCGCAAGGTTCTCGTCGGTGCGATCGTTCTCGCCCGCGTCGATCAGGGCCAGCTGCCGGAAGCTGAACTACGCGCCTGGCTCGATGTCGCCCTCACCCGCGCGGATGATCGGGCGCTGTTCGATCTGCCAGCGGCTGCTGGAAAAGGTGCCTAGGCAGCCTCGGGCATAGTGCGCAGTGGCAGCGCCGCTAGAGATTTCATTACGCCGTCGATTGGACCGACCACCCCTGAGCTGGCTCCGCCGCGGGCTCGAACTTCGATCCGGCGACCAGTGACGTGGATTTCCTGGTCGAGTTTGCCGACCTTACCCCGGGCGACTACGCCGAGCAGTACTTCGCTCTCCGGGAAAGTTTGGTCGCGCTCCTCGGCCGCGAGGTCGACCTGGTGGTCGAGCGGGCGGTGAAGAACCCCTACTTCCTGGAGAGCGTCCGGCACTCCCGCGAGCTCCTCTTTGCCGCCTGATCCGCCCGGCCCGACGCCCCTTCCCCTCGAGATCCGGAAGTATCTCTTCGACATCGAGCGCGCCGGCACCTCGCTGCAACGTAGTCGCTCCGACCGCTTGTCCCGATCTCTCGCCAAACGGATTTGGTCTTTTTCACCCTTAGGGTTAACGCTCAGGACCGACGCAGAGCGCTATGGCGCCGCTCCCCGCCCCGGCTGGCAGGGAAGCCTGCCTGATTCCTGAATCGCCGCTCCTGGGGCTTCTCCGTAGGCCTGGCTTGGGGTTCTTTCTCGGCCCGCCCCTGCGAAGCAAACCCGGCTCGATCAGGGGCGCGAGCCTCGTGGGCGGTCCGCGCAGCGGCCGTCCACAGGCGCAGCCGCCCTAGCTATCGGGAAGCTATAGGTTCTTAACTATAGGATTGCATCGCAAAGTGCCCGTGGTTTTCGGGCCCAATTCATCGCAAAGTGCCCGTGGTTTCCATCGCAAAGTGCCCGTGGATAACTTCATGGTTCAACAGGCTTGTCCACAACGATTTGGAGCCTAGGCATCACCGCAGGCTGGCTGTGATACAGCGTGAGGCCGCGGCGATCGATCTCGACTTTGGCGGCCCGATATAGCGCAAGAACTTGGCGCAAGGCGGTCCGAAAAGCGGCTCTAAAATGAAATAGCTGGGCGTAGTCCACCCCGAATTGCACCTGCAGGAGCGGCCAGGACACCAGCGCCGGCTTTCCGGTGGGCACGCGGTGCAGCCGCTGCGCGAGCCAGGCGTAGATGTCGAGCGCCATTCCGCTATGCGACAGCGCGGCGATGTGCGACTCCACCAGGGGCACGGCGTGAGCCTTCAGGCTCTCCCAGTAATCCAGGGACAGCCGCACAGTGGAGGGCCAGAACACCCGCTGCCGTTCGTCCTTGGGGAACCAGATGTCGAAAGCCGAGACGATCTGAGAATTGACTGTCATCGCCCTGCCCTCCTTGACCAGGCCGAGCCGGATCGAGGCGGCGGAGAGCCGCGCGAGCTGGTCCTTGACGGTCCGGACCGTGCGTCCGCCCGTGTCGAGCTTGAGCGACCGACGTACGAAGCTGGTGAGGGTGTCCTGCACCTCGATCTCGGGGGATTGGGCCAGCAAGGCTTGCTGGTTGATGTGCATCAAGACCAGGCGAGCCTTCGGCCCGAATGGCAGGCCGACCGGCAGTAGCCGCTCCTCGATGGGATGCATCGCCTTGCCGGCGAGTACCTCGAGATGCACGTTGCCGTTGAGGCGCTCCCAAGTCCGGGCATCGTCGCCGGGGTCGCGGTACGGCAGGAAGGTTTGGCAAAGCGCCGAATGCTGGTACAGGAGCGAGAGCGCCTCGTCGGTATCCCCGGCGCTCGCTGCCTCGATCACCCGTTGCTGCGTCAGGGTCGGCGGCTTCAACTGCTGGCGAGCTCGCTTCTCGAGCTCGCGCAGGAGACGGGTGTCGGCGATCGCCACCGGCCCTCCTTGCCGGCCTCGACCGTCTCGCTTCCTCATCGCCCCTCCCCTATTCGTTGCAAATTGCCGCAGACCACCAGTTCCAGAAAAACGGAAGTCACGATTTCCGCTTTTCCGTTTCGTAGCGCTCCAGCAGCGAAAACAGGAATTCGTTGAGTTTCAACCCCGCATCAAGCGCGGCGAACTGATAGCGCTTTTTGAATTCCGGCGGAACCTTGAAGCTGAGCGGCACCAGCATCTCAGTCGGCACCCTGCCCTGCGGCCGCGCGCCGCGCGCCACGGCGTCCGCCGCCGGCTGCGCCTCTCCCTTGCGGCGAACATTGGCGCTAGTCAATGGAGCGGGCTTCGACAAGGGCTTTCTCCTTCCTCTTTACGTCTTTACTATTTTCCATAAAAACGGAATTCACGAACTTCCAAAGAGCAGCCATTTCCTCGGCGCCGCGCCCGGATGGATCGACCTCGAACACCGTGCGCCCATCGATCATCGAGGAGGCGAACAGGACTCGGTCCGCGACCACCGCCGGCGCCACCTGGCCGTGCTCCGAGAGCGCGGTGACGGTTTGCACGGTGATCGACGCATTGCCCTTGGCGGCGTTTACGACGAACACGTGGCGCCGCTTGGACGCCTGGCAGAGCTCCAGCGTTGCGCCCAGGGCGTCGAGATCGTGCGGGCTCGGCCGCGTCGGGATCAGGACGAGATCGGCTTCCGCGATGACTTTGGAGTTCTGGATGCTGTCGGCCGGGGGCGTATCCATGATGCACCAGGTGAAACCGTCGGTCTTGAGCGCTGCGAGCTTCTCCGGCAATTGGCGGACACTCACGTCGGCGAAGGCGGGGGAGGGGGCTTCGCGCTTGTTCCACCAGCGGGAGAGGGAGCCTTGCGGATCGGTGTCGATCAGGACAACTGGCCCCTGGCCGGCGCGCTCGAGGGCGACCGCGAGGTGCGCCGCGACGGTGGTTTTGCCGCTGCCGCCTTTTTGCGAGGCCAGAACGATGATCCGCATTTCGCGAAATGCTCCTTGACGAAATTAGATAATAGCGCCTTTCCGTAATTACGTCTAGAGTATGTTATACGGATCAGGCGTATAGACGGGACGGGCCATGGAACCGCAGCAATTTCGGTCCTGCAAATGCCTGAGCGCAGGTTGTCAATTGACAACCAAAACGCCAGCCGATACCTTGAGTGGCAGTTAAAGCATGGCCCGCACCCGGCATCCGAAGAAAGAGGTTGAAGAGGCGATTCAGCATGCGGAAGCCAACGGCTGGCGCATCCAGATCGGCGGCAGTCATGCCTGGGGCAAGATGTATTGCCCCTACAACGATGCGGAGTGCCGCTGCGGCGAATTCTGTATCACGAGCATTTGGAGTACGCCGAAGAATCCCGGCAATCATGCTCGGCAGCTTCGGCGTGTCGTCGACAACTGCACAACCCGTAAACGGGCTGCAGAGGCCGCGAAGTCCGAGTCTGAACCTGAATCGGAGTGAGTGATGGAATACGAGTTCACGTTGAAATTCATACTGCCGACGGCTAGCCCAGATGCGGATGAGCTCGTCGAGCGCCTCGGTGAAGCAGGTTGCAGTGACGCATTGATCGGCATCGGTCAACCAGGACGTATCGCGCTGGAATTTACCCGTGAGGCCGAGTCGGCACAGCAGGCTGTCTTCAGCGCTCTGGATGAGGCGAGACACGCCATTCCGGAAGCGAAGCTCATTGAAGTCACACCGGATTTCGTCGGCTTGAGTGACGCGGCGGAATTGGTGGGCGTTACTCGACAAAACATGCGCAAGCTGATGCTCACGCACAAAGCGACGTTTCCCGCAGCGGTCCATGAGGGGAGTGTGGCGCTCTGGCATCTGTATCCCGTCTTGAAGTGGCTTCAGGAACGTGCCGACTATCGCATCGAGCCATCGTTGCTGGAGGTCGCGTATATCGCGATGCAGATCAACTTGGTCAAAGAGGCCAGTCAGATCGAGCGGCGCGTTCAACGCGAAGTGACCGCGCTGGTAGCGTAGTCGCGCCGTAGATCACGACACTTTGACTGGCGAGCTATCGAAGCCGCGGAGTAGCCTGCACTCTACGGCCTGCAACGGTAACCCCGATCGCGCTCCTGACCGTGCGCAATAGGGGAAGGGTACCGTTTCACCATTCGCATCTTCGTACGGCAGGCAATTACCGGTGCTGTAAACAATGGGAACTCTCGATTGGTCGCAATGCCCACTCGTGGAAAGCATCCCCGGCAAGCTGAGCGGTGTCTGGGTCTTGAAGGGTACGCGGATGCCCGTATCGGCGATCTTGGAAAATCTCGCAGCGGGTGCCAACATCGACGACATCATGCAATGGTTTGACGGTCTCGACCGAGAACAGGTGAAGGCCGTTATTACATTTGCCCGCGAGTTTAATCCTTCCAAAACCCCTTGAACCGCTCCGGACTCAATTCCGTATAGCGCACGGTGTGCGTAATGTTCCGGTGCCCTAGGTACTGCTGGATCGACCTGGTGTCGTGCCCGTCGTTCGCGAGCTTGTAGCCGGTCGAGTGTCGCAGCATGTGCGGGTGGATCGGGAAGGGGAGGCGAGCTTTCTCGCCGGCGCGCGTGATGATCTTCCTCACCGTCGCCGGCGTCATCGGTCCGCCGAGTTCCGAGACGAACAGATACGGCGAGCTCGGGTAATCGCGCGCCAGTTCCCGCAACGCGCGCAGCTCCGGTCCGCGGATCGGATGCGTCGACGCCAAGCCGTTCTTCAACCGCGCCACATGCAGCAGGCCAGCCTTGAGATCCACCTGGTCCCAGCGCAGCGCGACGAGCTCCGAAACGCGAAGGCCATGCCGGTAGGCAATCAGGATCAGCGTGCGATCGCGCGCACCATGGCGGCCGAGTTTGCTCGAGGCCTGCAGGAGCTTCTCGACCTCGTCGGGGGTCAGGTATTCGCGCTTGCGCCTCGAGGCATTGGTTTGGCGGGCAGGGGGGAGGGGAGAGCCAGGGGTGCCTGCAGCGCGCCGCTCTATGGGCTTCCTATTGCGTCGGCGGGAAGCTACTTTCCCATTTACGAGTATTGGTGCGGTTTTTCCCGCTGCTGGTTTTCCCGAGGCTTTCGCCATGCCCGGGAGTGTAACACTCCCATTTAGGGTCGAAAATGGGAGTGTTATGTGAGGCCGTTATATGTCCGCTCTTGACCCTAAGCAGCATGTCATGAGCGTCACCTTCGGGCCGACCAGCGGCGGCATTGAATCGAGATGCCGAGTGTCAGGGAGTCGCAGCAAATACCCATATCAACAGTGGTACCGCCAAGATCAACGCGATATTGGTACTGAGTGCAAACGCCTTTAGAGTCGGGCTAGGGGGCGAGAGACGATTGCATACTCCGTAAAGGTAAAACGGCAAGCCCGACCACATAAAGCGCAGTGGTGCCTTTCTACGAGTCAGCATAAGCCAAACGATCACATTGCCGAAAAGTCCGTATACGGCAGCGACAAGGAAAGCCGAGGTCGCTAAAACCAGGATACTCACGGCCTGATTGCCGACAGCCGGTTTGCGCAAAATGATCCCACGGTTCTGATCCTATCGCACGCCACGGGCGTCCGCTTTGGGATGGCTTTTTGGTGAGACCGAATGCCCGGTTTTGGCCGGCTGCCGCCGCATTACTCCCTCATCGAACATGCCCATTAAAGGCTCTTTATGGGCAAGTTCAATAAGTGTCTGCAAAAACGGCGCGGTGCTCGCGAAAGCATCGCCCGCGGCGGGCAATTCCTGGTCTGCCTCCCGCTGCTGCTCTTACTCGCTGCAACCGCAGGCTGCCGAAAATGGCTCGACCATCACTTGCTGGACACGGATCTTATTCCCTCCGATTCCACTCATGTCGAACCCGACTCCAGATTCATGGAACGTCTCGTTGTCGCCGAGCTTGGCGTCGCAATGCTCGCAATGATTCATCCAATAGAACGACCCGGTCGTCTGACTGAAGTCGATGCGGTAGCGCGGCGCCAGGACCTGTAGTCGCTGTGCGACCGAATCCGCGACGTCCCTGACGTAACTCAATACGGTCAGCTTCCGGCCTGGCCGCCAATACTCTCCAGGCTGCGCTGTGTCGTCATCGGGGTCATCGTTCTCATAGAAGTGCATCCTCTGGTACCCTCCCGGAAGCGCGATGCCGAAGACGCGCGTCGTCGCGTTGCACCGCCAGCAATCCCGCGTCGTGACCAAAAGAAGATAGCGATCGGAGCGAACGGTCGGCGCCTGTCGCACCGGAAGCCACTTTGCCAGCGGGGCGGCCGCCACCCCTTCGGGGACGTACCACAGTTTACGGTGAGCGTCCCAGCGCGCCCCGAGACTTCTCGCCTCGTCCTTCTGATTGAATGGAACCCGCAGATCGATGCGCGGCATTGACCTTCTCTACCTCGCACTCCCGCGCAGGGGAGCCGCTCACAGTGTGGCGCCATGAGCCGCGCACACCCGCGCACACTCGAGGTGTATTCGTTCAATTATTGGCGCCGTGGTTACTTGGGTATCGTCAGCTGGAAGCTGAATCCGGGCGCGGTCGATACCGTCACTGTGGCGGGCCGTGGGCATGGCATATCCGCAAGGCTGAAGCGTGTGACTGTCGCGTACTGCTGCTGCTCAGCGTCGTTGAATTGATCGTCGAGGATGTCGGCGTTGACCAGTGGCTTGCGACTACCAGAGTCGTCGAACTCGCAGGCGCCCCATTTGAGGGTGAACTTGTGATTCGGATTGGTGCCACCGTACAGCATTGTCACGACGAGTTCGTTCGTGCCGCGGTCATAGTAGCTGGAACCGACATTGTCGGCGCTCGCAGGGCGAGACATCGTAAGCGCGCAGGCCAGCGGCGCGAGCGCGCCACTGGCCAGAAGACGAAGAATGATCCTGGACATGGTTACTCGTAGTACAAGTCCCGGACCGTCCGTTTTCTAGAGGCGACGAGGTTACCCCCGGCGCGCGCAATTCGTTCTGCGCACTGCCTTCCGCAGCATTATAGATCCCTGCTATAGGGCCTTGATGACGGCCAAGGTGATGCCGTCCTGCCCGCGGATCACTTTCTCGGGCTCAATCGCCACACACACGTGCGCTTCCTTCTGCACGGTGCACGGCGCGATCGCCGTCATCACCGCTCGCACTTGTGAGTCCGAGAGCCCATGCGCGCTCGGCATCAGCGCCGAGACGCCGAGCGCGATCGTCAGCACGATCCCGGCCCCGATCCCGGCACCCCACTTCAGCGCCGTCACCCACTCAAAGCGCCTGGCGACGCGATCGACATCGGCGCCCAGGCGGTCTAATTGCTGCCGCAGGCCTTCCGCCATCTGATGGCCGAAGGTTCGCGCCATCTCGGCCCCCGCCGCCTTGGAATTCTCCGCCACGTGTAACTGCCAGCCGCCACGCAGCTCGGCGAGCCCGTCTCGCTGCGCCTCGGCGATCGCGCGCCCCTGGCGCGCCAGATCCTGGAGGGCCGCTCGTGCCGTGGCCGCTTCACTGCGCGCCTCGCTGCTGGCCAGGCGCTGCGCGGCCACCACCTCGCCGAGACGGCGCTCAAACTCCTGGAACAGCTCCTTCATCGCCCCGACCGTCTCGGCGGCCTGCGCTTCAAAGCGCGCGAGCTCCTGGTTGTTCATGACTCTCCCTGTCCGACGCTCACGGCTCGAGCCCGTGATCTTTGTCGTGCTCCTGCTGCTTTTCCTGCTCAAGCTGCTGCTCGAGGTCCTGCTCTGGCCCCTCGCGCGCTGGCCGCACCTGCTCTCGTTCCGCGGCGAGCCGCGCGGCCACCTCATCGGATCGCAGCCGCAGCCGCTCGGCAGCCGTCAGCGCCGGCGAGGGGCTCAGAAGAGCTTCTTGGCTATTCTCTGCCGCTCGGCCTCGTTGCTGCTCAAGCGCTTCATCGCGTCCACCAGCTGCGAGATCCAGCTGCGGGTTCTGGGATCCAGGGGCGAGGCTGAGGGCCTGTCGGTAGGCCTCGTCGGAGACGAGCTCGCGGGCTCTGCGCTGCTCGAGGGCGGCGGCAAGACGCTGTCGGATGTGTTCTTGATCACCCTCCGATCTTAGTACGGCCAGATGCTCCCAGCCATCGAGCACCTTCGGTTCTTGAAACACGCGCCGATCCACGATCTGCAGCCCCACCCGTTCTCCAAACCGCTCCTGGACCGCCCGCAGGCCGGCCGGCAGGTTGCCCTGGATCGATGCCATGACGCCGATGCCAGCGCCGCGGCCGAGCGCCTCAAAGCGCTGCAGCGTGTTCTCGAGCGCCCGCTCAGGGGTAGCGTGCACAACGACGATGACCGGCTTGCGCCCGCCATCGAGCACCTGCTGGATCTTGGCGAGCGCGGTCTGGCGATTCGCCAATTGCCCCTCATAGACCGCGCGAATGTGCTCCGGTAACGCACTGCTCTCCAGCACACTCGAGGTCTTGCCCGCGCCGGGAATCCCCGTCAGCAGAATCACGGTGTCGCACCCAGACTCACCGGGGTGGTTAATCAGTCGTCGCAGTTGTTCGGAAGCGAGCACCGCCGCCGCATTGTGGACGCAAGCGTTGTAACGATGGCGCGCCGCGGCCGATGCGCCGTAGGCATCGAAGGTTTCCTTGAATAGATCCGCACTCACATAGCGCGCACCCAGGGACTGCTCCAGAGCGCGGTAGCGCTCGAGGAAGGGCTCCGGATCGCTCTCCACCGCGCGCGCAATGCGCTCCTGCACAGCCGCACGATCCGGTTCGCTAAAAGTCCGCCGATGAATCGGCTCGAGCATGATCAGGGTTCAAGTCCCAGGTCCTGGCCTCGCTCCAGTTGTCGCTGCTGCTCGAGCGCGAGCCTGTTCTGTCGCTCCAGTTCCTGCTCTGGCTCGGGCCCCTCGCGCGCCTGCTCGCGCTCGGTGGCCAGACGCTGCGCCACCTGATCAGACCGCAGCCGCAGGCGCTGCGCTGCCGTGAGTTCCTGCGCCGGCAGCTGCACCTCGTCCAGGGCCGCGGGTTCAACGCCCGTCGCCAACGCACGCACAAGCTTCAAGCCCGCGAACTTGCCGCGCTCCGGCGCAACCTCCGGCGAGACTTCCAGATAGTCGTGCGCCAGATCCTTCGCCCCCGAGCGCGACAGCCGCTCGACAAACCGCGCCTGCACCTCGGTTTCATCCGCACGCCCGTCGCGTACACCAAAGTCATCCTGGGCATAGAACACCGTCGCCGCCTCCCGATGCCGGGACAGCGCCACGTACGCGGTGTGCCGATCGAAGTGCGGCGTCGCGAGCACGTAGCTGCGATCCACCGTGCTGCCCTGGGCCTTGTGCACCGTGGCGGCATAGCCGTGATCAAGATGAGGATAGAACTTGCTATCGACCGCCAGCGCCTTCTCAACACCATCCAGCCGCACCTGCAGCACCCCGTGCTCGATGCGCTCGACCGTGCCCAGGGATCCGTTCCTGACCCCGAGGGCTTTCTCGTTACGTAAGAACCGCACCCGATCGTGCACCGAGAATTCCTTCTTGCCCTGGGCCGTCGCGATGACCTCGCCGGCACCCAGCTCCCCGGTCTGCTGCCGCAACGTGCGGATCGAGGCATTGAGCGCCTGCACATCCGCCCGGGTGTACGCAAGCACCAGCTGTGAGTCCGCCGGCGTCTGCTTGGCATCACGCGCCCAGCGCGCCAGCAACGCGCTCCTCGCCTGCTCACGCCCCTGCACCGCCACGATCGCCCCCTGGCTCTCGTAGGCCGCCAGCGCCTCGCCCGTCCTGCCGCTGGCGAGCGCCACGCTCGCCGTTCTCTGCCAGTCGTGATGCTGCCGGCGCACCTCGGACAGCTCCGCGACCCCATGCTGCGCGGCGATCCCCCGGAACGGCGCACCGGCTTCGATCGCCTGCAGCTGTTCGGGATCTCCGACCAGTACCACCTTGGCCTGCGCCTTCTCCGCCACCTCGAGCACGCGCGCCAGTCCGCGCGTGCCGATCATGCCGGCCTCATCGATCACCAGCACATCGCGAGGATTCAGCTGATCGCGCCCGCCACCCCAGGCGAGCTCGTAGCTCGCCAGCGTCCGGGAGGAAATGCCGGCCGCAAGCTCCAGGTTCTGCGCCGCGATCCCCGATAACGCCGCCCCCTTCACCACAAAGCCCTCCGCCTCCCAGGCCTCCCGCATCGCTGCGAGCGCCGTGCTCTTTCCGGAACCGGCCACCCCGACCAACGCCTTCAGATCCCCCGGGCCAGTCACATGATCGAACGCGGCCCGCTGCTCCTCGCTCAAGGGATGTTGCGACAGTACCGCCTCGCCCCGCCCGGCATCGATGCCGTGCCCGCCCCGCCCAGCCAGCCGCTCGGCATCCACCAACAGCGCGCGCTCCACCGTCAGCATCTCGCGCGTCGTGTAGCGTTGTTGCCCCTGATCGTCCACCCCCAGGGGCACCAGTTCCGCCGCGGTGGTGACCTTCAGATAAGCCGCCTGGAACTGCTCGGCTCCATCGGTGCGGGTATTCAGAAACCGCGCGATGTCCTGCTGCGTGAACGTCGCCTGGCCGTGACTGATCGCCTTCAGGGCAAGGCCCGGATCCATCAGGATCTGCGCCCCGTTGGCCGCCATGATCTGTTGCTGCTCGCTCACCCGATCGGACAGGAATCCCGGCAGATCGCTCTCCTGCTGCCGCGCTTTGCCAAGACCAATCTTGCGCCCCGGCGTCAGCGACAACCCCTGGGCGGCAAGACTTCGGTGATCGATGCGCACCGCCAGCCCCGCCTGCGCCAGGTGCTCGTTCGTCACCTCCTCCCATCCGCGCCGCCAACTTTGAAGCTCTGCCGTCTCATTCCAGCCGCGCTGCTTGAGCCCGAATCCATCCGCCGTCAGCTCCCGCGTAGTCAGCAGAATGTGCGCGTGCGGGTTGTTCGGGTTGTCCAGGTGCAGTGCAAAATCCGCCACCATCCCGCGCGCCACGAACTCGCGCTTCACGAAGTCGCGCAGCAGCGCGATCTGCTGCTCCTTCGACAGCTCGATCGGCAGCCCGATCTCGATCTCGCGCGCGACCTGCGCATCCCAGCGCTTCTCGACAGCCTCCACCGTATTCCACAGCCGGGAGCGATCCATCACCCAGGCCGGTGCCCCATCGGGCGCCATGATTTCCGTGTGCTCGACACCGCCCTTGCGGCTGTAGTCGTGGGTGATGCCGGTGGCCTCCTCGTACAGCGCGGAGCCGGAACGATAGGCGGCTGCTGCGACCGCGTTGCGACCGTCGGAGCGTTTCACCATTTTGGCGGTGAGGTGATAGATGGCCATGGGGTCAGGATCGGCAGGGGCGCGCTGGGTGGCCGATGACAAGACGGTCTGCGGGAATGATCGGGTGGGACGCCTCGGAGCCGAGGGTTCGATCTGTACGTCGCGCAGCGACGTATAAGTGCGCGTTCTCGGTCATAGGCCATGGTACCCGCGAAACTCGACCGAAGCAACGCCGAGATCCAAGTGCGATGGCATCTGGGCGGGCGGTGGCCCGGAAGAGCCCGCCCTCTCACTCTTCACGTCGTCTTTTTC
>Ga0116229_10013477_pt1 | contig 11550 bp, 10 predicted proteins | sample S1TSphgellanicum_3_FD_87313 | JGI IMG/M metagenome (GOLD analysis project Ga0116229, IMG submission 87313) | Host-associated microbial communities from peat moss isolated from Minnesota, USA - S1T2_Fc - Sphagnum magellanicum MG | ecosystem: Host-associated > Plants > Peat moss > Unclassified... | reverse complement strand
ACCTAAATATTTTTTTGCATTGACCACATAGTAGGATGAAACATTGGAGTGTCAAGTTTGAGAGACTCCCCCCCCCCCCCCCCCCAAATGTTTTATTTTATATAAGGAAGGGGATTTATTTATAAAAGATATATTTATGAATATAATTTCTCTCTTTTTCTCTGAATAGTGGGTGGGGGGGGGGGGGGGGGGGGGGGGGGGGGTCTCTCAAACTTGACACTCCAATGTTTCATCCTACTATGTGGTCAATGCAAAAAAATATTTAGGTCTTCTTCATTCCAATTATTCATTCATAGTAGTAGTAGTACCTTGATGATGAAGCTCTTGTTGACATGCAAAAGAATAAAAAAGGACAATAGGAATGTGATGAGAGATTTGTGAGGTAAAGGCAAGGGATCTAGAAAGAGTATTTGGAATTTCCATTCATGTCCATTCTTGCTTTTCATACATACGGACAACAATAATAATATGTCTATGGCAAACGTGGCTTGGTGAAGGATACCGAAGTTGTTGTTACCACACATGCACGATCATTTTTGGGGGGGGTGGAGGTGGGGTGAGGGCCAGGTGTTGCAAGCCTTTTGAGAATTCCTTTGTAACTACTTACGGCATTATCGAAGATGTTTTTGAGCTCAATCAATGCACTAAAGTTAGGGAAAGGCAAGTTCGATCAATGCACAAAAGTTAGTGAAATGCTACAACAACAACAACGAGCCATGTTATTTTTCTTTGAAAATGGAGCGTCTTCCCCAAGTAAACCACTCGCCCCATCTGTCCACCCCAGTGCATAGCTGGGTTGGCCATAGTGAACCCTCCGGGGTGGGTTTCATTCTAGTTCAACACCAGGGTAGTTTGGTACCGTTAAAATACCCAAGTGTGCTCCTGTTGTTGAAGAAAGCCCTCAAGATGATAAGGGTCCGACACCATCCGCAGCTTGCAACCTACTAGCTAACTACCCGGTAGGATTTCAGCCTTAGTATAGGGTAATGAAAAAAGAAAAAAATGAAAGAGCAAAAAAAAGTTTGTACTTTAAGCTTTCCTTTATCGCACGGTATAGGAGGCCCCAAAAAAAAAATTTTAAAAAAAAAAAGAAAAAAAAAAAGCTGCAAAGGTACCCCAATTGTTACAAGTTGGTGCACCTAAAAAAATAATACCTCGTGTACACTCACCAACACCCCAATTCACCCAACAAAGAAATCACAAACCTAATAAGTATTTTTGTACCCGAAAGGAAGACCCTTCTAAGGTTGTTCAAAAAGGGCGGATCGACAAAGTTCTCTTCCCCCCTCTCCTTTACGCCGTCAAATTTTGTGTGTATATGTGTGTGGTTGGTTTTGACATCTTGGTGACGCCAAACCCATGATCCCCACCATTCTTCACCATGGTTCCCACCTCAACCCGATGCCCCCTTCAAGTTTTGTCAAAAAATCGAAGAGTAAATATGAGGACTTGTATGTATGATAGATGGATGATTTTGTGCAACTTTGGTGGGGATTTATTTGCCCCTCTTGTATTGTATTGTATTGTATTGTGTTGTATTGATTGATAGAGTCATGCATGTGGGGTAAAGGAGTAATGGAGTGAGTCCCAACCTCTCCCCCCTCCCCATCATCAGTCTTGCTTGAGTTCCTTTGCATGGTGGCAAGTTTGATTGATTGATCTGATATTGAACTCAATTTCCTTTGGCCTTTTGGTTAGAGTATCTTTTATAGCCTGTGGAGTAGAGAGTGTTTTTTATGAAACAACTAAAGTGCATGCAATGTGACATGTATCCCCCATCATCCCGGTGATTTGAAATTGTGATGATTTTTTTTGGGGGTCCTATTTACTGAAAAAAATTTGATTTTTTGGAAAAAAAAAAGGGTGCTTTTGCAATGTAAAATGTATTAAAATTTTGACAATTTTTTGAGATCAAATTAATAATAATAATAATTATTATTATTATTATAAAACAGTGAACCATTCATTGGCAAGCAATTGTTGGAGAAGCAGGAAATGGCAGCTGTTATTTTCTGACTATTATAATAAACTCAATATTATTCCCAAACAGGAAAAATGTGAACACTTTCAAACAATGGATTCCCAACAAGTCATCATCCCCACCTGCACAAATCATTGTTATCGAATCTCCTTTGCTCAAATCATTGGGATAGATTGCAAGCATTGAGGAGTTCGAACCGTTTGTTTTGGTTTTATTCGCAATTGTGCCATGGTCTTGACTAGTTACGTTACTTGGGTTAGTATACCTTCCATATAGGTAGTAAGTTTGACAACGTTGCTTGCAAGACTCAACTCAACCCAACCCAACCCAACCCAACCCAACTGGAGTGTTTGGGATGATGCACTTGGTTGGGTATGATTGTTGTTTTAAATCTCAAAGTCCGAGATTGGGCATGACTAATGACAAACTATACTTGGATAGGCCATCTTGATTCCACAAACTCTTGTTCAAAATTTTCGGTTTAGTTTCCATCAACACTAGGTACCTACCTAAATAGCCTCCAAATCTTTGATTTAAAAAAAAAAAAAAATCTTCATAATTTTGAAATCTTAAATGGGTTTTGTGCTTCAATGTTCCAATAAATAATTGTTGGCAAAATGTGGCCAATTGACGCCAATTTTAGTTAGTTCCCTCCTTTCTTCAATTCTTTCTTCATTTTGTGCATTGCGTTGTATCATTTGTTGAGGAATAATTTTTTAATGTTCTCAAGAAAAGCATCCATATGTTCAAGTTTAGAATTTGAGTGGTTTGAGTTCTTTCTACATGAATTTTGTGTGGAAATCTTTATTTCATTTCATGATAATGGAGTTGCCTACTACATAATGAAAATGGAAAATTAAAGGCACATCATCAATAAAATACCCACCTAATCAATCAACTAAAAATACTTGCTTAATTGACAATTTATATTACATATTTTTAAACAGATGATTTATATAACAAATGTTTATAAATGCAAAAAGAAAAGAAAAGAAGGATGCATTGTCCCCAAGGGATGCCATATGCAACCTTGCACTACTCAATTGAAATCAAGTGAATAATCCAATTACCATTGAAGCTTCCAAAATGATGATGATGATGATCCCTAGGGAAGATTTAGCCAAAATCTGGCAATAAACCAGTTAATGGAGTAAACAAATCTTGAATCAACCTTCTATATTCATGGCTAAAACACTGAACAAAGAGGGCAAAAAAAAAAAAAGAATAAATATAATAAATATCCGACAAGCTTTTTTACTAGTTAATTTTTCTCACTTTTGGCAAGGGAGAAAACCCTCCAAAAAAAAAAAAAAAATCATTTCAATTTTTATTTTTTCACCTTTCCTTGTTGACAACGAAATTCCACCAGTAGAAAAAAAGGAAAAAAGAAAAAGAAAAAAAAGAAAAAAAAAGGCTGAGGCACAATGATACCTTGCATGTTCAGTGGTAACACCTAATACAAAGGTTTATAGCCCAACCCCCTCCTCCCCTTCCATTCCTTGCCCACCCCAATTAAAGTTTTAAAAAAGGTTTAAAAAAAATTTAAATGTTTTTAACGGAGTTTTTTTTTTAAATTAAAAAAAATTTTAAAATGTTTTTAACGGGGTTTTTTAAAAAAAATTTGTTTAAAAATTTTTAATAGGTTTTTTTTGGGTTTTTTTCTAGGTTTTTTTTTTGGGTTGTGTGTGTGTGTGATTGATTGATCGTGGTGAACACCAATTGGCCACTTGACTTCACAAAGTTAGTTTTTGTTAGTTCATGAGCACCCCTAACAAAAGTCACCCCACCAAATTCAATTAAATTCGGTTTGCCTCTCACCCCTCTCCCCTCTCCCCTAAAATTATTTTATTTAAAAAAAGAAGAAAAAAGTATGCATTGCATGGATGATACTGATCAATATTAGCTGGCGACAGCGCAATCTGACGGCCCCCCACGCTCTCCCCCACTCCCCCCCCTCTCGCCTCGCCTCGCCTCCCCTCCGGCTGTCCGGCTCCGCTTGGCCCTTCTTCTGTCTGCAACAGACAAGGAAGGAGTTCTTCGCTCTCTCTCTCTCTTTCTATCTCTCTCTCTCTCTCTATCGCTCATCGAAGAGAACGGCACTCCAAATTTGCACAAGAAATTCACCATAATAGCAATAATAATTTAGAAAATCCTTCTCTTTTTGGATCCCTTCACACCCTGCCTTTGGATCGATCGAGCGTAATAATCAAGGTGAAGCGCATTCGGGAAGATCGTCACAATAAAATTTTTTTATTAAAAACATTTTGGGTTTTTTTTTTTGGTTTTGGTTTTTGGTTTTGTGAGTGCCTAGCCTGCAGTGGCGCGCATTTGAAGCCGCGGCATTTCTGAAAGCTCGCAACGAAGAAGACGCCAAGCCCAGTTGCCAGGCAGGAGACAGAGATGCGCGGAGAGAGAGAGAGAAAGAGACAGCACGAGGAGAAGAGTCTGGGTCTGACTGACAGAAGGACGACTCCATCGGGATTGCTATTCTATCTCGTACAACAGTTTTGGGTGTATTGGGTGATGTGAAAGGACAGGACGACTGGGAAGAAGAAGAACCGAGGAGGAGGAGGAGTTCGTGAATGTGAGAGAAGAACAAGTGTAATGTGGTTGAGAATTTCGTATTCCAGACAGACAGGCCCACGCGGAAGGAAGGAAGCATAGACTGCGGAAGTTTGTGAGGAGGAGGAGGAGGAGAGATGGTGTGGAGAAGTTTGTGAACTTGGGCTACGGTGAAAAGGGGTTTGGGTATGGTGTTGGTGACATGAGGAGGAAGAGGAGTCTTCATCAGGGAAGCTATTGCAGGTGCAGGGGGACGACGGACTTGCGAGTGGTAGTAGTAGTGCGGTTGCAACAGCAACAGGAGTAGCAGAGGTGGTGAAGATGGTGCAGAACTTGTGCAGGAAGGGGAGAGAGACCACAGCAGCAATGAGCACGTGGAAGGATTGAGGAGGAGGGAGGAAAACCAGTAACCGAGAAATGCCTCCTACACGGATGGTGTGGCGCATGCTGCTGCTGCCATGGCCTAATGCGCGCAATGGGTCCATCATGGTTACAATATGGCCCTGCATCATGCCGGGCTTCCATCGTTGCTCCCTGGGCGGCCTCCATACGCCTGCTGCCAAGCCTGTGGTGGTGACACAAGAAGAAGAAGAAGAAGAAGCAGAAGAAAATTTATCATCATTGCCTTCACTACCCGAGGTGGTGCTGCAGCAGCATCAATGTCCTCCGCATTCTCATCATTCTCTTCACTTCTGGCTTACCATTCTTCCCATTGCCCTCATCTTCACCATTCTTTTGGTGAGTGAGCCCAGTCGCTCAAGAGTTTTGTATGCATTTCTGCGCCCTCAATTTTCTATACATTTGCTCTAGCACGCTTAACCAACAGGCCAGCCAGCACACAGACCTTGTGATGTACAGCATTGTCTTCAGGACATGGGCAGTGGCTTTTTTTGTTTCAGATTTTGAGCATTTTCCCTTCTTCTCCGGTTGCCTGGATGGTGACACCACATAGGGTAAAATTTTGCAGTAATGTGGCACTTGAGCCGTGGATTGAAAACTCTAGAAATTCTTTGCAAATTTGTGTTTTGTGCAACCCTTACAGCAGCAGCACAGCAGTCTAGACACAATGGGTGCGAATGGATTTTCTTGGGCTGCACTCATCCACCCACCCTCCACTGTGTGTATTCATTGATGGGTGGATGCATGAATCAGAGAGAAACCTTCTTTCTAGGGAATTTTCTGGAGTTAGGGAATGAGAGAGGTGTGCAGGTAAATTAGTTAGTTCACACAAAAACTTTTGCTTCAGTCTCTAATGTGTTGTAGACTGTATCATAGTTTTGCAAATCCAATTTCATTCAGTGGACTTATGTTTTCTTTTTCCCCTCCTGAAGATTTGGGTTGCTTTCAAGCTCTTTTATGGGTTCTCCAACACGGTTCTACATTTGGGTGGATTCATTTTATTGTTGTAGTGGGTGTCAGAAAGTGGCGGTAGAGTGTCATTTTTGCCTTTCTTTATGATGGAAGCACAACCTAACACTTTTGTGGAACTTCTTATACTGGCTAAAAACAGTTTGTATTTGTGAAGAGGTTTCCTGGATCTATGTAGTTGCTATACCTGTACTATCTGCAACTGCTTAGCTGTGAATGATATGCTGCTGCAGGCATCAATAGCAGCTCAGGAGTATTCATTTGAGGTCAGCAGCAGCAGCAGCAAAACATTGAACAGTAAACTCCACCATCATCTCTTTGAGCAGACAGTGTACATAAGTTTTGCATTTGGGCCAACAATCTCCTCTTCAATCTCCTCTTCATGGGGCTTTATTTCTGGAAACATTGGAAGCATTCTCAAATGCAGATGGTGTTCATTTACTGCACGTAGTGGAACTCAGGTTGCATTGGTTAGACCTAGTGACACCTTTCAAGAAGACACGATGGCTGCCAATCAGACACCCATGCAGCTTGACAGAATAGCATGTCCTGCTGTGGCTCAAGCAGCTGATGCTGATATTTTTCAGTCAAGTGGGAGCAAGAAGGTTGAAGCAAGTATGATGATGACAGAGATGGTCGACCAGCAGCCTTCTGGAAAAGATATGACATTTTGTCCACAACCGATTATGATGCTTTCTGACTCCCAAACTCATGGAGTTTTCCTCCAAGCTCAAGTGTAATTTCCCTCCACTCTCTCCCTGTACTACAACATCTTCAAGTTTGACCACTTCTTTGCATATTGCATATGTGGGAAATTGCAGAGGCTTCTTTGCTTGAACCTCTATGATCTCTAACATGAAGTGATGGTACTTGGGAGATGGGTGCCTCCATGTTTCTAAGAGTTCTGTAACCATGAAGACCTTTCTGTACCAAATGCATGCATGCCTCCTAATATTTTAGTTTTTGGAATCTTCTTCTTTGGGCACAGAAAAGCAGAGGAGGAGCAAGAGTTGCAGGTGGAGGGATTGTTTTCCAGAGAAGCTGGAGCACATGTAACTTCAAGGCATGAGCAATCCACAAAGCTGAAACTTCCAAAGTTCAGAAAGTTGACATCAGTTCCAGATAAAACTCATTGTGATGACTGTTCCCACAAGAAAGTGGATTGTGGCAGTGATTTGGGGAATCTCTGCAGTGATCACTTTGTGCATATTGCCATGACACTTGATGTGAATTACCTGCGAGGTTCAATGGCGGTATTATTTTTGACTGTTCCAACCAATCCTACCTCTCCTCTCTGATTTCTGTTTAGTGCAACTTAGAGTATTTCCTTTCCTCCATTGCAGCTATCACTTGCAGGAATGCACTTCACATGCTCATTTTATTGACAGATTCCTCTGTGTGTGTGTGTGTGTGGGTCTAATTTTGTGTGAACTTTTGTTACAGGCGATCTACTCTATTTTGCTGCATGCAGACTGCCCAAGCAATATTCGTTTCCATTTCATTGCAACAAAGGGAAAGGTAATGCTCACTTGTGGGTTCCATGATTTTCTCTTTGTAGCAAGGTTTCAGTTTCAGTGTCAGGGAAGCTCAGAGCAGTTGGCATGAACACTGCTTTAAGTTGAGCACATGGATTTGAATCCCAGGCACTGCATGAGGCTACAAATGTGAGGCTTGATGTGTTCCAGATTGGTCTTGGGTTTAGTAAGAACACATCGTTCTTACTAAGATCGTTCTTACGGCATGCAGTTTGCAACTACTGTTGTGTAATATAAAAGTAACCTTTGGTCATCATGAGCTGTTAGCTCAGAAGATGTTGCACATGGTTGGTTAGTGATAGGGTTTTAATCTAAAGAATGATTCCTTCATGGGTGGTGGTGCAGGAGGAGCTTGAAAACATGGTTGCTGAAGCACTGCCCTTCCTGCACTTTCAAACATACTCTTTCAATGAGGAGTCGGTGAAATCCCTTATAACACATGCCGTGAGACATGCCTTAGAGGTAACAACAATCCACCATGATTCATCATGTTATATTTTCTGTCAGGTGGTCAGAAACTTGAGAGATTTGTCATCTTATTATGCATGACGCAATGTTTCATTTTTGGACCAACCAGTTTGATTGACAATTTTTTTGCAACAAACATTTAGTTGTCTTACTGGTTAATAGAGTTACTTGTCTTTGGTGCTTGCTGATGCAGGAGCCTCTTAATTATGCAAGGTTCTACTTGGCTCATATGCTTGACCCATGTGTCAAAAGAATCATCTACCTTGACTCTGATGTTCTTGTTCTGGACAGGTAGAATCATGTGCTTCCCCCTCTGAATTTCCTAAGCAAAATTCAATGTTCATCATGAGGCATGGGCTTCAAGTTAGAAATCCCAGAACTTTAGGATCTGTGGTGTACAATGTTGAAGCCAAACTTTGGTGACAAGAAAGCAGCACAGAATATGCCTGCAATTTTTTTCAATCTGCAGGCTGCTGATATCCACTGAAACATTTTGCTTCAGCTTCAATTCTTCTCAAACAGCAGTCTCAGTTTCTCTTTGTCACGACATTGATCATGGCAAGAAGATGGCAAAGTTTCTAAAATATGGGAAGACAATGATTACCTGATACAGAATTGAAGAACTTTGGAGGACAGACATGGCTGATTCCACAGTGGCAACTCCTGAGTATTGCCATACCAATTTTACTTCTGTATGAACCTTGTAGCTCACACCTGTCCTCCATGATGAGTATTTTTTCTTGATTGCTGCAAGCAGTGTTTTTTCCATCTTTGTAACATGTACCTGTTTTGGAGCCTGATACTTTGCTTGCATGCAGTACAGTATTTTTCAGAGAGCTTTTGGACAAACTTCACACTTTCATCAACCTTTGCAAATAAGCAACCTTGCTACTTCAATTCTGGAGTAAGTTCCTTGAACAAATTGCTACTACTATTTGTGGGTGGGATTGCTCCAGAAGGGATTGCATCACACAAAAAGCACTGATCAAGTTTTGCTGAACTCCTGTAAAAAAAACAGTCTCTCTCTCAAGCAACCAATCAATCATTGTTGATATTGAATATTTTTCAATAGCATCTGGTGACCTCCATTGATTATCAGGCTTTTGGCTGTCACGTTTAAGAACAAGGCTGATGAATTCTACTTCCTGCTTCCTCTTTGCATTCAGGTGATGGTGATTAATCTTGAAAAGTGGCGTGAAAACAAATGCACTGCCAGAGTGGAGTACTGGATGGAGGTATGAAACTTGGGTGTTTCTGTGTTTGTCAGACACATAGTGCCACTATAGTTGTAACTTTGGACTGCATGAAGATTTCAGCAGAAAATGCAGAAGATTGAAAAATAAAACCAGACAAAATGTCCTTCCAGAACACTCAACCACTTTTGCAAGTCTGGAGTAAAGGACTATTGTTCTGTTCCAGGAGCATTGATTATTGGAAGGCCCTATAGGTTCCCACAAGTTTGGATGACCGTGTTGCCCAGTGAATGCTCTCAATATTGCTGGCTTCACCATAATCATTGACAATCTTCCATGACCTAGGATTTGGATTGAAACTATGGATCACTTGCAAGGGGGGTTCATGAGTCCTAGTCACTAGGCTATAAGAGCTTCATGCATGCAAGAGGTTTCTTGTTGTGCTGAAACAAACTCAGAGATCTTCAGTTGAGCAATCACACTTTCCTGCAGGTTCAGAAAGAGCAGCAAATTTACGATCTTGGTTCATTGCCACCACTCCTGCTCACATTTGCTGGGGACATACAGGTCTGCCCTCTGTCTTTACCCTCCCTCTCTCACATGAATTCCTTCTCTTTCCCTCAAGGAGTTATGCAATTGGGCTTTGGAAATGAAAAACCAGCTGGACTGAAGTTGTTTGAGAACAAATGGAATAAGTCACACTATCTTCAGCTGTAGAGAACACACACTATGCTCAGTGTTCAAGTTAGAAAGCAGTTAGTGAATATGTTGGGTTTTATGCTTGGGCAGCCAATTGACCATCGATGGAACCAACATGGGCTTGGAGGTGATCCTCTGAAAGGTGATTGCAGGTCAGTATTCCTCAGCATGAAGGTGTAAACTTTCTCCAGTTTGGTTATGTTGGAGTAGCTGTCATTCATTCATTCATATCCCTGATGTATTATGCATCAAAAATCACTTCCCCCTCAACCACCCTCCTCAACTTCCAATCTTATCTTTCTAAAGCACCAACAGTGTTACAGGGTAAAAGATCCATCAGGATGAACAGAGCTTTGAGGCCCCTGAATGCTATGATTCTTTGCACACATTCTTTGAAAATCAGAATTTGAAGAGCAGTTGACTGTCACATTCTATCAGCGGTATCAATCTTTCTTTTAGGAATCTTTTATGAGTCCTTGTTAATTGCTGTCACTGTGGGTTTTCTTGTATGGTTTTCAGGCCATCACGGAATGAACCTGCTAGTTTGTTACACTGGAGTGGAGGGGGAAAACCATGGCAACGAATTGACATTCATCAACCATGTCCGGTGGATAACATCTGGGCTCAGTATGATCTACTCGAGCCTGGCCATTGAAGTTGGAAGAAAAAGCTTGACAAAGCAGGTTTCAATATTATAACACACAACTGGATGTGAATTTTTTTACAAAAATGATAGGAATAAAAAATTCGCCAACAACAGCAGCAGGGGGTGGAGATGTTGTTGCATCATCTTGGCAAGAAAGAAATTATAGCAAAAACCACTAGGGAAAAAAAAAATACTAAGAAAAAAGAAATTGTCGATGATGCAACACCCTGCAGGTACCTAGTGTTTAGTACAAATTTTTTTTACACACCAAATTCTCTCTCCTGAAAACTTGTGATTTGCTATAATGTCAAAAATTGAGCATGGCCTCATTCTGGCCTTCTAGAAATGCTACAAAAAAGAGAGTCATCAACAGCACATAACCATGGCTGCTTCTTCTTCTCTCCTTTCTTCTTCACCTCCAAACCCTCCTGAAAACTTGTGATTTGCTATAATGTCAAAACTGAGCACAGCCTCAGTCTGAACTGTGTAAACTGAACCCTAAATCCTAAAGAAATGTTACAAAAAAAGAGTCATCAATACCACCATGGCTGACCTATTCTTCTTGCTTCCTTTCTTCTTTATCTCCAACCCTCCTGAGAACTTGTTATTTGCTATAATGTCAAAACTGAGTAGTGCCTCAGTCTAAACTGTCTAACTGAAACCCTAAACCCTGAACCCTAAAGAAATGCTATAAAAGAGAGTCAAGTTCCAACAGGCACAACGCCACGATGGCTGAGGACCCATTCTTCTTCACTTGTTTTCTATTATTTCCAAACCCCCTCCGCCAAGAGACTCACTCTTTCTTGCTTACTGGATTCCAAATTCCAATTCCGCTTTGTAAACTTCCACCAGATGACATGCAAAAGCAAATTTAGAACTTCACAAAATGGGGGGAGAGGGTGGGGGACACAGGAAACGAGACGAGAAGTGCATTTTTTTCGAACACGGAACTTGTTGGGAAGACATGTTAGGTGGGTGGGCCGGGGGGGGGGGGGGGGGGGGGGGGGGGGAATACACCTTGGGAAAGAGGTGGGGGGGGGGGGTGGGGGCGAAAATGGGAGGGGTTTTTTTGGTTTTTTTTTTTTTTTCCCCGTTTTT
>Ga0116229_10013476_pt1 | contig 11551 bp, 11 predicted proteins | sample S1TSphgellanicum_3_FD_87313 | JGI IMG/M metagenome (GOLD analysis project Ga0116229, IMG submission 87313) | Host-associated microbial communities from peat moss isolated from Minnesota, USA - S1T2_Fc - Sphagnum magellanicum MG | ecosystem: Host-associated > Plants > Peat moss > Unclassified... | reverse complement strand
GTTATTATTTGTGCAATTTTTGAATGTTGGTGAAGTATAGATCTTTTTTAAGGCATCACTATCTTGTGAGAAATTCTAAGGGCTTGTTTTTTTACTTCAGGACCATTGCTTCAAGAATTTGCAACAAGAACTCAGGATGCTTGATGTGGTATAATTGTTTTCCTAGAATTTGAGGCAAATTATTGCACATTGTGGCTAGAAACATATTATAATTTTGGCTATGTCATCATATGTTTATGTCAGGAGATTATATTTTTGGCTATGTCACAAGAGGACTGAGGGTTTTTTTGGTTTTCTTTTAACATATAAATGGCCAGATTTCTCTAATGGGTGCTAGCAGGTAGCCAAAAATGTGGACAATTTTAAATTTTTTACTTCATACCTAGTCTATAGCCAAATTTGGCTAAGTTTTCTTGTGGCTAATAGCTAGTTTAGCTACATCACAAAATCGGGAAAAAAAAAAAAACCCCTGACTGTCACCTGATTGATTTGTCACCTGGAAATTTTTGCAAAGAAAAAAATAGATTGTAAGTGTACCCCAATATTTATAAGAAGGCCTGATGGACTTTTCACCAGCTAATGGCAAGTACAAATATTAGAACCGATCATTTATGTTATTTAGAATTCTTTGTTGTGATTTTTTTAATATTAGACTATAGTGTTTATTTTCCAATTTTGTGCTTTCAAAAATTAGGCTATTTTTTCTATTTTTTGGGCATTTTAAACTCGAATTTACATTAAAGAAAGAGAATCCTCCAATTCATTTTTTTCCTAACTCTTTTTCTGTACCCACAGTGTTAGAGAGCGGGTTGCCCAAGTTGGATTCCGGTTCCAGCAAGTCATTGGGAGAACCTGCTCCCTAGTAGGACTAGTAGGACCAAAACATGTTGGAAACCAAAATTTGCCCTAGCATTTAAACTAAAGAAAGTTGAAATTACTTTTTCTTTTCTTTTATTTGGTGGGTTTTGGGGACCAAAGAAAATTGTAGTGCTAAGTCCCCACTGGAATTTAATCTAGAATTAAGGCAAAAAGGTTATACAATTGAGCACAATGCACATGCATGTGGGTGGAGCAAAATGCCCATCTATAATACCCTAGTACCTTGGCCAGTTCGAGATCAATTATATATTTTTTGAAAATGTTGAAATGTTGAAATTGTATATCTTCCAAATCAGAAAATATTGTGAACGAAAATATTGAATCTTTAGTAATATTGCGTTCGTTGAAATGAATATTTCAAAATCAATTAATCATTCAACAAACATCTGTTGAAATGGCTAAGGTACTACTACATTACATATTTGTTGCAAGCATTTTTCACAACACAATAATATTCAAATTTAAGGTGAAGGCAAACGCCTACAACTTACAATGTCGAGGAAAACTTGGAAAGCCTAAATAATGCAATCCACATGCAATTGAGCATATGGGTTGAAAAATAATAATTGTATGGGCCAATGATCCCACCTTTAAAGGCTTACTATTAGAATAATGTAGGGTCCACCTTGAAGGGAAAAAAAATTGTTTAAAAACATTTTCAATAAAGTACCTTTGGCTTAGGAAAGATCAAAAAAAGCCTCTCAGTAGCGCATGCTTTAGCTAACAACAAAGTGTTTTTTTTAAAGAATTTTATTTTAAAAATGGGGGTAAAGCAAGGGTGGAATGTTAGATTGTAACCAAAGGGGGTGGGGATGTGTTTTTTGGGTAGGGTCCATGGGCAATATATAAGGGGGACCACCCACCAAGATATTTAAGCCAAACAGGTCTGAATTGGAACCCATATGGAAGCCTCATCCATGTGGGATGTTCTATGGTCCTCACCCCCCCCCCCCCCCCACCCCTGCAATTGTGTTTGACCGTCTTTTGTTCCGTAACAACTTTTTCACCCTATTTTAATATTTTCGAGACCAAACAAAACTCCCCTTCTTTGTTCAGTAATAATGTTTTTCCCCTATTAAACTTTGGAAACCAAACAAAACTCTTTTTCTTCTGGAAGCTCATAACCTTCTTGTGTTTTGGTAACAATTCTTTTTGCCCTATTCAACTTCTGAAACCAAACACAACACCCTTCCTTCCTTCCATAAGCCCATATAACATATTTCACGTTACAATGGACCTACAGTATTTTCCTTTCTATTTGAAAACACCTCCTTCTTCACAAGGAAGATGTGTTCATCATCATTTGGAGAAACCTTGCCAACTTCCCTACCACCATGCACATGTGGACCTTTCGTCATCAAGATTCAAAAAATAATAATATACCTTTGTTAAAAAGCTTCACACTCAAGAATGCATGCTCATGACAAGACCTCAAACCCCCATCCCCACCTTCCCCGACATTGAACTTCATCATGCTTGGCTCCCCCTAATATAAAGGTTTTATGTTGTATCTTTGGGAATATGATTTTTTATTTTTAAAAGAAGAACTCTTTGCACCCTTGTCTTCCTAAAACCTCGTAAGGTTGATAAGCAAATTGGCAAAATCGGAATAGGGCATTTAGAATTTTTGGCTATGTCAAGAGAGGACTAATAGTTTTCTGTATGGAAAATTTTGGCCATTTTTTCCATGGATAATCTTTTGTAGAGGTTGAAATCATACATTTTAGGTTGAAATTTGGTGAAATTTTGCCAAAAAAAAAATATTGGTGGGGAGCAAGGTAAGGCGACTAGTAATAATTGGTATTGATATAGAACCTTGGATTTCAAAATAGTCAAATGTTCCTACGAAAATTGCGAATTAAAGAATCATGAAACATTGATCTCTCATTGTTAAAAGCTTCATGACGAAAGAAGGAGAGAGGCAAAACCACTAAAGCTAGTTGTCTACATAATGACCTTGTGCACTTCAAGGAGGGAAGGGAGCAAACAAGATTATAAAAGTTGTCTAGTTTTGAAGCAAATATGTGCAATTGCTCTTTTTTTTTGGATTTGATTTTTTTGCTCAATGGAGAAGCCTCAAAATGTGTTGATGTTACTTTTGGAAAAAACAACTTTTAGACTTGATCAAAAAATAGTAGGAGAATGTTCATTAGAATTTATTCTACAAGCTTAGTACAGTGACTAAAAGACTTAAGGTCATATTCCAAGGAGTACAACAAATTGTATGACTTGAGCGCTTTAAGCATGGTGAACAAAAGACTTTTTTAGAAAGAATAAGGTTTGAAAGAATGGTTGATTTGCTTCACAATTTTGACCATGTTACATGATGGAATTATTCCTTTATAAGATAAACTAGGCTAATTGCATGTTGCTACAAAATTTGATGAACTTGTCTTATTTTCAAATGTATTTTATTTTAAGGGAATTAGTGACCAATGAGGAGATATGACACGACCCTACTACTTCAATTTCCCTTGTTTCATGTTTAGGAAAGAACATTGATAAAGTTGCCCTATGACTTGACATGAAGTGAATTGGATAATATTCTTGTGTGAACATAACAAGTTTTTAGGGTTTAATTTTTGTTTTTAGTGATTGTCAACTTTCTGCATGTTAACGACGAAAATTATTTTGTCACTGTTTGTTTCTCTAAGATAGCTGCAGCAATAATTATTTCAAGAAAGCTTGTGAGGATGGGTAGGAAGTTTTGTTTGTTTGTGTATTATGTAGAGTTGATTAGCACTGAGCTATGGATGCCTGAGGAAGGTGCGGCATTGAATGGAGGCTTGGAGATTTGGACAGTGGAAGGTAGGGTAAGAAGGGGAATTCGGAAGCAATGTAGGAAGGCCTTTCTTCTTTCATGATCAGTCTCATTGAATTTAATGAGTCTCTAAGACTAAGGTTTTTCAAACATGGAATTCAATGTTTATTTGCATTGTTGCATTTGTTGGAGATGGGTTAATAACTCATGTGGATTGACCAAACACTAAGGGTTTTAATTTCAAATTATACCTTAGTAGATTTTAGCCTTTTGAATGTATGGTTTTGCATATGGTCCAAACTATTCGCTGCCATTATGACAAGTTAGGGAGTAATCACCATGTGTGTACTAGTTGGCAATTAACACATAGAACATTCAATTTTGTTCCAACAATTTTGTAGCACCAATGGAGTTCTAGTAGCATTGGGTTTATAGCCTCGGTGATGTAATTTGTTGGAATTAATAGTGTTAGATTCCCAAGAGTGGTGTTTTTACTATGAGTTGCTCATGCACAAGAGAATCTTCTTTCTACGCCCTTCTTTTTTTGGTTACAGTCCTTCTTGTTTCTCCAAGTGATTTTGTTCAAGATTGTGCTTCTTGTTTTTCTCCTTGCTTTTTGCCTTCTTTGTTATCTTTCTATAATCTACAACTTGAGCAATACATGGACTTGTAAAGATCGCTATTACTGTGGTTTTGAAGAAGCTTTGGATATCTAAGCATTAGGAAGGTTTAATAACACACATGAAGCCATGGTTTGCAACAATTGTAGAATGAGGAAGAAGGAAGAACCAAGATCATCAAGACTAAGGATTGTAACAAAACCTCTATTTAACAATCTTGTGACAAATCTAGTAGCTATGATTACATATTTTGATATAGCAAATATAGTCCACTAAAAAGCTTCATGGCCTTAAGTGCAATCAAGCGCACTTGTAATTCTAAACAAGGAGGGGCAGCAAACATATGTTTTTAATTTGCCTGGCTTGTTGCCTTTTTAAAATTTGCATTCATAGTGTTATAAGGACTTCCATAGGTTGTTATTGTTATAGTTTTGAAGAAGGTTTGGATGTACAAGTATTGAAAAGGTTTGATTGCACACAGGAAGCCAAGGTTTGAAGTGTTGTGAAGTGAGGAAGAACAAAGATTGTCAAAACCAAGGATTATAGCGAAACGTCTATCCAACAACATTGTAAGAAATTTAATCGACAGATTTGGTATTTCTAATTGCATATTTTTATGTAATAAATATAGACCATCAAAAAGTTTCATGACCTTGTGCAATCAAGCACATTTCTAATTCCATGGAGGGAAGATTTACCTTGTTTGTTGCCTTTTTTTAAATCTATACATTCATAGTGATATAAGGATTTTCAAGGGTTGCTATATGAATTGTGGTTTAAATTTTATATATATATATGGATATGAAGAAGGTTTTACCATGCACAAAGCCAAGGTTTGTTGTTGCAAAATGAGGACGACTTGGAAGAACCAAGATCATCAAGATCAGGGATTACGATGAAACATTTATATGGACATTAATCTTGTAAGAAATCTAATGGACATCTGGTAGGTGATTGCATATTTTTATGTGATAAATATAGTCCATGTCATTCATTCTACTTGATGCAAACATTGTTCATTGGCTTTTTATTCTTGCCATTCTAACAACTATCTTGACCTTGGTTATGAAAACTTCCAATTGATGACAACCTACTACTAGTGCACATGGCCATGTGAAGTTGTCCAAGAGCTTACTACCAAGGTTATATGTGTATGCATGTCATCATAATTCTTAAAAGGTTTACAAACAAGTCTTTTGTTGCAAGCCTTTGTCTTAAATAGTACATGGATATGATCATTAGGTTTTTACCTTACAATTTATTTATTCTTTGTTTTATTCATCATGTAATTTTTGGGATTGTTTTTCTGGTTGTGTACAACTTTCTCTAACATTTGTAATCATGCACACATGAATGAAGAAATATGTATTCAATATTCTATACAGACTCATGATCTTTTGTTTAAAACATTGAAATGTATGGGGTATTAATTTGACCATTTGCTTGATCTTTCTCATTACCCATAATGCATTCTTTCACATGGTGAATTGCATAATTTAATTCACACTTGAAGTAATTCCTAACAACTTTGTTTTTTCCAATTTTCATATATGTTATTAGTGGAATAGATGTATCTATTGTTCTAATGCCATGTGTTAGTAAATGGCAAGTGTTGAATCTGAAACTATGAATGCAAAATTTCTAAACAATTTTATTTCATTGTTAACAATGCCATGTTTGACATATATTGATTTATGTTCATGACTATTTTTGTTTGGTTAGAACTAATAGTCTACACATAGCCACATTATACTCAAATTGAAAGGAAAGTAGCTTCCACAAAAAAGGGCAACTTGTAGTCCCATTCCAAAATGTCAACAATCTTCAATTTTAGATGCAATCTATTACATCCATGGTTTGTAGGTATGTTTGGTGCCATCCGATGTTTGAGTTTACATTTGTAGTGAATAATAGACATCAATGTATTTCACTATGGTATTGATGTATGTTTTTGCTATCCATATTACTTAGCAATTATATGGTTTTTTGTTGAAATTAAAGAGGTAAAGATGGAGGAGGAGGAGGATGAAGAAATGATGAGGATTTTGGCTAACCTTGAAGAGGCAATGATTAATGAAGATGAGGAGGATGAGGAAGTGATGAGAATTTTGGTTGAAGTTAAAGAAGTTAAAGAGGATGAGAAAAAAGATGAGGAAGTTGAAGAGGAGGAAGAAGAGGTATGCATTGCAATTTTTTTCCATGTTTAGTCCTTAGTAAGGATATTTGTTCTTCTCATTCTTCTTTTTGTTGATGTTTGCTAGATGGAGCAATCAAACCATGCACTATAACACACAACTCAAACTTCCCTTCATTGTTTCTCTCCTACAAAAGGTTAGAATTTCCATGTAACTTAAACTTTTTCCCGGCTTTGAAGTTTATTTTGCTCAAAAAATGAGATATTGAATTTGAAATGTGGCTAATTGCAAGCATTATCTAGGAGTTTTGTGAAAATTGTGGTATCGTTTTCCATCATTTTAAGGCTAAATTTTGTTCTCGATGTGGGAGTAGAAAATCTACCACCCAAGAATTTGAACCATCAACTTACATTCAAGTATCAATTTCCTTTATTGAAACTTGTATAGAAAATGGAAATGAATTCATGTATTGGTTTTCTTTTTCCAAACTTGCATCTAGTTTATATCTAAAAGTGAAATTGAAGTTGAATCTAGTTTACTTATGGAAATTTAGCTTTTTTCCATGGCCAAAGATAAATCAATACTTATTTTATAGGTATTAACATCTAGGTGTTAATGTTGTAACAATGCATGATACTCTACTTGGACAAATGAAACAAAGTGCACAAATTGCATTGCCACAAAACAATTTCATTCTTCCCACCCAATCAATGGTGAGTTGTGATTAAGGAACTTTATGATTCAAGCATTCCTTATGCTTAGCATTCAAATGTTGACGTTGCATGATTTGTAAACTAAATTTTGACCTTGTTTCTTGGTTAACTTGTTTAGATTGCAATTGCAAATTGTGTACTAATGTTGTAGAGAAGACAAAATACTCTACTTGGACAAATGAGACAAACTGCACAAATTGCACAAACTGCACTACCACAAGACAATTGCACTCTTTCACAATCAATGGGGAGTTGCAATTAGGGAATTTTATGATTGTAACCATTCCTTATGCTTAGCATTTAAAATTTTGATGTTGCATGAATTGTAGACTAAAGATTTGAGTTAGTTTCTTGCTTAATTTATTAAAATTGCAAGTGCAAATTGTGTTCTAGCACCTACATACGACAAGGTCTTCAAGCCAAAGCCTCAAAACTTATTTTTGGAAGATGGGCCATGGGGCAAGGCCTATCTTAACCGGTTCTATCATCATGTGAATGATAAGTTCAATGATAATTATAGGGATGTGAAAAACCGGTTTAAGAACAAAGATGACCTTATTATCCATAGTTTTTTCACTCATCCAAATCTTAGACATGATCCTATTTTCTTAGACCAATTGAAAGCCTATTGTGCTATGCGGGAGCTAGAGCTTGCCACTTTGGTCTTCATTGATGTAGGTGTCCACTTGTGATGGAAACTAAAGGACAATATGAGATATGTGATAAAACTCAAGCATAACTGGAATAAACTTGAAAAGAAGCTAAGTAACATTAACTCAGGGAGTGATGTTTGTACTATAAACAAGTTGATATTAAGTTCCAATAGCAAGGTACATAGGACATACTCTTTTGAAATTTGAGGTTCACATTGTGTCATTCTTGATCAAAATGTTTTGCATTTGCAAGTCAAAATTTATTATAATGAACTTAACCATACCATACTTGTGAGCTATTGATGTATATCAATTTTAAAGATTATGTTTCATTGCCCATGAAATTGGATTGTCTGTTGGTAATGTTTTGTAGGATGCAAGAACACCAATTGATACTGAACTTTTTGTCACCAAAACAACAAGTTTGGAATCATCATCTTTGAACAAAATTGGAAGTAGAAACAACAATGTATGTGAAGCTTTTGTTACTAACATAGGTTAAAGTTTGAAAATTATGTATGAGGTCAATGATGAAGACAAATTGGTTCATGTCCTTGTGAATGTCCTGTCAATTTCATGAGTGCCAAGTAATCAGATTTACGATGTTTGAATGTATGGGAGCTGCTCTTGATGTTAGGTGCAGAGTTGGTAATAGGCTTGAAAGAAGGGTTTTGGGGGTTTCATGGATTACAGAATGTTTGGAAGGTAGTGGATTGTAGTCTATTAAAGAAGCTCAAGTATGGTTCATTGTTTGGAATTCTAGTTTTGAAGTTAGTTGAAGCTCTTGGGTTGGTTTATATGTTTAGGTGGTTCTTAGAAAATGTTAGATCTTTAACAGGTTTGAGAATGGTTCTTTGTTCTTTAATAGTTTAGAGAACACATGATGTGTAGGGGCCCCCATTTGGAGTGATGAACATCTCTGGCCAGAAGGGATATGGAAGACTATTCAGTTCAAAGTTCTGTAAGAGTGAATTTGATGATGGAAAGATTGAATGACTTCGGTGTGAGACCTAGTAGTTAATGTACACATGAGAGGATTAGTAGGTCCATTGAGGTCCAGAATGTTGAGAGGAGCCACTTGAAGTTCAGTGACAGAATTTAGTTTGTACTTATGGTGATTCAGCTTTACAGATTTGTGCAGCATTGCAGTTGAAGTTGTTTGCAGATCTCCTGTTATAATCCTAATGTTTGTGCAGGCGATATGTCAGACTAAGGTTTTTGTACTTGCCTTGCTGACATGCATGTGAGATTTGACATCCATGATCATTTGTGAGTTTGTAATAAGAGATTTGGATTGAATTCCAAAATTCTAAAATGCAGTGTTAGATTCTTGGTAGTTTGCTTGTGTTGTCAATAATTAATATCCTGTGAGGGTAGACAAGGAAATCACTTTGAATTCCATTAGGCATAATCTGGAAAAATCCCTACAAATAATCCCTAGAAATTTCCAATTGGTAATGACAATAAATGATCAAGAACTGTCAATGAAATCCATGCAAAGTCCCTTTGGAACATGAGTTGGAAAACTCAAAAAAACCCTGAGAAGTCTCTACCAGAAACATGCAAGGAAAGTCCCTGTGCATGGTCCCACCAATCCCTACGGGCTGAGTTTCCCTATGACTTGAACTTTGAATAAAGTTTTCGTGCAATTTTCCTGCAAACCCTAAACCCTAAATCCACGGGCAAAACCGAAAAAGTTGGTTTACTGATGGCACAGACGCTTGTATTTAATACTACAAACTCAGCCAATGTTGGGAATCTGCTTCCAATGAATTCTCGATCATTGTGATCTCGTAAGCTCTTCAGATAGCATTTGATGTCAAACCAATCAGGGCGTTTTACTGGATCTGCCTCCCAACACATGTGCAATAGACCGCTCATGCCTTCGTTCACGAACGGGGGAAGCTCTGGTCGTTGTCCTGAGAGTACAAGATCATAGTTGGATCTGGGATGTCCATCAAACGGATGGTGTCCAGTGAGGATCTCATAACACACCATCCCAAAGCTATAGACATCTGCTTTGGCTGAAAACTTGGGCCGTTTCACATTGCTTTTTAATGCTTCCAGGATTTCTGGTGCTCTCCAAAAGCCTGTTCCAACGACGCTCTCGGAGCTTTCGTAGTCCCCGATTTTTGTTTTAAGATTCGAAAAGTTTACCTTGAACGCCAATTCCTGAGTTTTGTCTTCAAAGGCAGGCCACTGATCATCCTCCAGGGTTTCAGTCCCGCTGCCATCGTCTAGCTCAACAAGGACATTAGATGCCTTGAGATCTCTTTGCATCAATCCACACTCGTGCAAATCCTCCATTCCACTTGCGATGCTCAACATCAGTCTTACAGCTGTATTGTAGAAAAACGGCATCCCTGCCAACTTAAGATCTGCTGGCCCAGTACGAGAGTCAATGACATTTCGCAGATCGCCAGCCATGCGTTCCATCACGATTGACAGGATCCCGTCATCCTGATCAATCGACACACCCAAGATTTTGCAAATTCGCAAACTACGATGCGGCCACTTTTCTTCGTACTTCTTCACTTTCTTCAGCCGCCTCTGCAATTGCCGCAAGTCCACTCCTGCTTGTGGTTTGAATCGCTTCACGACAACTGGACAAGAGCTAGGGATCCACACCGCCATATAAACCTCCGCCTGACCCCCTTCTGCGATCATCTCACCTATCTGAAGCTCCGACGGATCTATATGCGGCAGTTGAAGATCAGAATTGATGTCTGCACCCTGAATTGAATTATTCTCACATTGACTGATCTCTTGCACATCATGATCCGTTGGCAGAACTTCAGTCCACAACTCAGGTGGAGCTGATCCGTAGAATGTGACTGCCGTTCTTGTGGTGGTTGTTTCTTCGAGTTCCCCTGGTCGAATGCAAAGTTGAGGTGGAGCGGAGACGTAGTTCACGTGTCCTTGAATCTTCAATACGGACTCTAATCTACTAGGGCTATCATTTGGGTCTGTCGCCTTCTGGTTTTCCTCCATAACTGCTAGATCAATACAACAAGCCTGTCATCAGAGATCACTTGCTCTACTGCAATCTTGCTTTGCAAATCCAAAAGGTGGGGAGAAAAGAGGCAAAAACAAATCTTCCCAGAGAAAACAGAAGCAAGCAAATTAGGAAATGAAATTGCAACTGCACACACTAGAGCACAAACTAAATCCCCCTTTGAGAGTGAAGAAGATAGATATGTGTGGGTGTGTTCAAGTCCACTTTTGCCAAGTCCACATCCTCTTGACCACTTTGCTAAGTCACAAAGTTCACTTTGCTAAGTCACCAGGTTCACATTTAGTTCACATTGCCATGTCACCAACTCCACATTGTCAAATTGTTAATTCCACGTCACTGGTGTTACATTGCCGACTCGTCAGGTCAACTTAATCTTGCCAATAGGATGCTAATTGTAGACATACCCAAATTCATCCATCCATGCCAAGTTGAAGAAATATTGGAAGGTTGCCTAATGAAGGGTTCAAACATCCCATTTTTGTGAGTTTGGGTGGAGGGGTGGGGGTTGGGGGAGGTTGTGTTTGATTTTATGGCTCTTTGGAGCTTGAGAATAACCCTTAGCTTCTAGAGTTTTTTTCAACCATGTCTTGAGAGCAATTTGAATTTTTTAAAGCTTGTATGGAAGTTTTTTTTTTTTTTTTTTTTTTAATTTTTTTTATTCAAGTTTTCAAAGAATAAAAAGGGAGGGAAAAAGAGAAAAAAAAGAGAAATTAAAAAACTTTTCCCCGCCTCTTTTGTTGGGTGAAAAATGACACCTTTTTTGAAATTATTTTT
>Ga0116229_10013475_pt1 | contig 11551 bp, 5 predicted proteins | sample S1TSphgellanicum_3_FD_87313 | JGI IMG/M metagenome (GOLD analysis project Ga0116229, IMG submission 87313) | Host-associated microbial communities from peat moss isolated from Minnesota, USA - S1T2_Fc - Sphagnum magellanicum MG | ecosystem: Host-associated > Plants > Peat moss > Unclassified... | reverse complement strand
GTTGCATAATAGATAAAAATTACATAATGTTAGAAATTTGTTGAGAGGAAACTTGCACAACGGATGAAAAATTGATTTAAGTTTTTTTCATAATGAAAGAAAAATTACAGGATGGATGAAAAGTTGAAAAATTAAAGATAAAAAAAAGATGGTAATAAAATAATAATGTTATTATTTTTTGGGTTTTGGAGGGTGGGGGTTGGGGGGGGGGGGGGGGGGGGGGGGGGGGGGGGGGCGCACTTCTTGCTCATTTATGTTTTCTCTCAGAAGTTGGAATTTATATAATTGTAAATTTCATCAACAATCAAATTATGTGAAATGTTTAAATATTTTTGTGAGGTTACACAATAAATGACAAACTAGGGAAGAAGGTTGCATAATGGATAAAAATTACATGATGTTAGAAATTTGTTGAGAGGAAACTTGCACAACGGATGAAAAATTGATTTAAGTTTTTTTCATAATGAATGAAAAATTACAGGATGGATGAAAAGTTGAAAAATTAAAGATAAAAAATGAAAAAATCAAGTGACACGTTCATCCATTGTGCAACCTAAACTAGAACTTTTTAATGCCTTGCAACTTCAGTGGATGTTTCCTTGTGAAAGTGTAGTTGAGGCTCAATTTTTCTTCTCCTAGGAAATTCTAGCCTAAACTTTTTGTGAACCCTAGGCAACTTGTTTGGGAAGTGGGGCCATTCAATAGCCCTTTGACTATTGAATCACTTGGGCAATTAAAATTTCCTAGACCACAGGTGAAATGCAATATGGTCCTTTTGCAAATTTGGATATCTATCATGTAAGCATCACACCTCTTGTCAATTAGGTTTGTGCAAGTCTATTACCATGGCAGATCAAATATCTTAATCTTCACCTGGGTGATTAGCTCTTCCAAGTACTTGGGACTTTCTAGTGATTGTTGATATTGATGTTGTCTATAACACATTTGGAGCTTCAGAAACCCTAGTTTTTTTTTCTTCTTTTTTTGGGGCACACAACAGCAGACTGGACTGATAAGTTTTTGGCGAAGACCCCAAGTCAGGACGGGAAGGAAATTCACCCGCACGCCACTGGGTTTGAACCCAGGACCTTTTAAGTCCCAGGGTCCCAGAAGGGGGTCTGTACCAGTGAGCCATCACCCCAGGGGCAAACCCTAGTTTTCTCATGTCATGGTTTCTTCTTTCCATGATACTTGGAGTTGCGCACATAGCAAAGGTTGGAAGTACATATTGATTGAGGGGCGGGGGCGGGGGGATTGTAGCATTTTTTTCATCTGAAAATTATGATTTCAACACATATGAATGAATGTTGTTTAATTTAATGACCCTAATTCACCAAACTTTGAAATTTAAACGAGTCACCAGACTAACAAGTACCAAAATAGGAAAAGATTGTTTTAAAAAATTACATTCGTATGTAATTTGTTGCCAAGCTTGGCTAAATCTTCTTGTAATTGATTGCTAGTTTTGGGTACATCACAAAATTGAATAAAATAAAATAAATGGTCATTAAAAATTTGGGATTTCATTTTGTTGTTGTGCTAGTAACCATGCAACAACGCTTGATGTTGTGATACTAAAATCAAATTTAAAAAAGTCTTCATGTGCCAAACAAGAAGAGTCCTCACATTATTGATGTTAGTTGGCTTGTAACAACTTCAATTGTTGATTTTCTTGCAATTTTTAATACCACACACATCAAAGCTACTTTTACTTTAGTTATTGTGGTATCAATTATGGTAGTATTGGTCCCTATAAAAGTCATAGTGATGACATTGATAGTGTCTAACATTGAATAATTCACAAACTCTAGGTCTATGCATTGTGCACAAGCTGGTTCTTCATTACACAAATAATTGAACCATTGTCCCCATTGACAAATTGTTCCTTATTTCAAACAAATTGTGGATGCATCAAACCACAAAATTAAGTTTTAAAACACATGAACTCACATATACCCAAAAAATCTTAAGCAATCATATCATGAGAATGTATGCAAATCCATAAGTGAACATCACTCCAAGTTGCTTCAATGCCACAAGCAAGCATCATCAACCCTTGATTGATAACAAAATTAAAATTGCAAAAACTAGCAGTGTAGAAGCAACCCAGTTTATGGATTTAAGTTGATCTTTGAAGCAAATATAAATTGTGCTTGAAGGTTGTAACTACAATGTCAAGTTGGTGGTTAGTTACAAATTATACACATGGATGGTACACGTTAGAGCCAATACAAGAAAACTCAATGTTACAATGAATTGTTCATCCTAGTCCTACTTATTCATAAATAATCACAAGCCACAGTATTGGTAATGAATCAATTCTTGCTAGATTGGGATTATGCATGTAATGTACCATGTACCATCCATAGTTTGGTATGTGATTCAATATATATAGAGTTTCACTACCCATGCCCTTGACCATGGGTACCACAAGACCATGATCATGGGCAGCGTGACAAGCCTAAATAATTGAGGAAGAATTAAGGAAGTTCAAGCCCCACCTTTTCACTGTGATTTGAAAACCAAGCACACCCACAAACCATGGGCCCAACCTCAAACAAGCTTGCTATGGCCATTGATGCCACCATGGCCTTTATTTCTGCCACAAATCAAAACTTCTCTTCTTCTCCTTCAGGACTGCTTGACATTGTGAACACCATTTTGCCACAAAAATACCTTCCTACTATACTAGCTTGAGGAAAAAGGTTGATAAAAATATATACATTATTCTTCAATATCTCCATGTTGCAGAATAAAGGTACCTAGGAAGAAGAAACAACACAAATAATTTTGATACATGGTTGGAAAGTTTTGCATATTCTAAGCACAATGGGTAGCATTGGCACCCATTCTTTTCCCTGCATTATTGGGTTCCATTTCAAGGGACTATATAAGTAGCCGTTGGCGAAGCTCTATATGATTATGAACCACATAATGAAATGAAACTATGCCAAGCAGCCTATTTGGTGATGCCAATATTGATACTTGCAACTTTGGAGCACAAATCCCCAACTTCGGTTATAACTAATGTTGTATAATTCTAGGTGGTTACAATAAGCATCAAACCAAGGTCTAAAGTTTTTTGAAAAGATTGGAAGACCCTCCAATTCCAGGTAGATAAGGAATATTTTCAAAAATTAAGACTCATTGGTTCTAAGGTTGGGTCAAATGTTTTTGACCAATGGTTATAGGCGAAGTGGGTCCAACTTTTATAAGAAACTATAGTTTCAGGTTTAGGTTGGAGCTAGTTTTGGCTTATTCTTGGGGATCGTTTCAAACTTGATTTTTAAACGATTTTGAATTTTTTAGATTTTGATGTTCTCAAAGTGTTTCCACCAAGTTCCTCAAAGATTCCCATGGTATTCCTATCAAAGTTCTCTTAAATTCCCAAGGTGTACCCAACGTTTCCAAAGCATTTCCCAACATGTTCCCCAAGAATAACAATAAGGAACAATGTAAGGATCACAAAGCACAACATATTTGTGTTAAAGGCCATTATAATACTGTAATGGGAGATGCCTTATATATAAAATTTAGGGCTAAGACCTAGGACCCTAGAACCTAGAACTCTAAACCCTCTTTATTCCTGAGACCCTAACCCCTACCTAACCCTTTGACCCGGAACTTGTTTTAAATCCCAACAGGTTTTATACTTGGCCAAGTCATCTTCTTAGATTTGGATTCACATTTAGACCTAGCTGAGAACCTGGAGCTGGCCAACACTGATTTTAGGAGGTGATATTTGGATACATACATGCCTGAATCATAGTTAGGACTTGAACAAATTATGGTTTTTAAACCAGTTTTGGGTCATGTTTTCCTGCTAATTTGTAAACTAGCCCCAAACTATGAATTTCCTGAAGAAGACCCCCTCTCGAAGGTAACATGAGCTTTTTAGTATAGTGAAAGGCACTAACAATAATGAGTTTCCCTCCATAACAACGTCCAAAGGGTTCTAAGTACCTTACTTGAGATTTCCCAAGCTCCCTTACGGTGAATCCTCCCACTCCAGGGGATTGCATTGTGTAACATGACCTCAAGGCTGCTACCCCCGAGTCATTATATGTAGAAAAAGGAAATGCCATATAACTACGCTTTAGGTTCGATTGAAAAATGTCAAGGTTCAAGTTTTGTGAAAATTCAATGGAAAATTAGGGTATAGGTTTTTCTTGGTATGCTTCTTGTTGTTTGTTGCAATGTTGAGAATTATCAGAATTAGGATAGATAATAGTCCCCCTTGGTTATTAGGGGGATCCCTAGGATTTGTAATTGCAATTTTCAAAAATCAATTACTTGGGTTTGGTATATAATCATGGTTCTCAAAATTTTGAAAACTTAAAATAAACTAGGCTGGGTATATAACCATGATTCTTAACATTTTGGAAAAATTCAAATAACTAGTCATAAAACTAATTGTTCTTTCATAAAACCACGAGTTCTTTAAAGTTTTGCAATGACCAAAACCTATGGTTCCTTGATTTTGATTGTTTCCCCAAAAAAAAAAAAAACTGGAGCTGTCTGAATATGGAATATTAAAATATTGGAATCAATGGTTTTTCAAAAATTCAAATAACCACACAACATTGGTATGGTTTGTTGCTCCAATGTACGTAAAGCCTTGCTTGTTTTTTCATAGTGTATTTTAGATAGCTTTATAGAACATAAAAGCCCCATGGGCATTTAGAAAAATGGAATCTCCACATATGCAAGCATTTTTTTCCCAAAATTCTTGCAATCATTTTTTTTCCAATTGGGTATCACACAAAAAATAAAAATAAAAATAAACAAGCAGCGAGCTTTATTTTGTGCAATGGTATCAGGCCAAGGCATTTCCAACATAATGGGCTCTCAACCTCCAGCCTTGGGGGCCTGTTATTTCGGGAATGCCCCAGACCTTGGGCGTTACCCTACATAGAATGTGCCATCCTAGAACTTGTCGGTTTCCTTTTCAATGTTCATCTTTTCATATTTTTAGGGTTTTTAGTTTGCGTTCCAAGTAAGGCCAAGTGAATGTTTGTAAGTCCAGTGTCAAGATTTGGATTTGCACATTGCGAATGAATTCTGAGACAATTGCAGATTGTGAGATTACATTCAAATTTGGTCATTTCTTGGATTTCCAAGTTGAGGATGGATGTTGTTTCTTGGGAAGAGAGAGTACCCTAAAGTTTATCGACAGATCTGAGGCTGATTTGAGCTCCAGAAACCCTTCTTCAATTTGCATGAAAAAGCGCTAGGCTTGCTAGATGAGTCAAAGGAAAAAAAAAGGTTAAACGGTGATGGAGCCCATATTTCTTGTCATCTGCTACTATGTTATGAAGGTATTTGATTGTGGCCAAGGAGAAAACTCCATTCTCCTCCTGATCCAGTAGTGGATAGTTCATCTGGAACGCGGTGCAAACACAGGAATAATTCACATTCAAACACCATAGTGAACTACAAAATATTGTTTTGCTTGGAGCAAGAACTGATGGCAGTTGGGATTGTGATCATGCAAGTTCCAACTTCCAAAGTGTTGTTGGCCCTGAAAACCAAAGGATGGCATGTAGTACTAAACATGGAAAGCACTCTCAGACTGGTATTTTGTAGGTCCAAGATTGTGATCTCTTGCAGGAGTCAGCCTCTGCTGATGATTGTGCCCAATATCTTCAGTTGACCTCATTCACATGATGGCACGTGGGGAAAAAAACTGGGGGAAAATTTGGCATAAATTCATCATATTTTGAGAAAAACATAGCTGAATTCACCATATTTAAATCATAGCTTCTAGGGGAATATAGCGGGCTTCCAAAAAAATCGATTTTGCTCTCTCTCACTTGTAGTTAAACTTGGTTAAATCCTCTTCTAGAGGGAATGACCAGTCCATTTCCTCACAAATTTGAAACAAAAAACTCTATTTCATCTCTGGGCCTTGCCCTTATTTCTTTTTGTTTAATTCATTAACAAACATATGTCCTAAAACCCTAAATTTTTAAAACCAAAATGATACACAGTAACTTAAATTTTAACCTAAGTTTTTAACTCCAAAATATACCAAGATATATAGTTATGTTATTTTAATCTTTCTTTTATAATGAAAAAATTTATTAAAAAAGAGAATGAAAGTGTAATTAATGTGCTTCATCTTTTGTTTCTTACTTTTCTTTTCTATCTTGAAAAAATCAACAAAAAAAAATGAAGTCATGTACACAATGTTCTTGATCTATGTAACCTATACTCCATATGCAAGGAAAAAAAAAGAAATGCTCTTGATCTATGCAACCTATATTCCATATGCATGGGAAAAAAAGGGGAAAAAAAAAGTAGATATAAATAAAAGGATAATGTTGGGCAGTAACCAAAAACAAGAATAGACTAGTGTTGGGTGGTTGTCACTAGGAACCTCAGTTTTCAAACCAATTCTTAAACTAGTTTTCACAATGGGAACCGACTAGTATCATGTTTTGTGATAATGAGTTTGAGAATTGGATCAATAGTTTTCACCAAGTGAAAATCGAATTACTAAAAATCAATTCTTTAAAATTAAAAAAAATGGAAAACTAGATCAATTCTATGAAAAAATCATATTTGGTTTTCATGTTAATAATTAAATTAAGTTAGTTTATGGTTTAGGTTAGTAGTTGGATTAGGTTAATTGTTAGTCAAGAAGCTTAAGCAACACCCAGGTGTATAAAATCTTTTTTGGGGTTAATTGTTCTTAAATTATGAATAAGAAATTTTTTTTCTCGTGTTCCTTTGCATTGCTCCATTGGGTTGTTTTTTTGTGTTGTTCCTTTGTGTTGGTTTATCACATTACTAGTGTTGGTGTTGTTCCTTTGTCGCAACCCTACTTTGAAAGAATGTGAGAATGAAACTCACACTTTCAAAATTGGGTCTTGGGAGTCCTCTAGGACTCCTAAAATTTCAGAATTTGATTGTACGGGGTCAAATCACCTCGCATTGGGGTGTTATTTATATCATTGGAAAGTTATCGAAGTTTAGATGTCGAAAATGGGCTCGCATGGGCCATTTGGACATTTGCAACACAAGTTAGGGCAAAAAAAAAGGTCGGGAGTCAAATTGGCAATTTGACTCCCGACCACTAAAAGTCTGGAATCAACATGACCCCGGTGCATGCAGGTCAAGTGCAATACACCATTGGAAAGCTCTCGAGGAGAGCTACAAGTTTGCTTCAAATCTCACCCTAATCGAAGATTTGAGCAAAGAGTTATGACCTCACAAAATCTCAAGAGTCCAAACCGGGACAGTTTCGAGACTCCCAAGGGGGAGTCCTAGGACAAAAAGCCATTCGGATGTGGGTGCCGCGGAAATATGTAGAAAATACTATATGGGGGAAGGTGGTGGCTTCCCCTGAATCCGAGCCGTGATGAGTCTTGTGAGTCCAGAATTGCCCGTGGCTTGTCCTAACACTAAAGGTGCTCCACAAAGTGATCTAACCAACTTGTTGGTTGATTTGATGCAGGTTCGAGTAAGTAACTAAAGCTTGTCATTATTCCTAGTCTCATCCCAAAGCTTCAACACGCCCCTCTACCCCTTCTAGTGCTAAGAGTTAGGAACGTGCCCTGAGTTCCTCACATTTCCGTTGTTTGAGTAATTTGGACCCACCTTGGGTTTAACTAAGAATTTGGGAGCGCATCATCCTTCATGTTGGTCCATCACATTATTGATGCTGGTGTTGGTTCATCACGTTATTGGTGTGTCACATTGTCGGCGATGCTCGTGATCTATTTTATTGCTAATGTTGTTATTGATGCATTGCATTGTTGGTGTTATTGTTGGTTCATTGCATTATTGGTGTTGTTGGATTAGTTCGTCATGTTGTTAAAGTGTTTTTTATTAATTCATTATGTTGTTGGTGTTATTACTAGTTCATTGTGTTACTAGTGATACCATTAGTTCGTCATGTTGTTAATGTTGTTGTTGGTTAATCATGTTGTTGGCGCTAATGTTGGTTCCTCATGTTGCTAATGTTGTTGTTGGTCTATTGCATTGTTAGTGTTGTTAATGGTTTTTCACATTACTAATGACATTGTTGGTTTGTTGCATTGTTGGTGTTGCTATTGGTTTGTTGCATTGAATTGTTATTGTTGTTGGTTTGTCACATTGTTGGTGGTGTTACTAGTTCATCACATTGTTGGTGTTGTTGCTGGTTCACCACATTCATCATGTTCCTAACATTACAACAAAATGATGTTTTTTGTCACCCCCTTCTCTGATGACTACAATGACTAAGTTGAGTTTTTACTAATTTTAAATGATTATAAGGAGAAAGTTTTTGTCCATTTCTCCCCCTCCTCAAAAATAGTAATGTCTTTCTAACTAAAACTATTATCAAATATAATCATATCAAACAATGTTTGTGCCACATATATTTGATAATGCCAACATGGCATTAATTCATATTCTTAAATGATTAGTTTTAATCATGGCATAAATGATGTGGCATGGTACATACCAGCATGGTGTTAAGGTCTATTAGGATGTGATTAACTTCAATTGTAGTCTTTTGATGATATTTTGATTCTGAAAAAAACTTTGATGATGTGACAAAATATTCCATGACATGTCATCAAATAGTTTGCCATGTCACCTAAAATTTGCCACGTGAAAAACGAATATATCAAGAATATCCCATGCCATGGCATGGAATATTTTCAAAGATTCTATCCTGCTCAAGTGAGCAAGCTCACCTGCTCATTTCATTAGTGCTATTGCTAAAACTGGAATGAAGTGAGTGAAAATGAAAATTGACTACTCAAACTGGAATTACCAACCAAAACAAATTAGGTTGTTGACCACTGTCAATTAAGTTGAAACCAAAGTTGACCATGGAATTGTGTCACACAATTAAAATTTTTTGATTCCTAGTTTAGTTCTAATTACTTATGTTTGATAATCAGTTAAGATTTAGTGAACTTCTAATTTATTTTTGGACTTTCGATGCCCTCTTGGGGTATTTAAGGAGGACCATATTAATCCTTTAGGTTTGTTTTTTTAAATCTTTTGTACCTCATTGAAAAACCTGAAATCGTTTAGGTTATGTTTATATATATATATTGGAATCTTTGAATTTTTCTTTGTTTAAAGGTATTTTTGTAAGTGTCTTCCTAGAATGGTTGTTTAAATCACATTTAAAATAATATTAAGTGTTAACTTATTACATTATTGCAATTATTTTCGTGTATATATATATAGAATTTGTATTAAAAATATATTACATATTTGTATTCACAAGGTATTGGGAAAGAATAGTGTTTTCTTTCTCCTAATACTGAAATACCAAACAACCACCCAAGATACTTTGGGTGACATTAACAACATCTTTGGCCTAACACACTCATAAGACTTTTGGCTTAATGTCTCTACAAAAGAAATTTGGCTTTCAGGTTGTTATTGTTAAGCAATGGCTTGGGACAATTAGCTGAAGATGTTACTGTGAACATTTTATGAATGGCCAAGGACATTTGGCTTACAACCAAGGACATTTGGCTTAAGGTTTAAGACTGTGGCTTAGGGCCTAGGACATGAAGCTAGGGCTTGAGACATTTGGCTTAAGGCCTAGCACTTATGGCTTAATGCCTAGGACATATGGATTAGGGCTTGGGACATTTGGCTTAGGGCGTAGGACTTGTGGCTTAGGGCATAGGACATTTGATTGAGGGCCTAATACTTGTGGCTTAGGGCATAGGACCTTTGGCTTAGGGCGTAGGACTTGTGGCTTAGGGCATAGGACATTTGATTTAGGGCCTAAAACTTGTGGCTTAAGGCATTGGACATTTGACTTATGGCCTATGACTCATGGCTTAGGGCCTAGGACTATGATTTTACAGACCTTCAAAAGACTACGATTTTACAAAGATGCTAACAATTCAAAGTTCAGGTTTGTGCTCTCTGCAAAATGAAGCTCTGCAAAATTGGTTAGGGCAAGCGAAATTGTGTAGATGTGTCTTCATGTCCCTCGGTCCTTGCGACATAGAATTGCTTGTTCTTGGGTTATCATGTCCTTAAGACAAAATGTTTTCATGTCCCCAGGTCACCAGATGCATTACATTTTCTTTACATTCTCTCTCTGGGACAAACCACAGAAGCACCTTTGGGTGCAAAGTTGGGCGTTCACTCCTTAGATTTGTACAATTCCATCATGAATTGATCGAATCTTTGTTCTAGATTTAGAAAACCTTTGTGTCCTCATGGGGCCAAAAACCCATGATGAGTTGTATTAGTGCAAGAGGAGCAACCTTTGGGAAGTGGGGGAGTGCTTCATGGGCACAGTGCCTCCAGGGTTGCTGTCATGGCAGCCCCACAGCCTCACCCTTCTCTCTCTCTCGTAGTTCAGAAAAGTCTCCCTCCTCGACAACACTCCCCAAAAGAATTCCAAATGTAAGACATTTCAGGAGGGCCAACAGTTGATAGTGCTGCAGTAGCAGTAGCAACTGAGTGTGTCCAAGTTGAATGGTGTAAGCCATGTTCAGAGTGAAAGGAGGAGGAGGAAGCTCAGAGAGAGGAGGTGTGATGGATCTGAGCAGGTGCTGAGAGAATACACCTTGCATTAAAATTCCTTCAATTCGTTGACAAATTGGTATGGCAATGGGTAGCAGCAGCAGCTGCTGCACTGGAAAATTTTGCACATGCAACTAGCAGTGGTCTGCAGAGTTGCAAGGGATGGCGCAGTTTTCTCTTCAGACTTGGGCAACAATAACAGTTTTGCTTCTATGGTTTGTCCAAGAGAGAGAATATAAAGCTTGTTCTTGGGTTTTCATGTCCTAAGGCCAAAATGTTTTCATGTCCCTAGGTCAAACTGTCCTCAGGCTTTCATGCCCTAGACCCTGAGACTGGGAAAGTTGATGTCCTTATGTCTTTGGGTATGATGTCTTAGGCCCTTGGGGGAGGGAAAGTTGAGGTCTTCATGTCTTTGAATCTCATGTCCTAGGCCCTAGGGACAGGGAAAATCTAAGGCACTAAGTTCTAGTCCCCCAAGTTGTCTTGTCCTAGACCTTATGTCTTAGCCTTAGTGACCTTTGGTTTGTACAGGCATGAAGTTCAAGCCTTGAAATCCTCATGTCCTTAGGCCTTTGAACCTTAAGGTCCTAGGCTTCTAAAGATATCATGTCCTAAAACATCAGGTCTTATAGGGTATGAAAGCCAATGTCCTCAGGTCCAGGTCCCTGCCTTCTTAAAACGTTAATTTTTTATAGGTCTTGAAGTTGAACCCTAAGACAAATGAATGAGTCTAGGACTTATGATACCTGTATGGCTCGTTTTGTATTCCCCAGCCAGTGTCCCAAGGACTAGCTACTGGCCTCTTGACAGGACAAAAATAATTTATTTGTCTTGTGGTTTAACCCTAGGACACATGAATTACTATAGGACAAATAAGACCTGTATGGCTCTTTTTGTATTCTGTAGTTGCCCTGCCTGGCAACCCGCTGTACAGTATCCCCTTAGGACATAGTGCTGAGGCCAGGCAGGTGTAGGGCTATAGTCAGCATGCCCTGCACTTGCGCAATGGACAACATTGCCCCTGAGAAAAAAAGCATCTCGTCACAATTCATGT
>Ga0116229_10013474_pt1 | contig 11552 bp, 12 predicted proteins | sample S1TSphgellanicum_3_FD_87313 | JGI IMG/M metagenome (GOLD analysis project Ga0116229, IMG submission 87313) | Host-associated microbial communities from peat moss isolated from Minnesota, USA - S1T2_Fc - Sphagnum magellanicum MG | ecosystem: Host-associated > Plants > Peat moss > Unclassified... | reverse complement strand
AAATGCAAGGTTTAAAAACCCCAACCATAAGTTTTAAGAATAGATCATTTGATTATACAATATCATGGAATGGTTATTATGTTTGCTAACATTCCATCTTATGAATTCTTTGGATATCTACTTATCAATGGGTGTTTGGTGATGGGTGGTTATACCCTAGTGAAATTAGTTTCCAATGCAACTAATTTCTAATAGGTAAATGCATGTTTGAAGAATGAATGAAAGAAAGATTGGATTGGATCAAACAAAGCTTGAATGTTAAACTAGTTTTTTAGACCCTAGTTGTGTTGAATGGTTAGATGCCAACTTTTGCATTGATTTGATCATTAGAGATGATGAATTGGCCATTAACCATTTGTTTTGACTACCTAGTACCAACCTTAGTTCCCCATATTTGACCGATTTCCAACTTTTTGTATTCATTCACTTATAGTTTCCATATGAATTAGTAAATTTCCAAACTAATATTGCTGCTGCTAGTTTTTGGGACCTTATTAAATTGTTTTAAAAATTTAATGTTATTATTTACATATAAATGTTATGTTCAATCTCTTTTCTTCGTCATATTTGGGGATATTAATTCAAATCCAAGAAACGTCATTTGGAACATTTTGGATAAAATTATTGACAACATTGGGAAAGGAGGAATACCATTGAGGGTGCCATAGACAAACCTTGGGAACAATTGAAGACTTGGTAAGGACTAGCAAAATCTATACTTTTTGATTTTTGGGACAAAGAAAGTGTGCCCCATCCCTGCCAAACATTATTGAACAAACCATCATAATAGGTAAGGAACCATTTTGCAAATCAAAGTTTCATGCACTCAATGAGAAGGCTTAGGGGGAGTTTTTTTAATTCTTTTTTGTTCCCAATGTGTTCCCTAAGACATTCCCAATATCCCATATTGTTTGGCCATGATTCAACTTTCATGTATGTAATTTGTAAAAGGGGCAGGTGGGGAGGTGGGTGATGCGAGTGGCAAAGGGAAGCACGACAAAGCTTGGTTCTATTTTGAGGACAAAAGCAAATTTAGACTTCTATGTTGGGGAGTGCCCCATGTTTGAAAAGTATTGGTGGTGGGCCAATCAAATGGCTCCTTCTAAGAAAAAGAGAAAAAAAGAGAAAAAAAGATTATGTTCCCCCGCCCCCCTTTTTTTAAAGCACAAAAAACGAAAAGAAATATCTAATCTAAAAATTAAAAAAAATTCAACAATATGAAAAGGTGCTTAGGATTTTATACTTTCATATTTTGAATATCACCAAATTTGGCAAATATACTTGTGGACTATCACCACTTTAGCAACATCACAAAATTGGAAAAAAATAAAATAAATACTGGCCCCTACCCTTGAGTCTTTACCCTACACTAATAAATTACACTACATTTGATTTGTAATTTGCAAATTACAAATCAAATGTGACTCTAAATGATAAGATGAATAAAATTTTCTGTTAAAAATCTGAATATTTTGACATCATATCAGGAAATATTCATAGAAAGCTGAGTTGTAAACATGAACTTGGAATTACTTGGAATTTATGAGATTAAGTCCAATTGCAGATAACCTACATCATATTCTTATAATGAAAATGCAAAGTCTTATTAGTGTATTATTGGTGTCCTGATTGCTATGTTTTTTCATGACATGTATTCTAACGTGTAGGTGGTCTCCCTATTTTGAGAGGTGTTGTTGTTGCAGTAGGTGAAGGTTCTTTTAGGTTAAGTGTTTTTTCACGAGGTCGTCCTCCATTTCCTTATTCAATAGGCTTCTCACAACCCGACACGGTTCAAGAACTTGATGTTTCCCTTGTGGTTTGCCCTCTTTGATTGTTTGTTCTTTGGTCTTCTTTGAACATGGGTCCTTCCATTTTGTTCCTTGTATTTGCCCTTTTTTTTTTGTGGGTGCTTTGGTTTATTTATGATTGGTAGGGGGTCATCATTCTCGTGCTTTTATTTGCCTTGTACTTCTTGTGGATGGGTTCTCATCCCCGCCTTTTTTATGTATAGAGTTTTTCTTCCATACAGTGAGAATAAACTTAGGAGATAATAATATGCTTTGTGCCTAGCGGCAAGACTAGAATAGGAGGAGGGTAAATTATTTTGCTAAAATACATATAATAAATATATATGTATTTTGTTGAACTTTTGAAAATCGAAAAAAAAAAAAAAACCTTATTCTGTCTGTCCATCTCTCCAGGATCTGCTGAGAGGGATGGATGACAAACAAGAGGAACCATTTTCATAGATGACCCACAAATGGATGGATGGATGATAACAAGTTGGACAATAATGGATGGACGATAACAAGTTGGACAATAATGGATGGACGAGAACATTCAACTGGGTGGATGATGATGGAAGCTTCTAAAGGGGAGTCGGGGTTGCTGTGGCGCTGGCTGTGCTTCCTTGACCTCCGGTTTTGCGCGTGTCGTCATGGTCGCGCAGCAACGGCGTGTCCTCACAGTAGTCTAGAGCTCACTTGCCTATCTTCTTCGTCTTCTCCTTCCACCCACTTCTTCGTTTGCTTCTTTGTTTGTCTCTCGTTCTCGTCTGTGGCTCCTCATCCTGTACTTGACTTGAGGTCTCGAACCGCCCCTCTCCGTTGTTTGCTTCAAAGATCTGTGGTTTCTGGCTCTTTTTTCCGGTCTTATTATTATTTCCCGCATCTTCGCTATAGCCCTTGGGTTGTTGTTTTTCTTCCCTTTCTCTCTCACTCTGCTTTCCTTCATCCTCCCTTTCAGAGGGGGTTCAGAAATTTTTAAGAGCGTCGTCGAATCTCCCTTTTTTTGCCCCCTCTTTGCTGTGGAGTTTTTTTGTATTTGTTTCTGACTGCTTCCAGAAATCTTCGAATCTTCTCTTTTAGTTCCCATCATTACCGAGGAGGTTTGGGGATCTCAAGAAGATACTCTTCTTCTCATCTGCTTGATTGGGTTTTGGTGCGTCTGCTGCTCCCTTTGTCTTTTGCCTTTTTCTTCTCTCTTCCATTTTGCATCCTCTGATATCCTGGGAGATAGTTGGGAAAGCTTACGCCTTTTTTTAGAGCTCAAGATCTTCCTTCTACGTTTACGCTCAGGGGTTTGGGCGGGCTGTAGGTGTGAGGGAGGCAGGTAAGGGGGGACTTGTTTCTTTTGCAAGCGAGAGAGAAGGTTTTTGCTGCGTGCGGAGGAGGAGGAGGAGGAGGAGGAGGAGGGTTCGAAAGGGGAAAGATGAATGGGGCGAGTACATCGGAGACGGGAGCTGTTACAGGATCACCAGTGAAGAAGGAGTCAAGAAGGCCAAAGTATACCAAGTTCACACAACAGGAGCTACCGGCGTGCAAGCCGTTGTTGACGCCGGGGTGGGTGATATCGATCTTCTTGATAGTGGGGATCATCTTTATCCCAATTGGAGTCGTCTCGCTGCTAGCTTCCAACAAAGTGGTGCAAATCGTGCACCGATATGACCAGACTTGCTTGCCATCCAACACCACCACCAAGGATGAGCAATTGAGCTACATCCAAAATCCAAACACGGACAAAAACTGCACCGTCACTCTAACTGTCCCGAAACAAATGAAAAGTCCTGTGTATGTGTACTACGAGTTGGACAATTTCTACCAGAATCATCGCAGGTATGTGAAGAGCGTCGATAGCTCGCAACTGGAAGGCAAATCTGTTTCCGACTTGTCTAGTGACTGCAAACCTGAAGACTACGTGAATGGACTTCCCATTACTCCTTGTGGCTTGATCGCCTGGAGTTTGTTCAATGATACTTTTAATTTCAGCACTGTGAGCAACGAATATGTCCCTGTGAACAAGAATGGAATCGCTTGGAAAAGTGATGTTCAAAAGAAGTTTGGTAGTAATGTGTTTCCAACGAATTTCCCCAACAACAATCGGACAGGAACTTCACTCATAGGAGGCGCAGAACTGAATTCGAGTTTGCCTTTGGATCAAGATGAGGATCTCATAGTCTGGATGCGAACTGCAGCTTTGCCCAATTTCCGCAAACTCTGGGGGAAAATTGAGCAAGAGTTTCAGGCTGGTGACACCATCAGTGTAGCAATTCTTAACCGGTACAACACTTACAGCTTCAAGGGGAAGAAGAAACTGGTCCTGTCTACAACTAGCTGGCTGGGTGGCAAGAACATCTTCATGGGTGTGGCATATCTCACCATTGGTGTTCTGTGCATTGTTCTTGCATTAGTCTTCTTGCTCATCCATCTCAGACACCCTAGGCCACTTGGCGACCCCTCTTATCTCTCTTGGAACAGAAAGAACAGCCATGGCACTGACAATCTACGGTCTTGATTTTTGTTACCTATGTGTTTTTGACATCTCACAAAAATCTTCAACCCTATCTTCTTCCAGCCACTTTGTGGGACAAGTGCATGCTCAGAGCTGCTTGAGTTGATAGTGCTTGGAGGTTGAAGTTGAGTGCTTGGAAAGCTTGAGTTGCTGCAAGCACATGAATCTCCAACAAAAACTCTGCATCACAAATCATCAAGTACTTAGGCAGTTTCTTGAGCAATTTTGGGCTTTATACTTTTGATGGCCTTTTTTTCCTTCTTGTTCCTTTGTTTTTACTTAGTTTCTTATATTTGGGGGGATTGGGGGGCACAATAACATGTCCCCAGAAATATTTTCAATTTGAGTTTTTAGGCAAAACGCTATTTGGTGATAGCAGCTTTGGAGATCTGTATTAGAATTTGTTAATATTCTGTTATGTCTTCTTGTGGTGAGGACATGGATGGAGTTTGTTATCACAATATGTGCCAATTCAAAGTGTTCACAAATGAAGCAGATGAGATGCAGACAAGCAGTGTGTATCAATCTGCTGCTGTATGTATGCATTGTGAGTAACACTGTGGTTGAAATTGTGGTCTCCAGAGATTGTTTACTCTGCTTCATGGTCAAGGTAAAATTTGTATTGCAGCTTGAACTCCATTATCTCATGTTGTGCCTCATTTGTTTTATTACCAAGATGTGTAATTTAAAGATCATTGAGTTGCTAAGAACTTGTGGAAGTTGTCCTTTTTGTCTTCAGTACTCTAATTGAAAGACTTTATGCATGTGTGTAGAATTTGTCTTGTGGAATCTTCTGCATTGAAGCAGTTGACTTTTTGAGATATCATCACTCAATTCACTGGAATCTCATTACTTACACTCTTCACTGAAATATCATTACTCACAAGTCTCTAAGCCTCTGTGTCACCTCCCCAACATTGGAAATTGGAAATATAATTAGCAATAAGAAATAGGCATTTGGATTCAAATACATTGCAAAATGCCAAACATTGGGGCAGCATCAACCCACTCTCCACATGGCAGGTCAGTGCTAAAGAGTTTCTGATTTTGAGTAGTTAAATACTATGATTCAAGTACTTCTGAGGGGAGACATCATTGGATGCAAATATGCCAATTCCTTGTAGAATTCCACTGCAGCATAATGCCAGTAGGCCAGGACTTCAAACTGTACTGTCATAATGTCAAATTCCAGAGCTCCACACTCAAAGAGAAGGTAGCTGGTTTTTCCAACCTAGGATTTAACAGCACGATTGCATGTGATGATATGGAACTTCTGCCATTTTGACGGCTTATTTTCATGAAAGAGGTGACACAGACCTGCCTGGATATTCACCTGAAGCAAGAAGTGATGATTCCTTACTTGGTGAGCTGATCAAATATCTTGCACTGCTGTTTTCACTGCCCTCATTGTGATCATTGAGAATCCGCTGGCGAAAATCCTCTACCATTTGTGCGAGACCTTTCCTCAATGCAACCTTTGGCTCCCAGCCCAACAGGTCCTTTGCCTTGGAAATGTCAGGCTTCCTCATGTGAGGGTCATCTGCAGTGTTCTTGCAGAATTCTATGGTTGCAGCTGGATCTAGCACTTCCTTCACCACCTGCAAGAGTCACTTGCCTATGAGCCATGTATGAGCCACATATTGAGCAGTCAACATGCCCACAAATTGGTGAAGCAAAACAAAGCAATGAATGAAACATCTTAAGCAGGGTGGACTAGTCCATTCACTTCTGTAGCACAAACAAAGACACTGTGATGTAGGTACAATGACCACATACATACTGGTTCAGCCATTTTGAGCAGCTGGAAGAGGTATTTGGTAGAGTTTCTCAAATGCACTCACAATAGTGAGCAAATCACAACTTTGTGTTGCATCAAGTGAGTAAATGGTTCCAAATCACCTGTTTTCAGACTCTTGACTTTACAAAGAGACTTGAGTGAATCTTCGCTTGCTTTATTTGGATGTTTCTCACCAGAGTACAAAAGGTTTTCAGAGAAATGTTTGGTTACATCAGACACTACCCAATACATTTTCAAGCAGCCAGTAGGCAGCTGTGTGATGACTGAATGTAAACAAAACAAGTCACTGACCTGAGCAAGCTCCAACATTGTGAATTCACTGGGGTTCCCCAGATTGAAGGGACCAACATGCTCACCCTCCATCAATCGCAGAAGACCTTCAACCTACAAGACCACACGTGAACATTGTCATGCCACACTTGACAAATGCATCAGCTCAACTCCTGTTCCAAAACACTCCTCATAGTTGGATCACAGACTCTTAACTGGGGCAACCCGCAGTTGAATAAATACAATCATCTCTTTTCAAACACTTCGTCTTCATGCCCCAAGCATCCTCAGGAGCACAACACATGTATGACATGGAGGAGACAAATATGTGTACCAGATCAGAAATATACTGAAATGACCTGGTTTGTTTGCCATCACCATAAACTGTCATTGGCTCCTTGTGAAGTGCCTGTGAAGACAACATAAAGTGTGTCAATCGGATTACACAGAAAATTCAATTCTCATGGGTATGTGAAGTTGCTTGGCTTGCTAGTGCATCATCATTCTTTAGGAAGCCCAGGGCACATGCGTAATTTGTTGCCCATCAGGACCATTGTAATTCAAACATAGGACGTACCCTAATGCCCCAGAGACATTTAAACCACTAACTTGAATGGGATGGATTCACCAGTTTCTGGAACCCTGAATTCTAGATGGAGGGAACACCTCAGACATGGAGTGATCAAACCCAGCCCAGCCCATAGATTGTACCTTGCAATAAGTTTTCCTGGAGTCTCAACTTCAAGCTAGGCTGATGTAGGACATACAATTGGATATTACACTGAAGAGAAGGGATCTAAGGCAGAACAGACCTGGCTCACAAAATTACTGACAACTCGGCCATCATCAATACACATTCTTGGACCATATGTGTTGAAAATTCGAGCTATGCGAACCTGCACATAAGTGTCTGTTAGATTATAGTGCTGAGGTGTTCAAAGCCACTGACAACACTTTCTGCCAGTTTTGTAGACATCCATCATCATAATTGACAAAGATTAAGCTTTGTGGCATGTGACAGGGAACAGAAAAGTAGCTTTGTGTATAACAGCATTCCTCATTTCAATAAAGCATCCCACTTTCCATTTATGCAGAACAAAGAGGTTGAAGAGCTCAGTTTATCATGACATGCTAACTCTTGAATGTTCATTGCAGTTGTGACTGACAGCATTTTCAACTGGTAGCAGGGGTTTAATGAGCAAGTGTATCCATAAGACCACAATATCTATGAGAAAGACATGATGCACACTCCTGGCAATTTAAGAAGTTTGATCACCCAAGTATGAAAAATGAAATCATTCTCCAAATGCACCTACCTGCACATCAGCCCCTCGGTGGTAATCCATGGTCAATGTTTCTGCAGTGCGCTTTCCCTCATCATAACAGCTCCTTACACCTGCAGTAACCAGGAAAAAACATCATGGGGTGAGTGCTACCCCCAATCAGTTGTACTGTGTTGTACTATGTAGGAAGCAACAGACCAAAAAAGCAAATTACCTTTGCCTTCTGACAATAATATCTCTGCAGCTTTCCAGTAATCACTTGACTGTATTCAAGCATGCGTTGACACCAAAAGCTCTGTAGCGTCACTAGTTCATCATTCTTCCTATCAATTGCATACTTGTATTTACGTGTGCCATATGCTTGTTTTCTTACAGCAGCTACTATACAACAACAGGAGCTGGGTTCAAGCTCAGAGATGAACCGATGGGGTTGACATTGCCCCAATAATCTTCTTTCTGAGGATGCTGCAAAGGATCTCCATACACCTCACTGGTACTTGTAAGCAGAAACCGAGCTCCCACTCGCTTTGCCAACCCGAGCATATTCAGTGTACCCACCACATTTGTTTTGTAACAAAGGTCAAGTGCTCAACAACCTTCCTCAAACAGACAGACAATCCAAACCTGAGGAACTGGTAGGTCAAAGTAACCATATGTTTCTCTGGCTGGAGCAACATCAGGCAAGATTGCAAAGGAGAGCGCTTGGAACTATTTCTACAGAGCTTACAGTAAGTTCTGCACATCAGGAGCATTCTGCTGAACCTTTGGTAACGTTCTGAACTTCACTAAGGGTCTCTTTCCATCAGGGTGCTGTGATTACAACAGCCTAATGTGTAATTAATCATGTTAGGGATTCTGGGAACACATGTTCTCATGAAAAAAAAGGAGAGATGTCACTGTCTGGTGAGTCACAGTTTGACACACAGCTCTCACAGCACTTGCAATTCATCAATCCTGCTTGACTGGTGAAGCTGCAACATGATGTGAGCACAGCTAGTTCAAAAAACATAATGGAAAGTTGCTGTGTCACAGCTGCCTAATGGCAAAATGTCCTAGACCAGCATGAGAGATGAGCATGATTGACTTCTGCAGAAACAGGAGCATTCCAGAGAATCCTGTAGACAATTCTATGACACTAACATAGTCGACCATTGTGGCAGGCAATGTGTTGTGGATTTGCAATGCTTCCTTTGGCTGTGATCAGGCTCAAATGACTTCACCAAAAAAGGGGGAAAGGAATGAGAAAAGGATATGATGGTCTTGACAGGATTGTGCTTGTAGTGGACAGGTGAGGCTGGACATGCAAGATGGTAGATCTGATCCACCTCCAAAAGCAGAGGTTCCACCACGTCGTGACGGATGAGCTCAAAACGATGATTCCCAAAATGGTGCATCACATTCTCTTTCCTACCTGTGAAGAAGTTGTCAACCACGATCACATGATCTCCCCTCGCCATCAGCTTGTCCACAAGATGGCTTCCTACGAATCCCGCCCCTCCTGTGACTACCACTCGCAGCACCTTCCTCTTCAACCCCAATGGCATTTTCGCTGTGAAGGAGGATTGCTTCGGAACCACTGTGGTCGATCTTCTTCGCACTTGAATGCTGTTGTCCCTCCTAATACCGGGTTCTCCCGGTACTATGAGTCCTCGACGTACAATAATGCTCGGCGAGTCCTGCTCAGAGATCATTTGATCGGATAAAAGGAATTCCGTCTGGAGAAGAAAGAAGGCAGATGCAATCGCCATTCCCAGCACAACGAAAATGAGCCGCTGCTCCTTTAGCATATACTCCATCGGCTGCCTCCAGGAGCTCCAGAGTTTCGCAGGAGGCTTCGCCGCAATTTTTTCCGTCTGTGAGAGGTTGTCACGACGTCCATTACTACTCAGCAACATTCTCAACATTTTCTCCACTCGTTTTCTCACAATCGGAAAAGCTAATTGGCGAAAAAAAGCTTCGAAGTCCGACTTATACAAACTTTTGCACTTCCCAACACTTGCATCCGTTGTTGCACACATGCACTCTGCAAATCACACACCAGGAGTTGTGTTCTCGTTAGTACTCGCTTGATCATACCCAAATACACAAATCACTCGTCAACATTTTCCTTGAAGACACCACAATGCAATGCAGAATTCTGCACGAAACTAGCGAGGAAATAATCACGACGATCAATCACAACGATATGCAAGCAAACAAGCAAGCTCCACCTTTGCAGAAACTTGGCACTCATCACCAAAACACCCGTCTCATCGCGTCTTCCTGCCAAATTTTACAACTCAAGACACCAGAAACAACCTCGCCAAAACAGCTACCACCGAAATTTGTATGTCAACAAAACACATCGGAACAGGTTGAGACCAAACTCCACACTGCCGATACCCCTGTCCTGGTCCTCCGTCGCCTCCATTCCGAGTCCTTCGCCAGACCTCCCGCACAGACAGACCACAGGAAGGTAAAACATGGGGGGACTTAGCAGCTTTTCCAGTGCCTCCCTCCCTTCGTCCCTCCCTCTATCGCTCCCTCTCTCCCGCCCCCTCCCTCTCTCTCTCTCTCTCTCTCTCTCTCTAGTTTTGCTGCGTACCCCAGGCCTCCTTCTGTAGCACACCTGAGGAAGGTAAGACATGGGGCAGGCAGCTGCTGACTGCCTCCCCTCTGTCGCTCCCTCCGTCCTTCCCTCTCACACTCGCGTTCCTTTGCTACTTGGCTTCTCTACCTTTCTTCCCTCCACGGCTGATCGTGCACGCGTGCGTGCGTGCGTGCAAGCGAGCGAGCGAGCATTCGTCCGTTCGTCCGTCTCTCCGTTACACAAGCGTTTGGGCATTCACCTGGTTTCTTTTTTTTTAAATCAGTGTTTTTTAAAAACAAATTGGCGAATTTTAGTACCACCGGCGACAAAATAATAGTCACATGCGAATGCTACAAAGGGTTTTTTTTTTTTTTAAATTTAAATTGCTAATTTCGCCATATTTTGAGCGAAAACTGTCAGAAATCGCCAAACATTGCATTACATGGAGGTGTGCAGTACAAAGTGGGATTTGGAAAATTTTCAAATTTCCTCCCTAATCCCTAGTAGCCAGATTTGGCTCTTTTCTCTAGTGAATGATCGCCAGTCCACCTACTTGACAAATTTAATTTTTATAAATAGATATATTTTTTCTTAAAAAAACCCAATACTAATGTTGTACTCTCTAGCCGCCATTATTACTGGTGAAATTTCGTCAAAAAGCGAAATAAAAACTCAAAAAATTCGAAAATGAAATCTTTTTTGAAAATGTCAATCCTCAGGAGTCAGTATTGAGAAAAATAAAATTAGGAAAAATATCCAGATTTTTAAATTTGGTTTTCAGTATGTAGCCAAAAATATAGAAGGATGATCAGAGATTTTTGCTTCATATCTGATTTAGAGCCAAATTTGGCTAAATCTTTGTAGAGAGAAAAAATCATTACATTTTTTACACCTTCCTATTTTGATTGACACACGAATTGGAAGACCTGCCCACAAATTACTAGTGTATTTGGACACCACATCCTAAAGCAGAATTTGTCCTCCAAGAAATGCCCTCTCCAAGATATCTTGCATTTTTGGCTTTGCCTATCAAGGCAAGGATATTGTTAGTGTTTAGATTCATTATAGAGTATAGTAGCTTAAGGGATTTTTATAGGCCCCTAGGTAATAATAATAATAGGTCTATTTATTTTTATATGAGGATTTTATTTTGAAAGATGATATTTTGGCTTCTTGTGTTGAAACTTGAGATTAGTTACAAAGTTATAATATCTTGAAGGATTTTGGTTTCTTATAGAGGATTTTTTCTTTTTTGGAGATTTTTTTTTTTTTTTTTTTTTTTTTTTTTTTTTTTTATTTTTTTTTTTTTTTTTTTTTTTTTTTTTTTTTTTTTTTTTTTTTT
>Ga0116229_10013471_pt1 | contig 11554 bp, 9 predicted proteins | sample S1TSphgellanicum_3_FD_87313 | JGI IMG/M metagenome (GOLD analysis project Ga0116229, IMG submission 87313) | Host-associated microbial communities from peat moss isolated from Minnesota, USA - S1T2_Fc - Sphagnum magellanicum MG | ecosystem: Host-associated > Plants > Peat moss > Unclassified... | reverse complement strand
TTCAAGGACTTCGGTTTCGAGGTCGAGGTCGGTCCCCTGTTCCAGACGCCGGCCGAGGCCGCGGCGATGGCGGTGGCCAAAAACGTCCACGCCATCGGCGCGTCGTCACTCGCGGGCGCCCACCTCTCGGTCACGCCGGAATTGAAGGCGGAGCTGGAGCGGCTGGGCCGCCGCGACATCATGGTGGTGGTCGGCGGCGTCATCCCCCCCGACGACGTCGCCGCCCTGATCGACGCCGGCGCCACAGCCGTCTACCCGCCCGGCACCGTCCTGGCCGAAGCCGCGCTCGACCTGATCGATAAGCTCAATGAGCAGCTGGGATATGCGCAGGGGGCGACGGGTGGGGCGAATAAACCCCTTCCCCCATAGGAGGGGGAAGGGTTCAAAAAGATCAGAACCCGCCACCTGCTCACCCTCCAACCACCGTCGAGCCCCGAACAATGAGCGGCGGATCCATGACGGCCGACGGCGCCGCTTCGCCTTGGATGCGGCGGAATAGGCGGTCGACCATGAGCTTGGCGCCTTGGGCCAAATCCTGACGGATGGTGGTCAGGCTGGGGGTCGCCAGCGCGGCCGCGGCCACGTCGTCGAAGCCGACCACCGCCACGTCGCCCGGAGTCGATAGGCCCAAGCTTTTCAGGGTGCGAATGGCGGCCAGGGCGATGACGTCGGTGGCGCAGACCAGGGCGTCGACCCCGCGGTCCGATTGCAGCAGCGCTTTCAGCGGCGTGTCCACCTCATGGGCCAAGAGGTGCGTCTCCACCTCCAGCCGCCGACCCGGCTCAAGCCCCTCAGCCTCCAGCGCGCGGCGATAGCCGGCGAGGCGAAGGGCGAGCTCGGGCAGGCTTGAAGCGCCCAGAAAGGCGATCCGCCGCCGGCCGATATCCAGCAGATGGCGTGTGGCTCGCTCGCCGCCCCGCGCATTATCTACGCCGACCGAGCAATAGGTCTGGTCCGCCGTTTGCGCGCCCCAGACCACCAGGGGCAGGTGCGCGGCGCCCGTCTCGTTCAAGGCGTCCTGCTGGTCGCTCTGGCCGATGACGATGACGCCGTCGGCGCGCCCCGACTGCACCAGGCGGCCGAGCCACCCTTGCGAGGGCGCGGGCACGCGCGTCAAAAGCACATCATAGCCGCGGGCGCTGATCTCGTCGGCCAGGTGGCCCACCAGCTCCAGGAAAAAGGGGTCCGAGACCGGCTGTCCCGCCTCGTGGGCCAGGGGGATGACGACGGCGATCACGCCCGTGCGCTGAAGCCGCAGATTACGGGCGCTCTGATTGACGACGTAGCCCTGCTCCGCGGCGATCCTGAAAATGTCCTCGCGCGTCTCCGCGGGAATCAGCCGGCTGTCCGCCAGGGCGCGGGACACGGTGGAGACCGACACCCCCGCCAGCCGCGCAATATCAGCCATCTTCACGCGCGGCGCGGCGACGGACGAGGACGCAGGTGAGGGCGATGGACCGTGATCTGGCATGGTCGGCATTGAAGCCTATCGGACGTCAGGCGGAAACTCCTGATCGGTCATCTGGCGCGTCAGACCGGGAGTTTCATAAGCCGAGGGCGCCAGACAGCCAGAGCGATGTTGGCGATAGACACCGCGAGGAGCAGCCAGAGCGTATTGGCCTCAGACGTCAAAAGGCGCGTCAGCTCGCCGGCGTTCGGGCCGCCCGCCAGCGCGGCGCCGGCGCGTTTGGCCTCGTCCTGGAGCGGCCCGATGACGCGCAAGCCGCCTTCGAGCAGGACGACCCCTGTCGCCGCCTTGGCCCAAACCCAACCGGCTTCATAAAAGGCCGGGTTCGCCACCATCGACAAGAGACCGGTCGCCACCGTCAGCACCAAGGATGGCGCAATGACCCAGCCGGCGACGTTCGCCATAGCCGTCATGATTGGGACGTAGCCCGGCGTGCCGATGGACGCCGGGGCCAGGATCACAACAACCGCCAAGGCGACAATCGCGCCCGTCAGCCCAGCGGCGGCGAGGCTGTGAAGGAATTTGAATAGGCGGCGTAGGGCGATTATCGACATTGGGTCTTTCCAATGTCGATAGTCTATCACAGGCCGATGTGGCGGTAGGTCGCTTCCCCCAATAAAAGTCTACAAAATGATTGACCCATCTCAGCTATTCTCCTCCCCCGCGCTTTCTGCGCAGGGGAGGAGAGGCAGCGTCATTGTTGGCTACTCTACTAGCCGCCCGCCGCTGCGAGTTGCGCTAGGCCTAGACCGCCGATCAGTCCCGAATGCTCCAGCACGGCGGGGACCAAGAGGGCGTCGATGTCGGCCTGGGTTTGATAGCGGTCTATGTAGCCGTTCAGATGCTGGCCCAGATGGCGGCGCGCCGCGTTCAGCATTTCTTGCCGCGCGCCGACCCCGCCCCCCAACACGATTCGCTGCGGCGCCGTGGTCAGCACCAAGGCCATGCACAGTTGCGCCAGATAGTCGCCCGACAGGTCCCAATAGGCGTGGTCGCGCCCAAGGTTCGACGCCGGGGCGCCCAAACGGGCCTCCAGCGCTGGGCCGCTGATCAGCCCTTCGACGCAAGCGCCATGCGCGAAGCAGACGCCGTGGAAGTGGTCGTCGCGCCGCTGGCGAACCAGCATATGTCCCGCCTCGGGGTGGCCCGCGCCATGGACGGGCCGGCCGCGTGTGACAACGCCCACGCCCACGCCCGTGCCCACGGTGATGTAGGCATAGTCGCTGCACCCCGCCGCCCCATACCCGCCTTCGCCCAAGGCCGCGGCGTTGACATCGGTCTCCAGCACGATCGGCACATCGAAGGCCTCGCGCAGCGGCGCCAGCACATCGGCCCCCGTCCAGCCCGGCTTGGGCGTATTGCCCAGGCGACCGTAGAGCTCGGCTTCCGGATCGAGATGGATCGGGCCAAAACTCGCCACACCGATGGCGTCGAAAGTCTGGCCTTGTTGGCGGAACGATTCCAGGGCGGCGACGATGGCTTGCAGCGTCGCGTCGGGGGCTGAGGTGGTCAGGCGGATGGGTTGGGCGTGGTGTTCTGCGTCGGTCCCGACCGTCACCAGCACCTTGGTCCCGCCGAGCTCGACTGAGGCCGCTCTAATCCGGCGAGCATCGCCGTGCGCCTGAAAGGGGTCAAGGGCGACTGCGTCGCCGCTGACCGTCTCGTCCGTCAACATATCCGTTCCGTTCTAGATACCACTTTGTGCAAAAGCCTTTAGCGGGGCCGATGCGAAGTTGGCTAGGCAAATTACGTTATTATTACATGGCAAACGCGACGCGCGACGCGCGCCGGACGCTTGCGATGTTGCACTACGCGGCTTGGCGAGTTGTTCGCTTCCCGGCGGCGGATGCAGGTTCACCAACCCGAAATTGAGCGATCAGCGCAGATAGGGCGTCTGTCTCCTCGCGTAGAGCATGGGCTGCGGCGGACGCCTCTTCCACCATGGCCGCGTTCTGTTGGGTGATCTGATCCATCTGATTGACCGCCGCATTGACCTGGTGGAGGCCCGTCGCCTGCTCATGGGCGGAGGCGGCGATTTCGCCCACGACGCCGCTGATTTGGGACACTTCGGCGGCTATGAGCTCCAGCGCCTTCCCGGCCTGACTCACACGCTCAACCCCTTGGGCGACCTGATCGCTGGAGGCCGAAATCAGGGCCTTGATCTCTTTGGCCGCCTCTGCGGATCGCTGGGCCAAGCCGCGCACTTCCGACGCCACGACGGCGAAGCCCTTCCCCGCGTCGCCAGCGCGGGCCGCTTCGACCCCGGCGTTCAGCGCCAGAAGGTTGGTTTGGAAAGCGATTTCGTCGATCACGCCGATGATCTGGCTGACCTTGCGGGAGCTGTCCTCAATCTGGGACATGGTGCGCACAGCGTCCTGAACGATTTCCCCGGACCGTTCCGCTTCGGTCTTGGCTCTGGCGACCGTCGTGCGCACTTCGACCGCGCCCTCGGCGGTTCGTTTCACCGTCGCCGTGATCTGGTCCAAGGCGGCCGCCGTTTCCTCCAGGCTCGCGGCCTGCTGTTCGGTACGGCGCGCCATGTCGTCGGACGCGGCTGTGACTTCCGCGGCGCCCGCGCGCAGGCCGTCTGAGCGCTCGATCACCGACACCATCGTGGTCTGGAGCTTGCTTACGGTGGTGTTGAAGTCTACGCGCAGCCTTTCATAGTCCGCCGCGAAGGGGGCGTTGATGAGCGCCGTCAGATCGCCTGCCGAAATTTTTGACAGCCCAGCGCCGATCGCTTCGACAGCATGGGCCTGATCGCGCGCCGCCGTGGCCCGCGACTCCTCGTTTTTCTGCCGTTCCGTCTCGGTCATCTTGCGCTGGCGGTCCGCTTGGGTTTCCGCAGCGCGAAGCTTCAAACCATTGTTCTTAAAGGTTTCGACCGCTTGCGCCATGTGGCCCGTTTCATCCCGCGCGCTGAGGGCCGGAACGGGAACCGAGAGGTCCCCATCGGCGATGGCGCGCATAGCGTCTGTCATTGCATTGATCGGCCGCGTTATACTTAGGCCGACGACAAAGGCCGAGACCGCGCCGATGATGACGCCAACGGTCCCGATTAGGGTGGAAGTTGTTGTTGATGAGTCTATTTGCGCTTTCGCCTGGGAGATCAGGTCTGCATTCCGCTTATTATAATAAGTCGTCTCTTCCAGATTTACCTTCGTCGCTGCCATCTGAGCTGTCTGCATCTGAGTCAAGGCGTCAGTATATCTTACATCGCTTCTCGTTGCGCCGCCCCTCACGACCTCTATTAGGTTTTGACTGGCTAAAAAGGCGCTTTGCATATCGGCGTTGTACGTTTTGGCGAGCGCCTTGGTCTTGGGGCTCCGGGCGGCTCCGTACATCGCGTCGAAATTCTTTTCGTAATCAAGTTTCGCCGTCTTGATCTCATGGAGCGCCTTGGCGTCTTGCGTCGCCACGTAATACCAGGTTAGCGCCCGCGCCTCGCGCCAGGCGAGCATGGAGTCGCGTAGCCTTTGGGCGACCTCAGATGTGCGATGCGTTTCCGACACCGCAAATGCGGTTTGCACGCCATAGACCGCGATGGCGGCCGTGCTGACGATGAAGAGGCCTATCAGGACCCCGAATCCGACCCAGAGTCGCTGTGAAATTAGCATGTTGGGAAACGCATTGGATTGGTTCCATTGCTCGCATGTACAGCTACGCACGCAGCTGTTCGTATGCACAGGCATTGGAAATGAACCGTTAATCCTATTCTAAATGGAAAAATGACAGAGTTATTTGTCTCGCGCCGAGCTGGAACGCGCCATCTTTCTGGCGCCGGCGCCTATTCCTGCGACAACCGATCCACCACCGCCCTGGCCTCTGGGCTGGCCCAGTCCGCCTCGCCGCTCATGATGGCGCGCTCCTGGCCGCTGCGGTCGAAGAGGATCGTGGTCGGAAAGCCGGCGGGCGTGGGCTTCAGGTCGGTGACGAAGTTGTATTTGGCGTCCTGGTAGAAGGCGAGCGGCCGGTATTGGTCGAGGAAAGCCTTGGCCGTGTCGGTCTCGGCGGCGGTGTCGAGGCTGACGGCCACGACGGCGACGGGCTTGCCGGCATAGGCGGCTTGCAGCCGGGCCAGCGTCGGCATCTCCTTGCGACAGGGCGGGCACCAGGTGGCCCAGAGATTCAGCACCACCACCTTGCCCCGGAAGGCCGCCAAGCTCAGCGGCTTGCCGGTTGCGTCGACGAAGGGCGTCGAGGGTAGGGCGCTGGGCGTTTCAACGATTTGCAGCTTCGACATCGCGCCGGACGCCAAGGTCTGTAGACCGTCTGGCGCGCCGGGTTTGGCGACGGCGGCTACCATGACGTATAGGACGGCGGCGACGCCTACCAAGGCTGCGCAGACCAACGCCAACGTCAGGCCGCGCCCCAACCCCGGCGCCCCTTGTTCCGCTTTTGCGGGCGTAGGGGCTTTGGGGGCCGCGCCCCCCGCTAGAGGATCGACTTCGCTCATGATGGACGCGGACTCCCGTTCGCCTGAGGGCGCCCCGGCTCATAACACGGGCGAGCCGCAGGGCCAGAGCATGTGGGGCGGCCGGTTTGATCGTAAGCCGGCCGAGCTGATGCAGGCCATCAACGTCTCGATCAGCTTCGACCGCCGTCTATGGGCCCAAGACCTGGCCGGGTCCAAGGCCCATGCGGCGATGCTGGGCGCTCAGGGGATTATCTCTTCGGAAGACGCCGTCAAAATAGCCGACGGCCTGGCCGAGATCGAACGCGAGATGGCCGAGGGGCGGTTTCCGTTCCGCGACGAGTATGAAGACATCCACATGAATGTGGAGGCGCGTCTGGCCGAACTGATCGGCGAGACGTCGGGGCGCTTGCATACCGCCAGATCCCGCAACGACCAGGTGGCGCTGGATTTCCGCCTGTGGGTCCGAGACGCGTGCGACCGTACGGTCGTTCAGCTCCAGGCCCTGCAACGGGCGCTGCTGGCCAAGGCCGACGCCCATGCCGATATGATCATGCCGGGCTTCACCCACCTCCAGCCGGCCCAGCCTGTGACGTTCGGTCACCACCTGATGGCCTATGTCGAGATGTTCGGTCGCGACGCGGGACGCTTCGCCGACGCCCGCGTACGCATGAACGAAAGCCCGCTGGGCGCCGCCGCCCTGGCCGGCTCGCCCTTTCCCATCGACCGCCATGCGACCGCCAAGGCGCTGGGCTTCGCGCGGCCGACCGCCAATTCGCTGGACAGCGTGTCGGACCGCGACTTCGCGCTGGAATCGCTTTCCGCGGCCTCGATTGCGGCGGTGCATCTGTCGCGGTTGGCGGAGGAGATCGTGCTGTGGGTCACGCCCCAGTTCGGCTTCATCAAGCTGACCGACGCCTTCACCACGGGCTCCTCGATCATGCCCCAGAAGCGCAACCCCGACGCGGCCGAGCTGATTCGCGCCAAGGTCGGCCGCATTTTGGGCTCGCTCACGAGCCTGACGGTGGTGATGAAGGGGCTGCCCTTGGCCTATTCAAAGGACATGCAGGAGGACAAGGTGCCCGTGTTCGAGGCGTTCGACGCCCTGGACCTGTCGCTCGCCGCCATGGCCGGCATGATCGAGGACCTGACGCCGCAACCGGACCGGATGGCGGACGCCGCCAGCCGCGGCTTCCCGACCGCCACCGATCTGGCCGACTGGCTGGTGCGAACGCTAGACATCCCGTTCCGCCAAGCTCACCACATCACCGGCGCTGCGGTGAAACTCGCCGAGCAGCGGGGCGTCGATCTGGCCGATTTGCCGTTGGAGGCGTTGCAGTCCATCGAACCGCGTGCGACCTCGGCCGTTTATGAGGTGCTTTCGACGAGCGCTTCGGCGGCCAGTCGGACGAGTTATGGGGGGACCGCGCCATCGGCGGTCCGAAATCAGATCAAGATCTGGAAGGAACGTCTCGCATGAGCCGCACATCGGTAAGCCCGCTGTCCCGCACCCTTATCGTCCTGGGCGTCGGCCTGGCGGCCTTGAGTGTCGCTGGATGCGGCAAGATCGGGCCTCTGGAGCAGCCCGCTCCCCTGTTTGGCGCGCGCGCCAAGGCGCAGTACAACGCCGATAAGCAGCAGGCCCAGGCCGCCTCGCAAGCGCAATCGGCGACTCCGCGCGACACGACCGGCTCGGCCGAGCGCGAGGTCGATGCGGAGGCCGCCGCCAACGCCACGGGCTTGGAAAACAGCATGGACAACGAGGTCGATGACGCGCCGCGCACGACGCGCGACGTCAAGGACCCCGATACCGAGATGACCTCGCCGCGCAACTCGCCCGTTCCCGGCGAACCCAACCCCGGCGGTCCGACGCCAGACCTGACGCCTCTTAACTGATGAATTTCTTCCACGACCGGCCTGACGGCCGGACCGGCGAGGCGGCCGAACTCTATTGCGAAGACGTGTCCCTGCGAGAGATCGCAGAGGCCGTCGGCACCCCGGTCTATGTCTATTCCAGCGCCACGCTGGAGCGGCACTACACAGTGTTTCGCGACGCCTTTGCGCCGCGCACGCCCCTGATCGCCTATGCGGTGAAGGCGAACGGCAGTCTTTCGGTGTTGAGCACGCTCGCCAAGCTTGGGGCGGGCGCGGACACGGTGTCTGAAGGGGAGATTCGCCGGGCGCTCGCCGCGGGCGTCCCGGCTTCGCGCGTCGTCTTCTCGGGCGTCGGCAAGACTGAAGCCGAGCTAGCCTTTGCGCTTGAGGTCGGCGTCGCCGAGATCAATGTCGAATCCGAACCCGAACTAGCCGCGCTCGCCAAGATCGCCGGCGCCCGCGGCGTGCGGGCCGACATCGCCATCCGGGTCAATCCCGATGTCGGCGCCGGTGGTCATGCCAAGATTTCTACGGGGGGGCGAGACAACAAGTTCGGCGTCAGCCTCGCTGAGACCGAGCGGCTGTATGCTGAGGCGGCGGCCCATCCGGCCCTGAACCCCCTCGGCGTCGCCTGCCATATCGGCAGCCAGATCAGCGACCTGACGCCTATGCGCACCGCCTTTCAGACCATGCGTAGCCTGGTGGAGCGGTTGCGCAGCCAAGGGCTGGAGGTCAAGCGGTTGGATCTGGGCGGCGGCCTCGGCGTGCCCTATTTCAACGCGCCCGAACCGCCAAGTCCGTTGGCGTTCGCCGCCATGGTGAACCAGGTGGTGGAGGGGCTGGACGTGGAGCTGGCGTTTGAGCCGGGCCGCCTGATCGCCGCCAACGCCGGGGTCCTGATCAGCCGCGTCATACATGTGCATGAACGCCCGGAGGGGCTACGCTTCCTGGTGCTGGATGCCGCAATGAACGACCTGATCCGGCCGGCCATGTATGACGCCTTCCACGCCATCCGCCCGGTTCAAACGCCCGATCCGGACGCCCCCTTGCTCGATTACGACGTGGTCGGCCCCATCTGCGAGACCGGCGACACCTTCGCCCGCGCTCGCCAGCTTCCGGCCTTGCAAGCCGGCGATCTGATCGCCTTCATGAGCGCGGGCGCCTATGGCGCCACCATGTCCAGCGAATACAACGCCCGCCCGCTCGTGCCCGAAGTGCTGGTCAAAGGCGCCCGCTACGCCGTCACCCGTAGGCGACCGACCTATGAGGAGATGCTGGCGCGGGATCAGTTGGCGCCTTGGCTTTAGGGGTCTTTGGCGCTCTTGGTTCAGCGCCGTTGCGGCGTTTTCCGCGCGGGAGCGCGTGAGATGCTGGCTGTGAGCTTAAGGGTGTCTATCTCACCCCACACCGGCCGCAGTAGTTGCTCGCCTCACCCTAAACCGCGCCTCCGCGCGGGCATTGACGATCAGGCGTCGCAGCTTGCCGACGGTACGCCGTAACTGCCAATAAAGGCTCCGATCAATCGCTGAATGGCGGCCCCGCATCGAAGCGTTTAGCGAGGCCTTGTCAACGGCCAGCTTCAGCGGATCGGCATAGAAGGCGGCGATCTTGTCGGCTCCCATGCCGGGCGTCGCCAGCCATTGCGGCAGGTGCGTACCCGCCAGCCGCTCTACATCGTTCAGGATGCGGGTCATGCCGGTGCCAGATGCGGGGCAGGGCGCGTGGAAGGCGTCGCCCAAGAGCACCACGCCCGGCTGGATGTGGCCCTCGCTCGCATAGAGGTCGGTGCTGCGGATTTCGGGCGGCCGAACGATGGCGAGGCCGGCCAGCGCCGCGGCGGCCTCGGGGAAGTCCTGCGCCAGGCAGTCGAGCGGCGCTCTTCGCACCCCCGCGACCCAAGGGTCGTCCAGCTCCCGATAGCTGAACATGTTGACCCTGATCTCGTCCAGCATGGGGAAGTAGGTGACATAGGCGTGGCGGCTGCCGAACTTGGCGGTGACGATATTGGCCAGGCGCGCATCGCCATCGGCTGGCCGGGCGAGGCTGAAGCCGATGCAGATGGAGTGACGCTCGCTCAGCACGCGGCGCGACATGTTCAAACCCTGGCGCAGCCGCTCGCCCCGGCCCGTCGCCACGACCAGCAGACGCCCTTCGATCCGCTCGCCCGTGGACAGCACGGCGGCTTGGGTATTCGCCGAGGTCGAAACGTCTATGACCTTGCCCTCGATAAACTCGACCTCGGGCGGCCAGGCGGCGCGCAGCCTTTCGATCCAGCGGTCATAGCGGGCGCCGCAGTCCTTCAGGGGCGACTTGCCGGGCGGCGGCGTTTCGCCATCGGCCGGCGCCACACCCCAACAGGCTTCCTGGAAACAGGCGAGCACGCCCAGCCGGCGCAGGCGCTCGATCTGGTCGATGCCCAGTTTTTCGTTACGGAAAGCCGGCGCCGGGTCGCGCTTCAGGTCGATCAGCTTCACGCCGACGCCCGCGCGCCCCAGCACCAGCGCCAGCAGCGATCCGGCCATGCCGCCGCCCACGATCACGACCGGCGCGGTTGGGGCCAGAACGGTCGGGTCTGGAGCAGCTAAGCGGTAGGCGTCGGCGTGTTGCTGTGTCACGAAGGATCGCGCGCCCAAAGGGAGAGTCGGACGTGCACCATGTCACCTTAGCCTTAAGACGCGGTTCTTCGGCATCGTGAATTTTGGCTAAACGATCTTACTGAACGCAGCGCGCTTGTGGTCGGCGCGCCGGATGAGAAGTTCGCCCGTGAACACCCACACGCGTTTTCGGCCAGGGCGGTACACCGCCTTTGCGCTGTGCCTTCTGCTGATCCTTCCGTCCCTGGCGCTGGCCCTGGCTTGGCCGGGCGGATGGGCGCTGTTCGCGATCTTTGTGCTCCTGTCGCTCTTGGGGGTGCGCGATCTGGTGCAGACCCGTCACTCGGTCCAGCGCGCCTATCCGGTAATCGGCCATTCCCGCTGGATCATCGAGCTGATCGGCCCCGAAATCCGCCAATACCTGATCGAGGCGGACGAGGACGCCGCGCCCTTCTCGCGCAGCCAGCGGTCCCTGGTCTATCGGCGCGCCAAGGGCCTGACGGGAGAGCGCCCGTTCGGCACGCTGCTGGACGTCTATCGCGACGGCTATGAGTTCATCGGCCACTCGTCCACGCCCGCCCCGGCGGCCGACCCGGCCACCTTTCGCATCCAGATTGGCGGGCCGGCCTGCGCCAAGCCCTATTCGGCGTCGGTCTACAACATCTCGGCCATGAGCTTTGGATCGCTCAGCGCCAATGCGATTCGGGCGCTGAACGCCGGCGCCAAGCGGGGCGGGTTCAGCCACGATACGGGCGAGGGCAGCCTGTCGCCCTATCACCGCGAGATGGGCGGCGACATCGTCTGGGAGATCGCCAGCGGCTATTTCGGCTGTCGGACCCCCGAGGGACGCTTCGCCCCCGAGCGCTTCGCGGCCCAGGCGGCCTCCGATCAGATCAAGATGATCGAGATCAAGCTCAGCCAAGGCGCCAAGCCCGGCCACGGCGGTGTCTTGCCCGCGGCCAAGGTGACCAAGGAGATTTCAGAAACCCGCGGCGTGCCCATGGGCCAGGACTGCGTCTCGCCCGCGCGCCACAGCGCGTTTTCCACGCCCCACGAGTTGATGGGGTTCATCACGACCTTGCGTGAGCTATCGGGTGGAAAGCCCGTGGGCTTCAAACTGTGCCTGGGTCACCCGTGGGAGTTCATGGCCATGGTCAAGGCCATGCTGGAGACGGGCGTGACGCCGGACTTCATCGTCGTCGA
>Ga0116229_10013470_pt1 | contig 11554 bp, 3 predicted proteins | sample S1TSphgellanicum_3_FD_87313 | JGI IMG/M metagenome (GOLD analysis project Ga0116229, IMG submission 87313) | Host-associated microbial communities from peat moss isolated from Minnesota, USA - S1T2_Fc - Sphagnum magellanicum MG | ecosystem: Host-associated > Plants > Peat moss > Unclassified... | reverse complement strand
GTCTGGCAGCTCTGGATGGGAGAAGGACTCGTGGTCATCTTGCAAGTGGTTGTGGATTCAATTCCGTATTTGTTACATGGGTGAAGTGTTAGGGATGAGTACAAGTTTTTTGTCAGTACTAAACTTCTAAGCATCAGTGCCAAAGGGTCTGCTGGTGCCTGGGGAGATGGGACTCACATCGATTGTCATCTTCCCCAAGTGGGATTATGAATTTCAATTCGGTTTTGGGTTGTCTAGGTAAACTTGTATAGGGATGAGTAGAGAGTTTAGGGTTTAGGGTTTAGCACACACCTTGAAATACCTTGATGATGGGCTACTAGCTCACTGAAGAGAAGCAATGAGTTATATAAACCTTTCTCGTATCTTGGTAAAAATAATGCATTGTTATTTCCTTTCTTTCTGCATAGACATAGGATTCGGCACAAGAGTTAGATCTGCATTGTACTAACATGTCAGTTCTCAAATCATAATCTAACAACATCAAAAATACTACACCCAAGGAACAGTATCAACTGTTGTTGACTGCAATTTCGTAAGCAAATTGTACTCCATTTCTACGTGCGCGTTGTTGTACACTATGTATATAGTTTGGTAGTAGGTACAATGTAGGTAATTGCATTGATTTCTTTGCAAACTGGGATCTAATAAGGATTTGATTTTTCTTGTCTCGTATGAAATTGCGAATTGTCTACATGTACATGAAGAGATTGTCATTAGTGCGGATACAAAATGATTACAAGATGTATAGAAAACATGTATGCAACAGATGAAAATGCTTGCGTTGTTGTTACCTCTCAAAGCTTGTCGGATTGCTTCAAAATGTAGATATATTCTGTATGTTGAGCAGTGTGGAAGACAACCAATACTAAAATTGCAAAGTGGGTTTTTTGAGTTGGCACTCCAAGAGATAAAATTCAGAAGAATTTTGGGTTTCTTGAGTTGCTACTCCAAGAGATAAAATCCAGAAAAATTTTGGGTTTCTTAAGTTGGCACTCCAAGAGCTCAAATGCAGAAGAATTTTGGGGTTCTTGAGTTGGCACTCCAAGAGATAAAATTCAGAAGAATTTTGGGTTTCTTGAGTTGGTACTCCAAGAGATAAAATTCAGAAGAATTTTGGGGTTCTTGAGTTGGCACTCCAAGAGATAAAATTCAGAAGAATTTTGGGTTTCTCGAGTTGGGACTCCGAGAGATAAAATCCAGAAGAATTTTGGGTTTCTTCAAGTTGGCACTCCAAGAGATAAAATTCAGAAGAATTTTGGGGTTCTTGAGTTGACACTCCAAGAGATAAAATTCAGAAGAATTTTGGGTTTCTTGCGGTGGCACTCCCAGAGATAAAATTCAGAAGAATTCTTGGGCCTCTTGAGTTGGCACTCCAAGAGATAAAATTCAGAAGAATTTTGGGAGTTCTCACTCTGCAGATTATCAATGTGTGTGTGTGTGTGGGCCTCCATGTGTGTGTGTTAAGATGGTTGCAAATGTTAGGGACAATTCTAGGGGGGACAATTCTAGGTCTTGGGTCTAGATCCTAGTCCCAAATTTTGTTCAATCAACCAATTGTTTTGCATATTGCAATCCACAGACAAATTCTAACTGTTCTCAACCTCAACTAATGTGAGGAAACAGAGTAAGAAATAGTGGAACATGAATGGAAACAAATTGGTGATTTGAGTACAGGAAGAAAATTGCTCTCAGAGATTTTCAATATTGTTTTGTTGACTAATAATGTCTCAGCACTCACAATTGAATACACATTTGGAATACATACGTAAATAGAAACTGTGTTACAAATTTTACAATTGAAAAATTCCTCATAACATGTCCATCTTTCTTTCTCTATGGGGGAAAATTATTCCCTTAAAGGAACCATATCTTGCAGGGCTGAAGATTGGTGGGGCTCTTTGAAAGCCCGTATATAATGCTAAGTCAAACCTCTTGCAATGCATTCGTGTACACAGACACTAATAAGATCTATGCACTTGTCTAAAAGACATACATACCCACTACAACTCTGTTGCCCTTTGAATTATGGGCACAAGCAGGCACTCAATTACATCAACAAGAGTTCCATGGAAACGACAGTTGATGAGATGAAAGAAGGTGTGTTGTTGGCATCTCAGGAATTGAATCATGGTGGCAACTGCTGCCTTCAAGGATCCGAAGAGCAAAGTTAGTGAGAGGTCCACACTGATGATGAGGATCAAAATGCATCATACCATTTTTGCTCATGATCAGCCTGGAGCTTATTGCTTCAAGGTCTTTGGATCTAACCTAGTTGTCAGGGTAAAGGGACAGCTCTTCCTTCTCCTTCAAATATGTACCATTTCATGATCCAGACGCCAGACTGATGATCTCTATGTGTGTGTGGAAAGAAGGTGTCAGACTTGTCAAAAGCATTCATAGATTTATCGATTCGTACATCATTTGACAACTTCTGGAATCTGAAGCTTAATAAGGAATCACAAATTTCACTCCAAACAAATGGGTTTGTTTCTCTTGTCAGTCTTCAACTTTTGATTTGTCTCACATATTTTGGTTTTAACGGTGGTTACATACATACATACTCACCGAGGCCAACTTTAGACTAGTTCAAACATATAGTTGTTTTGAAGTAGGTTTTTGCAGAATCGACATAGCCACAAATTGTACAAACCTACAAATCCAAGGTCACATTGCCCCATAACCATGAACCCTTTTATTTTATGTCAGCCTTATTATTTGTGAGCAACTTGTCCTACGAGCAGCTCGAGCATTCTATCCTCTTCTTTCCATTTGTTCAAGGTTTGGCGTGCAAAAAAGCCCATGAAATTTGTATATTATGGTTGTGGGCTACTTGATGCTTGTGATCATGTATTTTGAGTTTTTATGATTGTTCATGGATTTTTTCATGATCTCTTTCACGTGTTGAGATCTATTTCTCTCACACAAAATTGACCTCCATTCTAGAATTTTTTTTTTAATGCACAACCAAGAAGATTTCATCCATTTGCGCCCATAACAACATTCATGTCCATAGTAATTTAGATGAAGTGCATGACTTGAATAGTGTGCACAAGAGATTGGAGCTATAAATCTACTCACGATAGAGGGCTCTCCAAAAGGGCCACCAAAGGACGATAATCGATTGTCTTCAATTGGCTAGTCACAATGATTGGCCCGTATGGTGACATTCAAGTGTTTCCCTCACTCAACAATATTTTAATATTTCATGTTTATGGATGAGGATGGGAAAATAACTTACAAACTTGTTTTGGATGTGGGAGATAGTATGTAGAAGCACATATGTGGGCGTAACATCAGCTTGTTAGTTAATAAGAACAGCTCCACCAGGGCTCAATATGTGGCCCTAAAAAAGAAAATTGGATGAAGAAAAGTCAAAACATGCTGCTCCACCAGGGCTCAATATGTGGCCCTAAAAAAGAAAATTGGATGAAGAAAAGTCAAAACATGCTGCTCCACCAGGGCTCAATATGTGGCCCTAAAAAAGAAATTGGATGAAGAAAAGTCAAAACATGCTGGTTTGGCTCAGCAAAATGGTTTTGGCCCAGCATTTTTGGACAGGATGTTGAGGCGGGTAATAGGCATAGCAAAGCCTAACACCTGCTGTTGATTGGCTACATAGTTTGATTGGTCGAGGTGAGTTACTATTAGGCCTGCTTTACATTAGGAGTCAGGGCCAATGTTCAACCCAAATCAAGCATTCCTATTGGTACAAAAGTTGAAATCAGCTCCAAGGGCTTTATACACTAGGGCTCAAGGCTGAAGTAGAACAAATCTTTTCAATCTGCCCAAAGTTACTAATAAATGCCGAACTTCATAGCCTTGTATTGGCCCCAAGGCTGGAAAAAGGATACCATGGAATTTGAGAGGCCAATTTGCAACCCTTGGGCCCAAAGATTCAGCATTTATTAATATCCTGACACCAATGTTCTAGCATTTTATTAGTAACTTGGGGCCAAACAACAAGCCAAAAATGCTCAAAGTTGGCCCCAATTTTTTTCGGCCTTGACTCCTAGTGTAAAATCGGGCCTTAGTCTCCCACCTGTTTGCAACCCATGTCTTAGTTTTATGGGTAGGGTTGGGAAAAAAAAGTAAATAACTATGGATAGCATGGATGGAATTATTCGACCATCCAAGAGGAACCACGGGCAGCTAGTACCAATGATTTTATTTTTTTTGGAGAGAAATTCCAACCTTGTGCTACAAAAAAATTGGGGCAGTGACCATTCAATGGAAAAAAAAAAAAAAAAAAAAACACAGATTTTTTTGCATTTTTTGGCCAAATACTGGATTTGGAAAAAGTTGTGTAGTAACTTAACATAAAACTTTCGTGGTTAATAGGTTTAGGTTATAAATGTCTAGCTTGGTGTTAGGGGACTTAATACTAGAGTCCTTAACACCAAGTGTGAATGCACCTTTAGAACTATAAGTCTAGGTAATAGGTCCTAGGTTGTAACTTGTAGCACCTAGCATCTAGCTAAGTTGTCATGAATTATAGTCAACAAAGGCTTTTCACTTTTCAATAAAGATTGTACAATGCACATTGCAAGGCTCGTGTCAACTCGCAAGTGTATTGTCTTGAACCCTATGTCTTGTGTGCACTTTGCATATTCTTTCATGTGTCCTTTGAGTTCAAACAATGAACCATTAAATTGTGAACATGGACTCAAAATCCAAAGTTGGGAATTTGTGATGACATGCGTGATTTTGAAATTGTGACGTCAAAGTTCATAAAATTTTGATGTTTTGTCTTTGAAATCTTGCAACAACTATTATTAAGCAATGGTGGTGGTGCAAAGTTTTTCAACAATGAAATATTCTTCATGGGAGAAAGTAATGAAAATTTGCAACAATGTACCATCATGAGCGAACACAACTTGTAACAACCTTTTAGTCATTCAAATTGTTGATGTCAAATGCACAAACAACAATTTGCACAATGTAAAAATGGCCATTACTCACAAAAAGGTAAGTTTATGAATGCTTAATGTTTGCATTAAAATCAAGATTCTAAAGTTCATTCGTAATTTGATGTTATTGTTCAAGCCTCAAAATTCAATGGTTGCATTAGGGTTCAAACTTCATAATGCAATTTGATGTTGCTACTTAGTGTTGGCATTAGGGACTAGATTCCATAGTGTTGCATCAAGGTCTAAAGTGTCAATGATTGTTTTAACACTTGAAAATTGAAAGCTAAGAATCATATGAATCACTTGTGTTGTATGCTTCAACCTATTTGAAGTTTGTGATTTGTGAATGCGCACTATAGTTGTTGGTTGTTGAGTTTTTTTTTTGTTGCACTTATGGGTTGTTATGCCCCCCCCCCATGCCTCCTCCCAATTTTTGTGTCAAAGGGATTTTGGGTTAAACCCTAAACCCTAAAACTATGGATGAACAATTAAAAATTGGTATTGATAAATATTTCAAAAAAAAATGCTTCCATTTTTATTTTATTTTTAATCTTTTGACAGAGGGCAAGCCATTTATTGACTTGAAATCAATCAAAGATCTTTTAAATTCGTGAAAATAAAAAAATTCCTTTTAAGCATTATGGTGGCAATTATGGGCTAGGAATTGCAGAATCCATTTATGATGTGGTGTTGGAGAAAACCAAAAATATTGTTAAAAATTCTAAATTTTTGGTTATTTGTTGATGAGGTTTCAACTATTGACCATCAATTTTGGATATTTGTGCATGTGTATGTTGTGAAAGGATGGAAAAAAATGTTGATTTTATTAATTTTGGGGCCTTAGGAGGGTAGGAGCTAAAAGCTTATTTAAGGTCATCTTTTATGCATTGTTGAAGTTTGGAGGAATGACATAGGCTAACTTAGGGGAGAAAATGATCTAGTTTGGTGTGGATTATGTGGATATTGTCTAGGGCAAACACAAAGTTGTGTTTTCATAATTAAAAGATAGGGCAACACCTCATATGATTGGTGTTCATTGTGTTGCATGTAAATAAAATCTTGTAATTTAGATTATTTCATTTTCCCCCCATGGTCTCCAAGGTTGAAAGTCTATTACAAACAATATATTTATATTTTCAACAATCTTCTAGGCAAAAATTGAAACTTTGTAGAAGCTTACTAAGGCCTTAGAAACAAAATACTAATTTTTTTTCAAAATGTCAATATCTATTTGTTAAGCATGTTATCAGCAACAAATAAAATATTACAATAATATTGTGTTTTGGTTGTTTGCATGTTTCAAGAAGTAAGAACATTTGCTACAACCAAAATAAACTTGGAAAACCTTCTTGGCCTTGACATCATGTTGATTCTTTACATTTTTCAATGTTACTTTTTCACACCATGCATGTGATAATCAAATTTGTTTAAGTAAAGGAAACTTTTATTCTGATTTTGTGATTGTTGCGAAATTAACCCAAGTGGAATGCGATAAGATGTACATAGATCCTTTGGTGAAGTACTTGGATAACAACTTTATGTCATTCAACAAGGTTTATGATCAGATATTGGACCAAATTTAATTCTAACAGTGGACACACTAAGCATAAAAAGATGAGTTCTTAGCTTACTATTTTTTTGGTTTTAAATATTGGTTAAATATAAGACATATAGAAACAAGGACAATCAAGCCAATCTTTAAGGTTAATTGCATAAAATTTGCAAAAGGTTTGTCAATTAAATTAGTAATGCAATTCCTTAATCAATATCTTGTGAATACCTTGGGCATCATATATGCCCAATATTAAATACTGCTTATGTCAAAAATAATTTTCTTATGCATCTATCCATGTTTTTTGTTTTTGGAAAATTTTCGCAACTTGGTGACAAAAAAAAAAATTAGTGAATCCAACAAAAGGATTTCTGAGATTTAAATTTTTTTGCCATATCTTAACCAAAAAACCATAGAAGTTGCCATATTTAGATAATGTGTTATTGTAGGTCACTAGAACTAGGTAGGACTCCAAAAAAGATCTACTAGTCCACCAGGATAATCACCATTTATTGTTAATTAATGTTAAGGATCCTAGCCAATGCACCTATTTGAGGAATTTGAAAAAAAAAAATTGGCATCTATTTATTTTTAAATCTTATTTAGGTGTTTTTAACTAAGTGAAACCTAGTGGGGTCTTTGTACCCCCTTTGTTGAATTCTTAAACCTTAGACCTATATATTAATATGTTGAAAATAACCATGTTACACAAACTTTACAACAATTTTGGAGTTGGATAAAAATGCGAGGAATCTTGTCATTCAATTTTGGCATATTATTGAAACTTTTACAATGTTAAAACCATTAGAAGAAAATTTCCAAATTTAACCATTCTATTTGTGACTGCATGCAACTAAATATTTTTTTATGATTAGCTTTGGTCATTTTTGCAATTATTTGGTCAAATTTGGACATTTTGGGCCATTTTTGCGATCCTGCTACAACTATGTTATGATGATTGGTTTTTTCATCATATGGGATGAATGATTTTGATGATTATTTCCATTTTCAAATAAGTTTAAATGTCCCATTAGTCACAATAGTAACCAAAATTAATCACACCCTTAAAAGTGCATTAAGATATAATAGGGGTATATATTTATGGGTGTATTAAAGTGGTATTTATGGTATATTATACATATACTAAAGTTGTATTTAAAGACTATTTAAGATAAGTAGGTTGGTTGAAAGTTACCTACTATCTACCAATGTAAATAAGTAGGTAGGTAAGTTAAAAAGGTAAGTAGGTATGTTCATTAAATAGGTACATAGTTAATAAAATAGGCTTATGGTGGGTAGTTAGGTAGGTAGGTAGGCCTAAGTTAGGCAAGTAGGATCTTTTTATGAAGATTTTATTTTACATTGGGTTCAACCTCTAAAGTCAATCCTCTTTGATTCACTCATCCCAAATGGCATTTTCTTTTAAAATGTTAGTAATGCACATCTATTAATATAGTTTACAACATTGAAAAGGAGGACAAAGTATATGGGATATATGTTATAATTGCAATTCAATCATAAATTTCTTCTATCCAAAATCCATGTTGTTTGTGACTATGGCCACACATGATGTGCCCAACACAACTAGTCAGAGTTAAGTCATTAATGTCATCTATGACTAAAAATTATTCATAAGGACTAGTTGCAAAACTGCATTCTTTTCTAATGAACAAAAGATTTCAAAGTTTATTAATATGACTAAGTTGCATGTTGCCAACTTTTGGGGTTCATGGAAGGTGAACAAACTTTTAACACCCTTGGGTTTATGAGATTTAAGATTTGCAATCACCACATTGTGCAATTGGATTTGACTAGCTATATGCTTTCATAAAATTATATACATTATAAAATGTCTCATATTCACAACAAACTATACATTCATACAAGGATCAAAAGACCAAATATTGATGTGAATATTAACATTTTTTTTCAAGGGGGTTGTTGTTGGTAGGTCTGTAATCTTTGGGCATTTCATTTAATTCAATCATCTTTAACTTTGACCTTAAAGTTGACTTATGACTTATTGTTTGTAAGTCTAGCTTGTTATGCCATTTTGATGCTTTTGTTTACACTTGTGTCTCATAATTAATGGCATGAATATGTGTTATGCAAATGTCAACATGGTTGTGTAAGTTGTAATTTTTTGGGTTGTGAATTATGTGGGGTTGGATTTCAAAACTTGGGGTGGTTTTGTGCGGGGTGTGGTTAAGGAAAGACACTTGTGTTACAATGGGTAGATTTTTTCATAGGAAAATTGGGGTTTAATTCTTCTATCATTCCTATGTTGTTTTTGCTCTTATAATTGATCGTGTTGCCAAAATTTAATCACGTAATTTTTTATCCTACCACAAAAATAAGCATGTAATCTAAAATGTTCACCAAAATCTTGATGTGTCACATGATTAAATAATCACATTAAATCTTACTTACAAAACTAGCTCAACACACCATTTGATGTGGTTATATTAGATATTACATGTTTTTAAATTGGTTCAAATTTATTTCCTTTGTAATTGATAAATTCCCACTTGCAATTACCGCAATCTCCTATTCACACATGCCCTTGATACCCACATTAGTTACTTTCCAAAAACCAAAAATAAAAATAAAAATCACTTGCACCTACAGAAGGTTGAAGTTCATAGTCCACACATTCCTACATTTGCATTTGGGGCAATTTAACATTAGCATTTCATTGATTTCCATGCAACTACCAACTATTTTAACACCTTAATCTTCTTCACATTCATAGAAGGTATCCAAAGTTGGTTGAATTTTTCTAGGCCAAAACGTCCCCATCAACATATTTTTGATCGTCCAATATGTCATCATTCTCTAGCCTTATTACAAGGGGAAGATTTTCATTAAACCAATATCTCTTGCATTAGCTCCTCCCACATAATTCACACCCCCATTCCCTTCATTGATCTTGGTCTTGTTCCACATAATCTTCCAACCCCTTTGGCATCCTTTGCATGCCTTCATCATGGATCATATCTACCATAGTGAAGGCATCATGGATGGGTTCATTGATGTTTGCATTTGCATCCAATCCAATAGGAATACCTCCCCCTATGGACCTATTCCACGTACTTGCTAGGTGAAGCAAATTGACATTCCATTCCTCATCTAAAGATTCATATGGATCTCCATAAAACCCACCTAGAACAAATGTGATGCATTAAAAAATTATCCACCATTTGATTGATCAACTTTGATCAATTTTTTTTGGATTGACTACATTAAACCAAATTTGAAAATTCAACAATAGAATGAATGTGAAGCAATGTAGAAGTTAAAAAATTTGACGAGCTTGTAGAAGCCCAAAAATTTCCCATGCCATGTTGAATGAATGGAAGATCTATCAATTGATTATACATTGTAGCACAAAAGTCTAGGGACCTTTGAAAGCTTGTTTTACATATACAAATGTTTAGATAGAGAATTAATTTCAACAATTGATAAGCTAATGCAAGCCAAGAATATCCACAAAGTGAGTATGGTATAATATTAAAAAACACATGCAATATTTTGAAAGTTGCCTTGAGATGTTCAACACATAGATCTACCAATTTATTCATCACCAAAGCAAACATATTATTTAAACAGTGGGCTTATCCCAAGAATTTGGTAGCACCTAAATTTGTGAATTTGGAAAGAGGGCATAAGCATGGTAAAGTATGTTAAAAAGTATGTCCCAACAATAGTCACCATCATAGTTATGCATAAACATGAAAAAACTTATTCAAAACCTCATTAAGTTTCATGAAACCATGGGGCCCTCCATTGAGTTTATGGTAAGTTACACATAAAGTTTGAAGATTTTTAATTTAATAAAAAAGGATGAAAATTATGTTTTAAATCAGTTAGTTTTTCAAGGTTTCCAACATATTTTTAAATTAAAACTTTGATAGATTATGATTATAATATGAAAAAATCAAAAATACATTAATGCATATTAAGGCTCTATCAATTTGAAGATATAAAAAATCCAATTAAAGTGGTAGTTTCATATATTTGAAACCCTATTTTGTAAAAGTGGGACAAATATTTTGATGTATTTATTTTTAAAATTTATTAAATTTTTTATTAAAACATGTGGTTCCTTAATATTATGCAATAAAAATCAAAGAACTTCAAGTTTTATTGACCATTGAAATAAATAATATTCATAAGTTCAATATATCAAAGCTTAAATATTTATAAACATTATCCCCCCCCACCAAAAGGTGGCATACTACTTGAGCCCATGAAGAACCCACAAAATAGTGATAACAAAATAAGATTAAAAATCTAAGGGCTGTTAGAAGATGCTTAAAAATATGTATCCACATTTTAAAAATAGTTGCAATTTTGCATATGGATATGGATATCCAATGCAAGTTCAACCTAATCATCACAAATCTCAAAATAAAATTAGAATATTATAATTTGATGAATTATTGGGGCAAACTCATGCTTGGGTGGTACCACTAAGAACATCACATCCCAAATTTATTAGACCCGTTCAACTTTTTTATAACATCGGATTCACTTAAAGTAGGTTTCTTATTTCAAATTTTATATTAAAATATTACCCAAATCATGGAGAATTTGAAACTTTAAATGGATGTTAAAAAAAAATGTTTTAATATTCCAAATGAATGGTCAAGGCAAAAGTTTCATGAAAAAAACAGTTTGGGTTTTTTTGTTCATGAACACAAAAAAAACATGTTTTTTATTCTTTTTTAATGCCTTTAATTTTTAGGAAGCCCTGAGATGGTCCTTTTCTAAATTTGATTAATATATAACTTGGATTGAAGCAATCATAAGTTTTTGAGCAAATTTTTTAAGTCAAGACAAGGAGGTTTTGAAACACCATTACACCCATGTTTACAAATTTATAATAATCCTCAAATTTTTTAATAAAAAATTTGAGTCATATCCTAATGATTATGATTGATAAACCCAAAAAAATTACAATGGTGCAACTTAACATTTAATGATAAGGGGTTAAGAATCTCAAAAACACATGTCAAGAAACATTTTAGGAACACAAGTTTCTTAATTGTTTAATATATGTAAGAATTTACAATTTTTTCCATAATACATATAG
>Ga0116229_10013469_pt1 | contig 11555 bp, 13 predicted proteins | sample S1TSphgellanicum_3_FD_87313 | JGI IMG/M metagenome (GOLD analysis project Ga0116229, IMG submission 87313) | Host-associated microbial communities from peat moss isolated from Minnesota, USA - S1T2_Fc - Sphagnum magellanicum MG | ecosystem: Host-associated > Plants > Peat moss > Unclassified... | reverse complement strand
CTGCGCTGCCATGGAGCGCTGCGCTGCCATGGAGCCCTTCGCTGACATGGAGCCCTTCGCTGACATGGAACCCCCGACGATTGCGCTAGACTCCACGAGATGATCTACCTCTACGGCCTCGCGGCGGTACTCCTTGCCGCCCTGCTGACCTGGCTGATCAGTCTGCCGCTGCGCAACGTGTCGATCGTCGACAGCGTCTGGTCGCTGCTATTCATGCTGCAGGCCTACGTCTTTGCGTTCGGCGCGGCGGCGCGGGGGCCGCGCGTCGTGCTCGTGCTCGTCCTCGTCAGTGTGTGGGCGCTGCGGCTCGCGATTTTCATCACCTGGCGAAACCGCGGCCATGGCGAGGACCGGCGCTATCAGGCGATTCGCGCCCGCAATCAGCCGAACTTCGAATTCAAGAGCCTGTATCTCGTGTTCGTGCTGCAGGCCCTGCTCGCCTGGATCATCGCGCTGCCGCTCTGGGGCGCCACGTTGACCGCGCTTCCCCTGATGCCGCTCGATGTCGCGGGCGCTGCGCTGTGGCTGATCGGGATCGTGTTCGAAGCCGGCGGCGATTGGCAGCTCGCGCGTTTCAAGGCGGACCCTGCCAACCGTGGCAAGGTCATGGACCGCGGTCTGTGGCGTCTGACGCGGCATCCGAATTATTTCGGCGACTTCTGCGTCTGGTGGGGGCTCTATTTGATCGCGGCCTCCGCCGGTGCGTGGTGGAGCCTGCCGGGTCCCCTGCTCATGTCACTCCTGCTCATGCGGGTGTCGGGCGTGACGCTGCTCGAGAAGGATATCGGTGAGCGGCGGCCACAGTACGCGGAGTACATCAAGCGCACCAACGCGTTCTTCCCCGGGCTGCCGAAGCGCTGACTCTTCGCTAATGCGTAGGTGAGCGTACGGCGGCGGGCAGGTGGGAGTCGAAGACTTGATCGCCGGCGTGGATGCCGAAGACCTCACAGTCGCCGCCCTTCAGCTCGAGAACCGCGCGGACCGGGCGCGGTGCTGCGATCACGTCGAGCGACAATGGCGTCGCCCGCGGGGCGATGTAATCGATGTGTCCCGATTCGTCGATGAACAGCATGTCGAGCGGCACATAGGTGTTCTTCATCCACATGGTGACGCGCCGGGTGGCGGGGAACACGAACAGCATCCCGGCATGGTCATCGATGCTTTTCACGTACATCAGTCCCTGCTCGTCGCGACTCGGAGTGTCCGCGATCCAGACCTTGAAATTGATGACCTGGCCGCCGAAGCTGCGGATGGCGAGCACGCTCACGGGAAAGGCGGAGAGCGGCTCCGGGTCCTGCACGCTCGCCCGAAGCCCCTGTCGTGAACAGAAGCCCGACCCGATACAAACACACAGCATCCACGCGGCATATCGTCTCAACATCATCGACGCTCCCGACACGAGAATGGCCCGGCGCGCACAGGGCGAAGGGCAGAGCAGGCATATTACCGCGTCGGCGGGGACTCATCGCCGCTCGGCGAGTAGTTGACGATGCCGGCGAAGTCGAATCTGCTCACGAGCAGGTCGCCCTCGCCATGCACGGCCCGCGCCGGCTGCGTGCAGAAGCCGCGCGCCTCCACGCGGTAGGCGTGCGGTACGCCGAGGGGCTGCTGCGTCACGCTGTCCGCGGTACAGCGGGTGTCGCTGCGAGTGCTGTAAACATGGCTCGTGCCCTGCACGATCACGGTCACGTTCGTGCCCACGCCGTGAGCGGGCTCGCCTTCACGCACGCCCGACACACCGAAGACGAACAACAGATTCGGCTGCGCTGCGCGCACGCGTCTGAAACTCAGGCGGATGCCGTCGGGACTCGTCTTGGCCTCGCCTTCACAGCGTGTGCCGCGATCCGCCCAGTCGATGTCGGCATCGACCGCTCCGGCGACCCGCGCGCGCAGATAACCGTCATGCGACGCAAGACAATGATTCGTCGGCGCGCGGGGTGGCTCCGGCTGCGCTGCAGGCGCTTCGGCGCTCTGCGCCGCCGGAGCGGCGCACAGGCTGACGGCGAGCAGGCGGAGAAGGCAAAGTGGGACGAGCGGGCCAATTGGGCCGAGTGGGTTGAGCAGGCGAAGCGGGCCTAACGCGAGTGCCCGTGCGAACGCGATGCCGCGCACCGCCCGCGCCGCGGCGCTCCTTACTTTGAAATCGATAATCGGTATCATCGATACATGTTGCCACGCGCGTCCACTCTCTTCGCAGTTTCCGTGGCGCTCTGCGCCTGCTCCCTGTTCGAGCCTAAGATCGATAAGCCGACCTTGACGGTCGTCGGCGTCTCGATGCTGCATGGAGACCTTCTGCAGCAGACCTTCAAAGTCACATTCAACGTGCAGAATCCGAATGATCGGGCGCTGCCGATCGAAGGGCTGACCGCCGACCTCAAGGTGGGCGGCGAGGAATTCGCGACGGGAGCAGCGAAGGAGCCGTTCACGGTCCCCGCCAAGGGCAACATCGACTTCGACATGACGATCACGGCGGAAATGGCGCTCGGTCTGATCAAGCTGAGCAAGCAACTCAGCGGTCATGCGGATTCTCTCGACTATGAACTGACCGGGGTGGTGCATTTGAAGTCGCATATGCTGCGCTCGGTGCCGTTTCATCAGAGCGGATCGTTTTCCCTGCGCGGCGTACCCAACTAGTCGACTCGGGGATCATCGAGCCAGGGGATCACCGCCGTCGGTGATTTCCCAACTATCTGAAAATAAAGACATTTATGTCCCGCCGGCGCTCATCGGGCGAGTGCTTCTGATACCATGGCGGGATGGTGTTGAGTCCGTATCAACAATTAGAACAAGAGTTTCGCCGCCTGCACGCCTTCCGAGGAGCCCTCTCGCTGCTGCGCTGGGACGCCGCGGTCATGATGCCGCGCGGCAGTGCGGACGTGCGCGGCGAACAGCTCGCGGCGCTCGAGACCGAACACCATGCGCTGCTCACGACCCCGAAGGTTGCGCGGCTGCTCGAGCGCGCCGAGGCCGGCGCCTCGCAGCTCGACGACTGGCCGCTCGCGAACCTGCGGGAAATGCGCCGCCAGCGCGACCATGCGATCGCGACGCCGCCGTCGCTGATCGCGCGCCTCGCCAAGGCGACGGCGCGTGCCGAGGTGTTCTGGGTCGAAGCGCGCAAGGCCAATGACTTCAAGCTGCTCGCGCCGCACCTCGAGGAGGTCGTGCGGCTCGTGCGCGACAAGGCAGCTCTGCTCGGGCAGGCGCGCGGCTTGCCTCCCTACGATGCGCTCGTCGACGTGTTCACGCCGGGCATTTCGACCGCCGACATCGATACGATCTTCAAGGCCCTGTCGCGCAAGCTGCCCGGCCTGATCCACGCCGCGATCGACGTGCAGGCACAGCGCGAACCGCTGCCGTTCCGCGCCAAATTCACCGTCGCGCGCCAGCGCGCACTCGCGGTCGAGGTGTTGAAGGCACTCGGGTTTCCGTTCGACCGCGGCCGCCTCGACGAGAGCGAACATCCGTTCACGGAGGGCGTCCCGGGTGACATCCGCGTGACCACGCGATTCGATGCGACGGATCCGTTCACGGGCCTGCTCGGCGCCGTGCACGAGACCGGCCACGCGATGTACGATCTCGGTCTGCCGGCAGAATGGCGCGACCAGCCCGTCGGCCGCGATCGGGGCCTCGCGCTCGAGGAAAGCCAGTCGCTGTTGTTCGAAATGAATCTGTGCCGCAGCCGCGCGTTCGTGCAGTATCTGCGGCCGTTGCTCGAGAAACACCTGCAGGTTGCCGGGCCGGAGTGGACCGACGAGAATCTCTATCGGCATCTGGTGCGCGTGCGCCGCAGCTTGATCCGCATGGACGCCGACGAACTCACGTACCCCGTGCACATCATGCTGCGCTACGAACTCGAGCGAAAAATCCTCGACGGCGACCTGCCGATTGCCGAGCTGCCGGAGGCGTGGAACGCGAGCCTCGATCAGCGGCTCGGCCTGCGGCCCGGCAACGACGTGGAGGGCTGCCTGCAGGACATCCATTGGGCCGTCGGGCATTTCGGTTACTTCCCCTCGTATGCGCTCGGAGCGGTCATCGCAGGTCAGTTGAACGAGGCCTTGCGCGCGGCACGGCCGGGGCTCGATGCGGAGATCGCGAGCGGTCAATTCGCCGGCGTCATGGAGTGGCTGCGCGACAACGTGCACGGCGTCGGCGCACGCCTGCCTGTCAAGGATCTGGTTCAGGAGGCGACCGGCAAACCGCTGACTGCGGCCGCGTACCTGCGATATCTCGAAGCCAAATATCTGGCGGCGCCATGAACGACGCGGTACGCCCGGCCGGGTCCGTACGCGTCCCTAAGTCGAATAATTTCAACAAGCTGCAGGCGCAGCTCCGGGGCTCCGTGGGCAGGGCGATCGGCGACTATGCGATGCTCGAAGACGGCGATCGCGTGATGGTCTGCCTCTCCGGCGGCAAGGACTCCTATACGCTGCTCGACATGCTGCTGAGTTTGCAGCGCAGTGCGCCGATCCGCTTCGAACTGCTCGCCGTGAATCTGGATCAGCACCAACCGGGGTTTCCCGTCGAGGTTCTGCCGCGCTATTTGCGCGCTCTCGGCGTGCCGTTTCGGATCATCGAGCAGGACACGTATGCGGTCGTCAAACGTGTGGTGCCCGAGGGCAAGACGCTGTGCGGGCTCTGTTCGCGCCTGCGGCGCGGTGCCCTTTACCGGTTCGCGACGGAGAACGGCATGACCAAGATCGCGCTCGGCCACCACCGCGACGACATCGTCGAGACCCTGTTTCTGAATCTCTTCTACGGCGGCCGCCTGAAAGCGATGCCGCCGAAACTGCTCAGCGAGGATCGCCGGCACATCGTGATCCGCCCGCTTGCCTACGTCGCCGAGCGTGACATCGCGCGCTATGCGGCCGCGCGCGAATTTCCAATCATCCCCTGTACGCTCTGCGGCTCGCAACCGACCCTCAAGCGCATGGCCGTCAAGCGCATGCTGGCCGACTGGGAACAGCGCCATCCCGGCCGCATCGAAACGATCTTCTCGAGCCTGCGCCATGTTGCCCCGTCGCAGCTCGCGGACACGGAGCTCTACGACTTCGCCGGGCTCGAGGCCTTGCGCGACGCCGATGGCCATGCCGCCTTGGATGTGCTTGCGGAGCCGCCGTTCTGAATCCGGCCGTGCTGCGTCCGGAAACGCCGCCGCTCACCCACAGCATGTGGGTCCAGCCGGGACGCTTCGGCGCCGGGGAGCATCCCGCCGGCACCGACCCGCGCGACACGCGCCAGCGGCTCGACCGGCTCATCGGCGCCGGCTTCAGCTACTTCGTCGATCTGACCGCCGTCGGCGAAGCGTCGCCCTATGATCATTTCTTGCCGGAGATGCGGGCCGATGATCAGCGCTATGTCGTCTACGTTCGCAAGCCGCTCGAACCGTCGAGCGTGCCGCGAGCGCCGCAGCTCATGGCCGATATTCTCGATTACCTCGAGCGCGCGCTCGAGGTCGGTCATCAGGTCTATCTGCACGGCCGCGAGGGCATCGGTCGCACGACGCTGGTCGTCGGCTGCTGGCTGCGGCGACACGGCCATGCGGGCAGTGCGGCCCTCGAGGCCTTGAACCGGCTCTGGCAGGGTAATCCTCGGTCGCTGACCTGGCCGCGGGTGCCCGGTAACGAGAGGCAGGAGCGTTACGTGCTCGACTGGAGCGAACCGGGCGAGGCCGGCCTGCCCGAGTTCAGTATCGAGTCCGTGCGGGCCCTGCGCAAGCGGTACCACGGCGCCTTGCTCGGGCTCGCCTGCGGAGATGCGCTGGGCTCGGTGGTGCAGTTTCGCACGCCAGGGCAGTTCGCTGCGCTGACCGATTTCGTGGGCGGCGGCCATTGGCAGTTGCCGCTCGGCGCCTGGACCGACGACACCGCGATGTGCCTCGCCCTCGCGGAGAGTCTGCTGGCCTGCGAGAGCTTCGATGCCGACGACCAGCGGCGACGCTATCAAGTGTGGCAGGACAGCGGCGAACCCTCGAGCACCGGGCAGTGTCTCGGCATCACCGCCGGCGTGGCGGCATCCCTGCGCGATCCGGTCCCGGGCGCAGCGGTGACGGCGCCGCCGGGCGGTTCCGATGCCCAAGCATTGACCCGCGTCGGCGCCGTCGCGCTGTTCGCGGCCTCGGCGCCGGCACGCGTGTTCGAATGGGCCGTCGCGGCCGCTGCCGTCACCGATGCCTCGCCGGTCCTGCCGGCGGGCGCGCGTTATTATGCGGCCTTGATGCTGGCGGCCCTTCGAGGGGCGTCGCGGGAGTCTCTGATCGGCGATGCCCATGCGCTGCTGGGCTCTGCAGGCGGGACCCCGCCTGCCGTAGCGGGACGCGGTAGCGCCGTGGCCGCGCTGCAAATCGTCCTCGACGCGCTGCTGCGCACGGCGACGTTTCGGGACGGCCTGTTGCGGGTCGTGAATTTGGGCGGCGATGCCGACATCCACGGGGCCTTGTACGGTCAGCTCGCCGGGGCGGTCGCCGGCATCGACGGTATCCCGAAAGCCTGGCGCAGTGCGCTCGTCGCGCACGAGCGCCTCGAAAGGACGGCGGATCGGCTGCTGGCGGCCGCGCTCGCGCCGCGCGAATAGCGCCACGGGTCCCGCCGGTACCGCCGGCGCCCGAGTCCGGGCGCACCCTTGTTGCGTGGCATCAGTCACCGATCCTGCCTATACTTTTCGGCGTGCCGACCTCCCCCTCCCGCCATCTTCCGGGTCGCCGCCCTGCGGCGCGGCGGCATGCCTATGCGTGGGAGGCGCTCTCGGACGAGCAGCTCTTGAGCCTGCGGTTTTGTGATCTGCGCCTGACGCTCGAGGGCACGGAGGTGCAGCGGGCGATCGACCGGCTGTATCAGGAGCTCGAGCAGCGCGGCATCCGTTTCAAGCCGCATTGCTGGCTCGCGCAGGAGTGGTTCTCGCCCGACGGCGTGCCGGGCATCGCGATCCCGTTCTATCTCGCGCATCGGCGCCTCATGAGTCTCGAACGCCGTTTCATGCGTGAGGTCGAGGGCGGCAACCGAAATTGGCTCATGCGCATATTGCGCCACGAAGCCGGCCACGCGATCGACTCGGCGTACCGGCTGCGCCGCCGGCGCCGCTGGCGCGAGGTCTTCGGCCCGGCGTCCTTGCCGTACCCCGACACGTACCGACCCCGGCCCGGGAGCCGCCGGTTCGTGCAGCACCTGGGCGCGTGGTACGCCCAGGCCCATCCGACCGAGGATTTCGCTGAGACCTTCGCGGTCTGGCTCAAGCCCAAATCGGCCTGGAGGCGCGAGTACCACGGCTGGCCGGCCTACGGGAAACTCGAATACATCGACGCCCTCGCCGACGAGCTCTGCGGGGCGAAGCCGGCCGTCGCCGACCGCAGCCGCATCGAGGACCTCGACGAGGATACGCGCAGCCTTCGGGAACACTACGAGCGCAAGTTCGCGCGCTATCGGCTGCCGCGGCGCTCCGGCGCCGACGAGCTGCTTCTCAAGGTGTTCACCAACGTGCCGCGCACGCGCACGGCACCGAAAGCCGCGAGCGTCGTGCGGGAGATGCGCAATCCCCTGCGCCAGCAGCTCGTCGACTCCGGGGCGTTCAGCGAATACCTCGTGCACCAGGTACTGCGGCTCGTGGTGCACCGCTGCGAGTCGCTCGATCTGTATGTGCGTGGACCGCGCCGCGAGTTGAAGGGCCATTTGATCTGGCTCGTCGGCCGCCTCGCCGAATCGTACGAAGAACGCCAGTTGCCTCGGGTCGCGCTTTGAGGAAGCTCCGGGCGCTCGTGCTCGTGCATTCGACCCTCGTACCGCCCGACTCGCTCGAGGGGGTCAGCGAGAAGCAGATCGAGGAGTGGCGCACCGAGTACGACGTGATTTCGCATCTGCGCGCCGCGGGGCACGAAGTGCTGCCGCTCGGCATCAGCGACAGCCTCTCGGAGCTGCGCCGGGCGATTCTCGACTGGAAGCCCGACATCGCCTTCAACCTGCTCGAAGAATTCGACGGCATCGTGACCTATGATCAGCACGTGGTCGCCTTCCTCGAACTGATGCGCCAGCCCTACACGGGCTGCAACCCGCGCGGCATGCTGCTGTCGCGCGACAAGGTGCTGTCGAAGCAGCTCCTGTCCTATCACCGCGTGCCGACGCCACAGTTCCTCGTGTTTCCCTTGGGCAAGAAGGTCCGCGTGCCGCGGCGACTGCGGTTTCCGCTGTTCGTGAAGTCCTCGACCGACGATGCCTCGCTCGGCATCGCGCACGCCTCGGTGGTCGAGGACGAGCGCCAGCTCACCGAGCGCATCGCGTTCATCCACGACCAGATCTGCTCCGATGCGCTCGTCGAGGAATACATCGAGGGCCGCGAGCTGTACGTCGGGGTCATGGGCAACGACCGGCTCAAGGTGCTGCCGGTATGGGAGATGAGCTTCGGATCGCTGCCGGACGGATTACCCGCGATCGCGACCCGTAAGGTCAAGTGGGACCGGCGCTACCAGGAGAAATACGGCATCACGACCGCGGCTGCGGCGGACCTTCCGGACGGCATTCTCGCGCGCCTGGAACAGCTCTCGAAGCGCATTTTTCGCGCACTCCATCTCACGGGCTATGCGCGCATGGATTTCCGCCTGCGCAATGACGGCAGGCTCTACGTGCTCGAGGCCAACGCGAACCCGAACTTGTCGGAGACCGAGGACTTCGCGCAATCGGCCGTGCTGGCCGGACTCGATTTCGACTCGCTGTTGCACCGGATCGTCCACTTGGGGGAAACCTATCCTGCCGCGTGGCGTGCCGTGGAGACGTGATCGCCCCGGGCGATGAGCCGCCGACGCCGCGCGTGCTGTGCTTCGATCTCGACGATACGCTCTGGGCCGTGGGTCCGGTCATCGCGGCCGCCGAACGCCTGCTGCTCGACTGGCTGCGCGCGCACCATCCCGACGTCGCCCGCGACCACGGCACCGACAGCATGCGCATGCTGCGCGCCGCCGTTGCGCGGGATTTTCCGGAGCGGGCGCACGACGTGAGCTTTCTGCGCCGTACCGCTCTCGAGCGTCAATTCGCCGCGGCGGGCCACACGGATACCCACGCGGCGGAGCGCGCCTTCGAGGTGTTCTACGCGGCGCGCAACCGCGTCGTGTTCTACCCGGACGTCCTGCCCGCGCTCGAGCGGCTGCGGCGGCGCTACCGGCTGTTCGCGCTCAGCAACGGCAACGCCGATCTGCACCGCTGCGGCATCGGCGGACTGTTCGAAGGGCACGTGACCGCGCAGGCGGTGGGGGCCGCGAAGCCCGACGCGCGCATCTTCGGCGCACTCGTGCGGCTCACCGGCGTGGCGGCCGGCGCGATCGTGCACGTCGGCGATGACCCCGAGGCCGACGTCGTCGGTGCCCGCAACGCGGGGCTCGGGGCCATCTGGGTGAATCGGGCGGCGCGCGCATGGCCCGCGGAATTCGCAGGTCCGACCCGCATCGTCACGACCCTCGAGCAACTCGACTGATCCGGACGGGGGGGACCGCGCCGCGCGGCTGGCAGTCGCCGCCCGGGAGTGCTGATCGGTGTCGGATTTCATCACCTGAAAAAAACTAGGCTGCGGTGCTTCACTTAACGACCAAAACGTCGATAGGATGAGAGCGTCTCCCTTGCTGTGAGGAAGTGAAGCATGCATGCAGACTCTCCGGCGTCTCTGGTAGCGGTCACCTCGTTGCGCGAATTCTTTCGTGACGCGTTTCACGCGGCGAGCGCCAAACAACACCTCGACATCGACGAACAGGCCGAGGCCTACGTCGTCAATCTGCTCACGATCTTCTCCCGGGCCGATGCTCTGTACGAACAAACCGCGGAGGGACTGCGCATCAAGCCGCTCGCGCACATGCTCGCCGATGCGCTCGACGCCCCGAGCGAGTTCGCACGCCAGCGCAGCCTGCAGCGTCTCGGCGACGTCTCGCTGTTCATGGCCGGTTTCTTCGCACGCAGCTTCGCGCGCAAGCTCATCGACATCGACTATCACATCGCCATGGGCGGCAACGCATACAGCTCGCTCGCCGACACGCTGCAGCGCTCGTTCTCGGGCCGCACCGTCGCGGCGATTTACGCCCAGCTCGCGCACAAGTTCCAGGGCCTCGTCGATGCCCTGAACGAGGTCAGCGAGATGTCCCACCGGCATTCGGATGCCGACATTCTGAGGCTCTACGAAATCTGGCTGAAGACCGGGAGTCCGCGTGCGCACGGGCTGCTCAAGGGACTCGGCGTGGAGCCCGTGAAACAGGCGGGCGGCCGGCGGGAGCACTGAGCCGCGCATGGTATTGCGCCGCCTACAAGCGCTGCTCGGCCGGCTCTACGACGTCGAGCTCGATTATGACGTGTACGATTTTCTCGTCACCGACCGGCGTGTGCTCGGCGCGGCGCTGCCGGCCGACGCACGGCGCGCGCCGGAGGAGGAGCTATTGCTCGCGCCGACCGCCGACGGCGCCGGCGTGGCGCTGTTCATCGACGCGGCCCTGCTCGCCCGCTTGGAGCGCGAGGATCCGCTCGGATTGCTGACCGAACGCAACCTCGCCGATTACTGCACGGCGCTCGAGGGCGTGAGTCATTTCCTCTACACGACCTGGCGCCTCGACCGGGACGCTCCGGTCTCGCTGCTCGAACTCGAGACCCAGGCCGAGGTCGACAAATATGCGGTGACCGTGTTCCTGCTCGCCGATCAGCAGGGTGGGGGCTTTCCCTCTCAGGTGCATCCGCGGCTGTTCGACCAGGTCAGCTTCGATGCGGCGCTCGCGCCGGCGGAAACGGAACGCTATCGCACGGCGCATCGCTGCGCGGCGCATTACTGCCGCCGCCTCGAACGGCGGTTCGTGCGCAGGGGCGAGGCGCACATCGAGGCGCTGGTGCGCGAGTTGCGCAGGTTCTATCGGCTGGGAAGCGCGGCGAAACTGCGCCACGCACTCGCCTGAGCAACGCGCGTTAGGACTCTTTCTTGTTGAGCGCGGCTTGTTTGCGTAGCTGGATCCACTCGCTCAGGCGTTTCAGATCGCGCTTGCGCGGCGGGTTCGCCTTGCCTTCGAGCTTGCCGCTGTTGTAAGGGTTGTAGCCTTTGACGGTGCCCAGGGGATTTTGCACGGCCTCGCTCGGCGTCACCGGCTCATCCACGATCGCGAGCGTCGAATGGTCGAGACGCCGCAGGCGCTGGGCCGCGATCGCGGGGTCGATGTTGACGGTGCCGGTGGCCCATTCCCAGACCGCATTGCCGCGATCGTCGAATTTGACCCGACCCGACGGCATGCCACCGGATCGCCCGCGCAGGGGCGCAGGATCCAACGTCAAGGAGCCGGAGTGCGGTTCAGACACTGCCGGGGCTTTACCCAATTTTGCGCGTTCGTTTGCCACGACTCCTTTTTAAGGGCTGCAGCATCCAAGTCAACGGCGCGACTGTAGAAATCCCGACTGCGTCACAAACGCAGCTGATATTGGGCGCGGAGCAGGGCGACGACGGACTTGCCGTCGTTCCACTCGGCGCGCAGCGCATGGCCGACCGCGTCGCCAAGAGGCATCCAGCGATGTTCCAGTTCCTCGTCGGCGTCGGGCTGCGGTTCGCCGACGTCG
>Ga0116229_10013468_pt1 | contig 11556 bp, 11 predicted proteins | sample S1TSphgellanicum_3_FD_87313 | JGI IMG/M metagenome (GOLD analysis project Ga0116229, IMG submission 87313) | Host-associated microbial communities from peat moss isolated from Minnesota, USA - S1T2_Fc - Sphagnum magellanicum MG | ecosystem: Host-associated > Plants > Peat moss > Unclassified... | reverse complement strand
CAATGACTCAACATTATGTTCTATTAACCATCCATATATTAAGTATTTTCAAAATACAAAAAAAGTCATCTCCCATGATGAGTGGAACCTTGCCATCCAACAACAAAAGGATTCCACCAAGAAAAATTAGATTTGTACATAGAAATTTTATCACGACGTAAAAAACCAATTGTTACTTGATTCGTATACAAAGAATTAAGCCAAATTTTGATAGAAAGCTAAACAAATTTAAGGTGAGATTAGTTGCTAAGGATTTAAACCAATTTTTAATGCAAATGGAATACCATTCACTTAGTAATTGCACCAATAACACACAATAAGTGGAACATTTTTCACCTTGATGTAAAGACAACCTTTCTTAAGGTTGATGGGAAAGAAGAAATGTTCATGACTCAACTCTAAAGTTTTGTAATTAAGGGTGCAAATGCCATAAAATAAGGTATGCAAATTATCATATGCCTTCTACGGGTTACATCAAGCTAAACATAAAGTTTCTTATATTTGACCAAAACATATTTATGTCATATGAACAATAATACATCAATGTTTTAGAACAATTCTAGATGAATGAATGTTACCTAGCTATGATTGCTCTCCCTTATCGCTTCAACTTAGGTAATGAAAAACAATATGACCAATCAAACCTTGACTATTTTTCAACATATTGTTAAAAAATGATCTATCAAACCCATACTCGGCCAAACAAAACTACACATTTGGTGTTACTAGTCACTACTTGAATGCACCTCATAGGGTGCACATGGAGGCAGTAAGGCACATATTTAAGTACATCAAGAGCACATGAAATTATACTCCAAAACATTAAACAGATCAATTGCTAAAAGAAATCATGAACACTTTTTGATTTCATATTATGTGGTATCAATATATTTGTGCAAACATAGTACTTGTACCAATTAGTGTTTTTGCTCTTCAAAAAATTGTGTCATTTTCTCACCATAAAAATGGGAAAAATCTGGGCTAGTGCAAATTTGACTACTTTTTTGTAATTTTTGGAATTTTTTGAAAAATTCAATATCACAAATTCGAAATAGAAAACATGGTAACAATGTACTGAAAAATGAAAATATACTCCAAAAATTGAAAATGATTTAAAAAAATTTATGATATTTTTAATATTTATTGAACCATGTGGAATAATCCAAATGAATGGGTACATAGTTTGCAATGGAATAATAATAAGAAATGATGTGAAGTTTGTTTGTTGTGGGTTTAAGGGTGAGAATTGAATGGCATTTGATCCCTTCTTGGGAACTATTAATGACATGGACAAACAATTGTCAACCCACTATTTGGGGTATGGTAGATTTCCTTCATTTTGCCAAGTTGCCAAATCACATCCTATTGGCTTTCTTTGCTTTGATTTTGCAACATAATTGTTTTGCCAAATGCAAAGGAAATTTCCATGATCTATGGAGTGCAAGCACTTGCTACCACCTTCTCATTTCCCCACTCTTGGCATCTTGTACCTCACAAAAAATAAATTGCAGATTCTTCCCCTTGTCCTCTTCTCACTCTAAAGGAATTTCAATTCAACTCAAGGAACCTTTCTGTGTACTAACCCACCATCAACCATTGGGACAAGTCCCGTCATAGTCCCCAACCCCACCACCCAAGAGAAGTACAAAACCTGGAAAATAATCGTAGATATAATCCACTTACACTCAAAGAAGTAAAATCAGAGAGAGAATACAATGAGAGAGTTTGATGGTCCCTGATAAGCTAGCTTGAACTTCTGATGCATATGGATAAGAATTGGCAGGGATTCATCACAGAATTGGTAACATTTTGCACATTGGAATTTGATACAAATGGGAGAGAGAGGTGCACAAAGGATTTAGTACAAAGGGGAGAGAGAGAGGTGCACAAAGAATACAGAACTCAAATTAGTGTTTCCCATTTGGGTGAAGTCAACCCATTAATTGAAAAACTGCCTACCCTGAACTTTTGAACATCCAAAAGAAACCTGAGCTCTTGGAGGGCTATGGCAACACAGAATCAGCCAGGAGCTGGGCACAACAAAGGAAAGCTCTGTAAAGAGAATCCCTCCATTTTTAACAAAGGCAGAAAGTTGGCAAAAGGGATAAAGTCCAAAATACTGAACATAAGAATGAGGTTCTAGAAAAAAACTTGAGTAATGGGGCGGTGGGGAGGTGGGGGCACAGACTAGAAGTTTGCACATTATTGAGTTTCTGTCAACACAAAATAATAATTCTTGCTCTGGCTGGAATGGGGACATGACAATGCATAGCAAAGGCCTTAGTACCTTGTACGAATTTCACCATATGGGTAGGTCAAGTGGTGGCCCAGGGCACACCCATACCCTGGGCTACCATGTGACCCTCCATTACAGTGGAATTGGGAGGACACTGCTCCGGCTTGTGCTAAGCATTGTCACATCCAGGTTCCAGCGAAAACAGGAGTTATGGTTGTGTTTGACAGAAATCAGCAGGCTCTATGCAGGCTCTCTAGACTTTGTTTTGTGAACAATTAGTTACATGCCTACTATACTGATGAGTATAATGAAACATTACTATGTTAACACATCTGTAATTCAAGCTGAAGTGTGCTTACATATTCACCTACAAAACTTGAGTAAGCTGTCTTAACCAAAAGTGAGAGAAATGAAACCTAGTCAAAAGAAGGAAAGAAAGAAAGCAAGCAAGTTAGCTCAGTCCTTGTCAAATGTCAAAGATGTAGATCTAACCTGTCCACATAAGGCTGTGTGAAGAAGAAGAAAGCTGCAAAGGGTGCTGACCAAACATGATTCGATGATGCAATCATGCTCCTTTGGAGAGATGCTTTCTAACCCTGTACGGACTAATGGCAGCACATTGGTGTTGTCCATTTCACTCCTCAGGCGCTTGGAAGTCCATGGCAGAAAACCCATTTGCATCAGAAGGTGCATCTGGTATGGCCTAGTGGTGAACTGAATAGACAACCACTTGCAAGATTGCTGACGAGTCCTAGCCATTTATAGACTGGGTAGTGCAGAAAAGATTAAATCTTGATTAGCTGATGGTTCAAAGCAGATTTGTGGTCTGATACTTTAGGGGTGTTGAGTAAGAGGTGTTGGTTGGGCGTTAAGTACAAATGCAACCTTCCATTTTACAAAAATGATTTCAGGGACTCTCTTTCAATGTTTTGGTAGAAAGCAATGCCAGATAATATATATCCTGCAATTGATCACTGGGCATCAAAGGCTTTTGCATTAGGCCCCTAAATTCATCTGAATTAGAGGACAAGTAGTGAGTGATCAATTTTGAAACATGCTGCCACTGTCCAGGCTACATGTAAATGCAGGCAGCTCTAAAGTGCACATTGATGTGCCAGTTCTGACAATCAGAATCAGGCTTCCAAAAGTCCATATTTGGAAAGAGAAATACTTTACTGCAAAGAAAGATGATTCAACAACCTAATCCTTGGTGGGGAGTGTACTTGTACTATTCATAACTGTAGGTAATGGACAATGCTAGCAAGGCAGAGTGTATGAACTACATAACAGAATTGCAAACTGTTTCTCATATTTCACACATTTAACAATTATAGCTTTTAAGCTTGCCTGTCAATGCAGGACCTTAATTAGTGGCCCACTTCTACCCTGGACTACTCAAAGTTCAGGACGCTGTATTGGGCTTACTGCCTGCCTCACCTTGATCTGCAGAGGTAACATGCACTTGGAGACTTGATCAATCACACCAATTCCCACTAATTTAAATGAAAAGAATAAGATCTGGATCACAGGGCTCAACCCAGGATGTTGCAAATGAAAATCAAAGTACTGCAATGGAAATACAATATAAATGGGAGCATCATTGCCTTAGTGGGTTTCACGTAAACAATGCAGGCTTCTGAACTCTGAGTAATCATCCATGGCAGAAATCGTGGGAAACAAGGCCAGGTTTTGACACATGCCATTCCAGCAAAGAGCTAGTTGCTGACTTAAGCAATGCCTGTCTTGAAAGAACCTCTCAGTTTGGTCACCCTGTACCACATATAGAATTGGACCTGGAACTGCATCCACTTTGTATAACCAGGAGCATGACAGTGGCTGGTTAGGGTCCCTTGTGAATGGATAGGGTCCCACATAACATCATCATATTTTTAAGGAATTCTTCAACAAACATTAGCCCAAATTTGTGCAGTGCTTTCATCCCAAAAATAAATAAAATTCCTCTGTTCAAAATCAGTTTCCCTTGTGGCAGACCCCAATGTCCTAGTTGGGATTTAACCTAAATGTACCACACAATGAGGAAAGCACCATTTGAATGGTCCCCAAAGATTGACCTAATTGAAGACTCCTTTCCTCAGAGATTATGTGGATTCAGAAACTCACTTTGAAACATTCAAGTGGAGATAATGGTGTTTTCTGATTTGGACTACCTTGGATCTGGTGGTTTGATCAGCATGTTTCATAACATCTCGCAAAGACAATGGGCACACCCCCCCATTGCAAACCACCAGCTCCATGATTCCTAACTTCCAAACTATGACTTATATTTTGAACACATATTGGAAGAAAACCTAATTGGTAATTTGGTAGAAGGGAAGACTTGCATTAGAAAGACAAAGAAAGAGGTGCATAGAACCTTGTGAAAGCATATGGAAGAATTCAAGATATGAACTTGTAGTGCGTAGGGCTCAGAAGATGTCCATGAATGTTGAAGTTGTTTGCAGCCCCACAACAGGAACTGTCTGAAGACCTGCACTGCAGATGGTCAGTAGTGGAATTTGTCCTTCACAGTGTGCCCAATCCATCAGGAATCACAACTATATGCATTGCTAAAAAACCAAATCCTATCTTAACTGCTTGGCAGCATTTCAATGACACTGTTGTTTCTATTGTTCTTTTTGTTCCTTTGAAAGTAAGAGTAGAGTCCAACCAATATGAGAGAAGTGAGCACAGAGGGAAAGAGTGTCAACCATTCTCAAGACTAATTTGTATGCAAAAGCCAAATTTGAAGAATTGACTGAGCTGCAGGACCAGAAGTTCTAACGAAAGCATATGATCGGTATTGCATAGTCAGGGTGCTGGTGACTATTGATGTCTGTATTGATGTTTGCATAACATGATGAGAACTTCATAGATGTGGAGGACAACCAGAGATGAAGGAGACAACGGGCAACCATCTGAACAAAAACAGTTCAAACTAGGACTTGCTAAGTTTCAGAGGGTTATCCTGTGGAACTTACAGAAGAGAAAGACGGCAGACTAGGAGACTTTTGACATATTGAAGATTACTGATCAATGGCCATATACTCCTCTAATGAATGCCATAAACTGGATCCTGACCACTGTATGCACAGTGAGGGTCTGTGATTTGTGGCACCTTGTATCAGGATGCAAATGTAGCTTTCCACTTTGAAAGATCCATTCAAGGAAAACAGTCCATCTGCAAACCATTTCTCATCAATCTGAAGAAGGCACTATAGATTAGGATTGGTAAGAATACAACACCAAAAACTCTTCATTCATCAGCCATGATCCCACTAAATCCACTACCTAGTCCTGCCCAAAGGGCCATGATTACAAAACTCATAAGGTGCAGGGCTCTTATTGATCTGGTACTTTCCCACAGGATGAATTCATGGAGAACACAATGAATGTACCACCCCAATCCAGCCAGCAACTATCCAAGAAGCTTTGAAGTTTGAAACCCACTAGATACAATTTCATTCATGAATCATTTTTGACCAAATTTGTCACAATATGTGCACAGCTAAATTCCTTACTTGTCCAAATTTACAGAAACCAAATTTTGGACATGAATGTTAGGGGGGCAAGGTTGCAAAATGGTGTTAAGGACTACATTCTTGTATTGTCAACTATGTCTCCTCATCAACCATTTGTGGTCAAGATGATATTTGCAGGTCTCCTGGCTGCAACATATATGTCAATTCAAATCACAGGTATCTGAATTCATTTCAAAGAGCCACAGCCTCACTATGTTGGTAAGACAGCAGTAACAGGGAGTCACTGGCTACTAATGTATTAATCATAAAGCAGAATGTTAAAAGAGGTTAAGAAACAGATTCGGCCAATCCAGGGTCTCACAAAGGTAAAGATGCTACTGGAATTGAAACCAATGCAAATATTGGGAGCATCCATTGCATCCCATCAAGCCATATTTCACCAGATTGTGACTGGGGCTGAAACATGGAGTTCCAGCAAACTAATGATGATGCCATAAGCAATGCCTATCTTAGCAAGGACTTCGCAAAATGGTCATTTGGTATCACAACTGCTTCATGGTAGAATCAAAACTGAAACTGCATGGCCTTGGTGTAGCCAAGATCATCGCAGTGGGCAGCCATAGCCTTGTTCATAGGAGGGGGTCCACACCGCAAAATCTGAGGACACACTATCACAATCTTAGACAACTCCAACAGATTTTTCTGTCTGGCCACACCCCTCAAATACAGTTTTTGGGAATGCTGCCTCAAGGCATAGCAACTCGAGAGTCATTTGCAGGAGGTCTGATTTCGCCTGCCTTTAAGGTTTGCATGGTCAGCAGCAAATTGTTTTTAGTCAATTCAAAGGGGGACCTTTGCATCTAGACATTGTGAATGGTATTTACACTACCATAACCTACTCTTGAGCAACGCATAACATAGAATCTTTTTGCCATCTCGGAACACTGCAGAATTGAGCTCAAGACAAGCACTCATACCCACCAATTGGAAGCCATGCATTGTTCACATGTTACCTAGAGATCATCAGTTGGTGGGGAGCAATTAGCCTCTATCATTCCTTTGGAGACATATCCAACACCACTGCCCCATTCTGTTGGAGGCTGCATAAAACCAAAGAAATCTTGTGAAAGTCCACAGTATGTAATGTTAACCCTCAAGCAACATATGCTATGCAGTCTGAATGGGTTGCACAAAGCTGATGTATAATCCAGCTAAAGTTAAAACTAAAACCAAGCTAGCCTAGGGATGTGACTCTAATGCATCCTGGACTTGAAATGAATCCATAATCACTCAAGTCTTACAACTAACCCCCATACATGGGCTAGCAAATCAATTGAAACCCATGGCAGCACATATCAGCTGTCAGAGAGAAATGACATGACCACAGCACAGTTACTTAAATACATAAACTATTTGCATCAGATCCAGGAGTATAAACATTTCTGGAAACCACCACAGCATTCTGAACCTGGGGTTGAATTGAAAATCCGGGTGGCCAGGGAAGCCTGGCTTCACAAGTAGTCTCAGGTCAACTTCAATATTAGTAGCAAAAAGTCCTTGTTCCAAATCAAGACAAGTCATGAAGTGATCCACAACAAAAGCAATTTACCTGATTGAGGACATAATACACTTTAAATTGACCAGGATAGTCCCTTGCAAATCTGTCCAGATCCTCCTGTCATGCAGCTCCCTCAGTTATCAGCCATGCACCATGAATGCCAGTACAGATTGTGCGGACAGTGAGACACATCAGATTTCTGGGCTCATGGGTTAATTCCTTGCGTGAAAACTCACCCAATACTTGTAGCAGTTTTGTAGTTTCATCTTAGCATCCAATTTAATAATTGAAGTTTTTTTAGCAAAAGCTTCTCTGGAGAAGTCTTCCAGTCCAACAATCCATAAATGAAGTTCAGCATTACATGGTGTTATCTAATTGACTGGTCAGAGAATAAAGACTAAGATATGCATGATATTTGAGTTGGAAGAGAACCAGAAGAAACTCCCTTCAGATATGGATTTGAGAGCCCCAATTAATGAAATGAAAATAAGGCAAAGATTATCATCAACACCTTGAGTAGAATGTCATCATAAGTGACATTAGCATAGATCATATAAATCTTTGTCTTGTCCTCTGGATTCTCCAAAATTGCTCGTGCCACCTGCACCAGAGGCATTTGCTCAAAATGAATACATGTGATAACAGCAGCTCATTCGTTGGGTTTATGATTTATGCTGCATTCTGACCTAATGGGAAATGTGAATCAGGCTAACCATCAAAGTACTGTTGTGCAGATTGAGCCATCTGGACTCTGGAGCTCTAAAACTTGACCTGATCATCTATTACACATTGAGGAGTGCGAAATCTCCATGTAGGTATCACATTGCTTCCTGGTCAGCATCATCATAACTCTAGATTGGAATTATGTAGCAAAGGATAAATCTTCAAAGCTTCTTACATGAATAACTCTGACCCAACATGCCATCTACTGTCTCGATTCACCCATGTGACAATTTGAGACAGAATGAGGGCTACAGTTGCTTAATTTGAACATGGATTACACAAAGATGTTAGTGAGAGGCCATAGTGTGGACTCGGAGAACAAAGGAAGGTCAAGGTCACCCTCCAGCCACAATGATAACAGTGTGAAAGCTACTTCATCACCTGAACAGTGACTCACATGAGCCAGATATTTTACTCAACGAAAAGAAATTTGGGAGCCCTGACAGGAGACAATGTACAAAGCACATCAAGCTCTGTTCCTTGATGGGATGTAAGACAGCAGGTTTCTATGAAGGGCAGCATACCTGGTACATGGGAGTAATGCCAGTTCCTCCTGCGAGCATGCCAACGGCCCAGACCTGATTGGGTTTGTACCTGAAACACCCCTACAATTCAGGCACCAAAGATCAAATTAAATTGCATAAGGAGCCTCACAAAGATTTCAAAACCTCAAAGCAAAGCAAACTCTTCAAGAAAACCCAAAAGTGCCATGAAGATTACTGACACAGTCCACAACAATACTACAAATAAATGATGTGTTTTGAAACAGGCACTTCTCATGATTTGACATCACCTAACACACAGGTCAACTTTACAGAAGCCAAATATCTTGCACCAAAAGATTACCATCTGGCCATACCTTGGGGCCCCTAGCAGAGGGGTATTCACCCTCCTTCATTTTGCCAAAATAGGCTGACACTTTGCCCTCCTTATAGATCTACAAGAACATTCATCAAACACTATTGGTAAGAAATCAATATCCAGGATTCATCAAAACATCAGATAATACAGTTAAATGAGAGACCTGGCAACAGGAGCTAAGAGAATAGATTGCAGCAACACGTGCATTTCTATACTGATTGTCACCATTTTACCACAGTATCACACAACTTCCAATAAACCCTGATAACTCTCATCTCCATCTTTGAGATCGAGTTTGATCAGCTGGCTTAACTATGTCAGCTAGGCAAGAATATGTTGCTGCCCTCTATCTTTTGCAAGGGGAACCTCATTGAGGTGCCGGAAACAATACATTGACTCTTAGGCAGCTTTCAACATGTAATATGCACACCTTGAGGTGGAGGATGGACGCTATGAAATTAGTAAGACCTGCTGCTGCTGCCCATGGAACAAGGTTGACTTCTCACCTTGATGACCAACTCAAAGAAGCCAATGTCTGAGTCAAGTGTAGTGGGTGCATATGGCCTCAGTACCTCCATCCCATTAGTGTCAAATCCCTTGCACAAGAGGCACTCAAAGTCAACAGAACATGTCACATCCCTTTTTCAATACAAGAAGAGAAGGACTCTTTGGCATTCATTGAATGATCAGGAACCAACCGTTCTAAGTGTTTGATAACAAAAATCTGCTTGCTACAAACTGTGTAGGTGGGGGGACACTCTTTTGATTCTCAGTTCTGGAAAAACCTATAGTACTGCCACAAAGCTGAGGTGGGGCATACAGACATATATGTCTGTAAATTATCCATTTTCCATCAATCAGGAGTGTCCTTCATAGGTTCAATGAGTCAGAGTGAAACCATCTGTGTCAGCTCCCTTGCCTACATTAGTGCAAGTTGTTGACACTGGAAGGTACATTACCACAGTGATGACAAAATTTGTTAGTTTTTGTCTCAATCAGAGGCAATGATAGTGCATAGCCAGTTACCTTGGAAGATAGAACAAAAAAATAATCCTAGCTGTTAGTGACTGTCTATTCAGATGGGATCTGTAGACCATACTGCTCCTGGGCTCCAAGAGCAGGTACCTCCTCCATCCATCTCAAGAGGGCATGCTGCCTTTGCAGATCTATGCATGATTTTCTGCACAGTGCTAACATAAAGACTCCAAGGTGTATAAAGGAATAATAAGGTGTTATTTAATCCAGAAATGCAAGGGAAGAAGCAGAGATCAGGAAGCAGAACAGATGTGTTACATGCAGCTGATGTGCTGACCAATGGGAAGACCAAGCACTGATTGTGGAGTAGGTAGCGCAAAATGAAGCTTCACCACATTGTGGCTCACTTGTTGCTTCTTCACCAGCTTGAACTTCAACCACTTGTCTGGCTGCAGCACCGCTGCATCCAAAGGCCACTGCAACATCTTCTAGGTTACTGAGGCCTCTTTCTATGTTTTGACCTATCTTTCGTGAAGCTGACCACAGGTTCACTTCAATCATACTCCTTTTCAAGATAATTTGGACTCCATCATCAAGACGAGGCCCCATATCCATGACAAAAAAAAACCTAATCCACGTAACTACGTAGAAGCAGAAGCACATCTTCTTTCAACATGTGCTTCCCTATTATTTTTTCATTCTCAACATAAAATAGTACATGACATGATTAGGAAAGAAAAAAATGCAATGTGGCCGATGTAACCTAGATGCTATAAAACTTGTAGGCTTCCTCTTCTGTACATAATCACGAGTTGTATCTGCATGGAGCAAGCCTAATAAATAGATAACCCAATCGGAACAGCTAATTATGAAACTGATCCAAACCTGGAATGAAGGAGACTCATTTTCAATGAATCCAAAATTTCCTGTCAGTTTGTTCAAGTTTGCGCAGTTACGCACAAATCAGTTTCTAGGATTCCTGCGTACATAACTAACTACAAGCATGTCAATTCTTGCACTCTCTTGCTCATTTTTCAGCTTTAGGAAAGTTTCCTGGCTCAATTTTCCTCCAAAGACTTTTGTTTAGCTGCCGGACAGCTTGTACTTCCCTCAAGAAGACCGACCGCCTATCTCATATCGGCGGCGACATCCCGATCATCCAGATGATACTTGACAAATAAGTATAGATGAGTAGGAGGAGGAAGAAGAGGAAAATGAGGTTTCACATGTCATCATGGTCAGGCACATGAATGCAGAAAATTATGCTTACTTCTTGGCTTCCGATTGGAGTAACAGACGCAAACCGCTCCTACAACCACGGCCAGCAACGCCAACGCGAGCCCCAGTTGTGTCGCTCTATGATACAGCAGTTGCTCAACGAATCCCCTCATCTCTCCCTACTCCAGCACTATCCGAGCTCCCTCTCCCCTCTCCCTTCCGCCTCTTTTGTGTGTGTGTGTGTGTTTGTGTGTGTGTGTCCCTCTCTCTCATGCACAACAAAGTTCAGTTGAAATCTGAGTAACTTACGTAAGGAGTGTGGTTTGGAGCGTTACAGAAAAAGGGCGTTTTCTGTTCATGCAATACAAGAGTCGTAAGTCTGATCAGCAACAACTCCAAAGGCCCAAAAGGTATGGTATAACAACTACATTCTTTCATAGCCTCTCTGACTTTATTTGTATGACAAAAATCTTTTGATTAAGTTTTCTTTATATAATTTTTTAATT
>Ga0116229_10013466_pt1 | contig 11557 bp, 9 predicted proteins | sample S1TSphgellanicum_3_FD_87313 | JGI IMG/M metagenome (GOLD analysis project Ga0116229, IMG submission 87313) | Host-associated microbial communities from peat moss isolated from Minnesota, USA - S1T2_Fc - Sphagnum magellanicum MG | ecosystem: Host-associated > Plants > Peat moss > Unclassified... | reverse complement strand
CCCTCTCCCCCCCCCTCCCTTTCCTTTTGTGGGTTTTTTTTTCCCTTTTCCAAATTTTTGTTCATGCTTTGCCCCCAGTGTTTTTTTTTTTTTTTTTCCCTGGGAATTTTCGCAACTTGAGGATTTCATTTCTGAAAATGAAAAAGCACGAATTATTATTTAGAGAATTTTAGAGAATTTTTCGCTTTTATTAAAAATGAAATATAAATAAATTATCCACAACTAAACCTAGGCACTTCCTAGGTTGCCACTTGTCCCCGCACTTTTATAAAAATACTCCAACCCAGCTAGAACAGTGGGCACTTAATGCTAATTAATGATGGGGATCCTGGTTAGTGAACTTACTTGAGGAATTTGCTAAAAAAAAAGCCCTGCTTGCTACAAAGGTTTTTTGTTTTTCAGAACTAAGCATGTAATTACTCTGAATATTGCCATTTTTTCTAGATACTTTATTGATCGCCAATTTAGCAACATCACAAAATTGAAGAAAAAAACACTTGCCACAATGGGTTTGTTCTGCCCTTTTTTCCATACCTTAAGCACAAGCCTATTCCAGGACAAGAGCCCCTAGCTATAGGTGTGTGTACCTACATTCCTGTCCGAAATTCCAAAGAGAGAAAGGCGTTTTGTCTATACACGCAGGGTTAATAAATGTTTTTACCAGCACCCACATTGGTCTGTGATTTTATTTTTTTGGCGAATTTTGGCAACCTGGACATGAAATATAGGTTGGTGTGAAAGGCATAAAGGGTTTTTGTTTTGGAAAACGACACCCAAGTCGCCACATTATGAAGGGAAAAAAAAACTAAAGTTGCCATATTTAGAGAAGAGGTTCTAACAAGTGGCAAAATTATAGGAGGAAACCCTAAATTTTTTCTACAAATTTTTGGGGCATGGGAGGTAATTGTTTGTATTTATTCTGTTCACAATAAAGTTGTCCGTGAAGTCACCATGAGTTTCACAGGGTGTCTCACTCCCTTATTAGTTTTTTCACGCTGAGTTTCACAGGGTGTCTCACACCCAATTAGTTTTTTCACCCTGAGTTTCATAGGGTGTCTCACACCCAATTATTTTTTTCACCCTGAGTTTCATAGGGTGTCTCACACCCAATTAATTTTTTCATGCTGAGTTTCACAGGGTGTCTCACATTTTTTAGTTTTTTACTTTTTAATGATTGGGTGGGGGTTAGTGCTGCTACAAGTGGCGACCTAGGAAGTACCTAGCTCTAGGTGTGACTAATTTAATTATTTTTATTTCAAAATATGGTGAAAAAAATCCCATAAAATTCACATTCTCTGAAAACAAATTCGCCAGATTGCAAAATTTCGCCACAAAGAAAAAAACACTACCTACGGTCTGGTTGAAAGGCCATGTTATGATACATTTAAAATTTTAATTTTATTGTTTCATTTATAAATAAAAATTCAGATAACCGCATTTGCAATAACGTTATCCATAAAGTCACCCTCTCTTTCACCCCCTCTCCCGTGTTTCAGTGGTATCCGCAAAGTAAGGAATTTAAGGAATACAAGGTTTGAGAGTAATTATAATAGTTGTACAGGTAGGAGCAGTGAAAACAAATGTGGCAGCAGTGGAGGCGCCCAGCAAAAAGAAAAGACAGGATGAAACTCAGTTTACCACCAAAATTGCTGGGAAATCTAATTTGTGTCCCAGTTAGTTCATTTTGTACATGTTTCATGCCCTATAATGCCGAAACTGGCCGGTTTCACCCCTAATCGCCTGACTTTATGAATAACTTTAATGTATAATAAAAATTTTAACTAGACTTAAGAGAGCACCAAAAACTGAAGATTGCATGGGAAAAATGTGAAAAAAAAAACCCTGTTAGTATACTTCTTTGAGATATATTTAATTTCATATAATTTTCTCATTCCCGTTCAGTACTTCTAGAGCTTTCACTTGAATTCTAAATTCTAACCTTTTAATGTAGTTCTAAGTTCTAGGGTTAAAAGTATGAAGAAATACCCTTTCTAGATATGCCACCTATTTCTCACCATAAGATCCAGGCTACTTTTGGCATTAAGGTGTTATAGACCCAAATTGAATGGAGAGTCCAACACTGCCTCCCAACAAATCATGTCTCTGGACACCATACTTGAACTGAATCTCAGCTTTTGTTTGGTTGCTACTCAAATCAGCAACCCAAAACAAAAGCTAGGTGTATAAATTTGTAGAAATTGCCAAAAATGGAGGTGGGAGTAGGGACAAACCTTTGTACATTAACCTACATGCTACCTAGAGGATAGACTTTTTCCACTTTCGCTCTAGATACCAACAAATAGGTGAGACCAAAAAGGTCCTTAGAAAGTTAAGATGATGATCTTTTTTTGGAAGTGGCATCTTTGCTTTTCTCTCACCCAAAGAGGCAAATCCATGACCCTTGTTTTGTTCTACATGTTAAAGAGTGTGTGGATATAATGAATGTCATGTGATGGGCCCATAAGAGAATTACCTTCCATAGGACAAGTTCAAGAAGAAAACTGTCCAGTTAATTAGTTAGAGGCGTCTTCCAAGTTAAGAATTTCCTTTTTGCAATGAGGCTCTTTGGTTGGCCATCACAAGACGTTATGAACTTTAGAACCTCCCCAATATGAAAGTATTAAATTCAAACATAAAAATCATATGACTTCCAAGAGGGGACAATATTGGGCAAAGCATATGGGACAAAGTTAGGTCCTATTAGGAATATATTTGAAGAACACATTGGGAACAACAAAAATCCAAAAAATCAAACACCAGCTTGTTTTTAAAAATAATTTGATGAGAATCCCTTGGAACTAGGGGTTTGTTTTTTTCCATTTTGCCACATTAACATTTTGGCTAAAATTTCCCAAAAATCAGCAAATTTTGTTGAATTAACACCTGGGAAAAAAAAGATTCAGAAAATTTCCCAAATGTTTTGTTGAAAAAATGGCAAAATGCGTCCAAAATTAAAAAAAACATTTCTTAGGCTAAGGGCTTTCTTTTTCCAGATTTATGACGTAGCCACAATGGCAAGGATCCACAGAAAGCCACAGCAGTAAATGGTGAGGCATTTGAATGCATTGTAAACTCTTTTTTTCAAGGATTTCTCCTATACTGGCAATTTTATTTTGTTTTATATTATAAAAAATAACTGAAAAAAAATTAGTTCAATTTTTTAAAAAAATCTTGTGAAATAAATTGGCCAAGATGCCAAAATATTCACCACAACAAAAGACATTGCTTGGCACCCATTCGAGTGAAATATCTTTAAATGAATGGAACTTTGTTCACATTCGAGGTCCAATTCCAGGGAGAATACTGGTTGGAGGGCCCAGTGCAAGATCCGGTTCCCGCCTAAAGAGCTTGCCTTCATGGTCGAGTTCAGGTTCTGGTCAGGTCGTTTTCGGACTACAGAGTGGTCTGTAGATGGCGGATTCTGCACTACAGAATGGTCTGTTGATGACGGATTCTGCCAGGTAATCATGCTGTGGGCGTGACTGTTGGGTCTGTGCAACTGCCAGAATCCGTGCTCTAAAACCCACTCTTCGGTGTTTAAAGGCACGGAACGCTCCTGGAATTCTGAAGACCTAGAGCGGAACCCTACAGAATACACCGACCACACAATTGGCAAACTGGCCAATTTTGCAGCATTCAGGAGTCGGGGAAAAGGGCCCAATCAGCAAGTCCCGACTTTCACATATCACAAATTACCTGTTTTAATTTTAATTTTCACTTTTGTGATATAAATGTTTTGGCGATTTTTTTATTTATAAAAAGAGCAAATAGTCAAACTTCCACTAGACAAACATAATTTTTTTTCCACAAAAACAGCATCCATTTTCTTGTCAAAAATGTAACCAAATTCTTGAGAAAAAAACCCACTAATTTACAACTTACAACAAAAATGAGTGTGCACTCGGGCCAAGCTGGCATTGAATTAGTGCAACCCACCAAAATAGAACCGAAAATAATAAAAAAATAATAATGAAAACCTCTGTAGATGAGAAATTCGAGCTTGAAAATAATTCCTGTATTTGTAGCTTCAAGAAATTAAATAATTTCTCAAGAACTACACTATTAGTAGTCTAGATCTTGCTGATCCAATTAAACTATCAATCAAGTTCCAGGCATGAGCATTGAGCTGCAATTTGGTAAATTGTACAATTCTAAAAATATCGGTCGGTGTTTATTTATATTTTTAATGCGTTTTGTTTTTCAAAATGCCCCAGGGGGGGAGACCTCAGGCCTTGTAAACCCTCTAACTACGCTAAGAATTTCTTCCAACCTCCGGCTCCGGCTTAATTAGTGGGCAGTTGTTTCAGGAACGCCCCAGTGTAGTATTATTATCCTACACTTCTTCGAATACGTGTGCCCCGACACACGGATAGAAGGCGCGCAGATTACACAGGAAAAGCAAATCGTCATCACTTGCAGAGACATTTCTGTTCATCAGCGGCGCTCGCGAGAGAAAGAGAGAGAGAGAGATGGGCAAAATTAGCAACGTGGTGGGATTGTGATGTGGAGCAACAAGAAGTCCACTCCTGTGCAGCTTTTTTCCTCACTTTTCCATTTTTTCCTTCTCTCAAATGGATCCCACACAGTTATCAACCAGCGACGACTGTGTGTCTGTCTTTCTGTGCAATCAGCTCGCTCCAATTCTCTCTCTTTCGCTCTCTCTTCCCCGTGTGTGTGTGTGTCTCTCTCTTTCCTGGCTCTCTGGCGAGATGGGTGAGCAAAGTCATTTCTTCGTCATCAAGCTAACAAAGCAGGAAATCGTCTTCAAACTCCGTTGAAAATAATAATAAGAATAATAATAATAATGGTTATTGAAGTTCATGAAAGCCACCTGCTTGTGCCTCCTGCCGTGCCAACGCTCTTTCAGCGTTTTACTCAACACAAAAAAACTCTACAAGGTTCCATTTTTCTAAACAATCTCATTTGCCATGAAGGGGGGTTTTTCTTTTTTCCCACAACTAAGCACAAGCCTTGCCACCAGTGTTTTTTCTTTTCTTTTTCCACAGGGAATTTTCGCAACTTGGAGATTTTTTATTTGAAAATGAAAAAATACGAATTTTTTGGAGATTTTTGGGGATTTTTGGGCCATTTTTTTGAGTAAAAATGAATAAAATTAGCCACATCTAAACCTACACACTTCGTAGGTTGCCACTTGTCCCAGCATACTACAGCCCACCTAGAACAGTTGGCGCTTAATGCTAATTTATGATGGGGATCCTGGCTAGTGAACCTACTTGAGGAATTTGGAAAAAAAAGCCCTGCTGGCTACAAAGGTTTTTGTTTTTGTTTTTTTCACAACTAAGCACATAATTACTCTAAATATACCCATTTTTTCTAAATATACGCATTAAATGATCACCACTTCAGCAACATCACAAAATTGGAAAAAAAAAACACTGCCACAACAGGGTTTTTTGGGCCCTTTTTCCCATACCCTAAGCACAAGCCTATTCCAGGCCAAGAGCCCCTAGCTATCCATGTGTACGTACCTAGTTTCATGTCCCAAATTCCAATAGAGAAAGGGTTTTGTCTAATAAATTTCTTACCAGCACCCACACTGGTGTATGAATTTTTTTTGTCTCATTTCAGAAAGCTAGAAAGGAAATATACGAGGGTGTGAAAGGCATAAGGGGTTTTTTTTTTGAAAAGAAAATGCCCATGTCCCCACATTATGAGGGAAGAAAAAAGCTAAGGTTGCCATATTTTAAGGATAAGTTCCAACAAGGGACAAAATTATAGAGGTCTATGGTTTCATTCTTTAAGTCGCTAGAGGTACACATTCCTCTTCTCGGTGTAGACAATATATGAGAAATAAATGCTCAGCCTGCAATGTCCAATAATAGCGTTAAAATAGTAAATCTATTAGCACCACAGCCAGTGGCATACGACTTTGAATCTAACAGGCCTGGCCCTGTCACCTTTCGGAATGGGAGGAAACCTAAAATAATTTCTTCAATTTTTGGGGGCATGGGAGGTGACTGTTTGTATTTATTCTGTTCCCAATAAAATGGTCCGTAAAGTCATCATGAGTTTCATAGGGTGTATTACATCCAATTAGTTTTTTCACCCTGAGTTTCACAGGGTGTCTCACACCCAATTTTTCACCTTGGGTGAGTTGTAGTGGTTTGTAAAAGTCACCCTGACTGACTGTGGGTGGCTTTGGAAAAAGAAGGGGTTGACCGTGTGGGGCCGCCTTTGCTGGCTTTAAAATTCATGGGCAATCCAAAAATTGACAATTTTAATTTTTTGCATTTTGAGGGTGGGTGACGGGATTTGGGTCCAGTTTTTTCTTTCCTGAAGGATGGGTGGCCTCTGAGGTTCATTCCCAGTTATGCGTTTCATGCCCTATTACATTGAAACTGGCCGTTTTCACCCCCTAATCGCCAGACTTTACCAATAACTTTAATGTTTAGCAAAAACAATTACCATTGTGCCACATCAACATTTTGGCTAAATTTCAGAAAATCAGCAAATTTAGTTGAATTAAAACCACAAATTTTATATATTTCACATTGCTCAGGCTAAGGGCTTTTCTTTTTCCAGATTTACGAAGTAGCCACAATGGCGAGGATCCACAGAAAGACATAGCAGTAAATGGTGAGCCATTTGAATGCATTGTAAACTCTTTTTTTTTTTGGAGGATTTCTGCTATACTGGAAATTTTATTTTATTTTACATTTTCAAAAATAACTGAAAAATACCTCAAAATAACATTATTTCAAGTTTTTTTTTGATCTTTTGCAATACATTGGCCAAGATGCCAAAATATTCACCACAACAAAAGACATTGCCTGGGATCAATTCCAGTGAAATATCTTTAAATGAGTGGAACTTTGTTAACATTCTAGGTCCAGATTCAACGGCGGATACTGGTTGCAGGGCCCAGTGCAAGATCCGGTTCCCACCTAAAGCGCTTGTCATCATGGTCCAGTTCAGGTTCAGGTGAGGTTATTTTCGGACTACAGAGTGGTCTGTAGATGGCGGATTCTGCACTACAGAATGGTCTGTTGATGACGGATTCTGCGCTACAGAATGGTCTGTTGATGGCGGATTCTGCCAGGTAATCATGCTGTGGGCGTGACTGTTGGGTCTGTGCAACTGCCAGAATCCGTGCTCTAAAACCCACTCTTTGGTGTTAAAGGCACGGAACGCTCCTGGAATTCTGAAGACCTAGAGCGGAACCCTACAGAATACCGCGACCACACAATTGGCAAACTGGCCAATTGTGCAGCATTCAAGAGTCGGGGAAAAGGGCCCAATCAGCAAGTCCCGACTTTCACATATCACAAATTACCTGTTTTAATTTTAATTCTCACTTTTTGTGATATAAATGTTTTGGCGATTTTTTTATTTATAAAAAGAACAAATAGTCAAAACTTCCACTAGACAAACATAATTTTTTTCCCACAAAAACAGCATCCATTTTCTTGTCAAAAATATCACCAAATTCTTCAGAAAAAAACCCACTAATTTACAACTTACAACAAAAATGAGTGTGGACTGGGGGCAAGCTGGCATTGAATTAGTGCAACCCACCAAAATAAAACCGAAAATAATAATAAAAAATAATTATTATAACCTCCATTCTTAAGTCAAAAATGCCACATAGAATTGCAATAAAAATGTTTGTCAAAAAAGTAAAGCTCAGGGTCCCACCTACGCTAGATAGTACTAGATCTAGAGAACAAGCCAAAATGAGAAATTCTAGCTTGAAAATAATTCCTGTATTTCTAGCTTCAAGAATTAATAATTCTTGCTGATCTCATTAATTATCCATCAAGTTCCAGCACTGAGCATTCAGCTGCAATTTGGTAACTTGTAGAATTCTAATGCAAAAAATATATTTGCCTGCATCATCTAGAGCTACTATAATCCGCATTAAGAAAGAGTTTTTAGAAATGAAAAATGATCATATACAAATTGGTGCAGTTGAATGATCATCAATGGGCTGATGATTGTCTCAACATGAAAGAATGAGCGGATTCTGATCAGTCAGTGGATGTAGGAATTTTACTACTCCAAGTGCAAAAAAAATCGAGTTAGACTAAGTGTATTCGTTGATGATCAGTGATTTAATACAAGACTTGTAATGAATTTGGTTGCAGAATAATTGCAGCTGCAGCAGCTGTAGAAGAAATTGTTGCAGCAACCCAAAATTTCGCACAGAACAAACTTGTTGCAGGAGCAAAGAATGAATTTCAGAAGCTCATGCTCCGGTGTCAAATCTGCAGTTGTTGTAACTTAGCTGCAGCAGATTGCAACAGCCACCTGCTGCATGCTGCTCAAGTACTCCTTTCATATCACAAGAGTAGGTTTTCCCATTGCAGAGTTGCTTTCTGCAATGGCCGGTCGCTGGAAGAGAAAGCTCATCACGACATGAACCTCGCTGCTGCTGCTAAGTACATTTCCTGTTTCTGGTAGTTTCTTAGGCGGCCTCCAACGTGAGGAGCCGCCGTCTGGAACAGAGATCATCATCGAGTTTTCTTCAGGCGGCCTCCAATCTGAGGATCCTCCGTCTGGGACAGAGATCATCAACGAGTTTTCTTCAGGCGGCCTCCAATCTGAGGAGCCGCTGTCTGGGACAGAGATCGTCAACGAGTTTTCTTCAGGCGGCCTCCAATCTGAGGAGCCGGCGTCTGGGACAGAGATGATTATAAACGAAGAGTTTGCTTTCGGCGGTCTCCAATGTGATGAGCCGCCGTCCGGGACAGAGATGATTACAAACGAAGAGTTTTCGTTAGGTGGTCTCCAACCTGATGACCCGCCGTCTGCGACAGAGACAGAGATGATTATAAGGGAAGAGTTTTACTTAGGCGGTCTCCAATCTGATGAGCCGCCGTCTGGGACAGAGATTATCAACGTAACCGAGTTTCCATTGCCGGCGGCAGGGACCCTCGAAGAGTCCAGTACACCATGCAGATCAATCTTCTTGTGGGCACCATAGAGGTTGTTCTTCAATGCGTGATGATCGTCATATTCTTCATAGTTCTTCATCTTTCCACCAACGTCGAGCGGTCTCACTGTGCTACAACACATGCACAATTCTGTTTTGGGTGAGATTTAGTTGGAGGTGACTATGCTTGAAATGTGTACAGCTTGCTTGTAGAGTAGCTCAGGATTATTCGCTGCAGTCCTGCAGATCTGGAAATCAGACGCAAAACACAGATCCAATTGCTGAGACGTTCAAGATCAGTGTAGAGACGTTCCGCTAAGACTAGACTTCATGCGGTCCCTTGTATGCAAACTAGACTATTCTGGCCAGTTGAAAGCTGTTTGTTTTCAAAAGAGGACTAGGGGGGAGGGCGGGGAATGTATCACCCACTACAGCAATACTTACAACAAGCAACTTAATTGGAGAAGAACTTGCAGAGCTAGAGAGCTGACTCGACCTTGAAACTCATCAGCTCGCAGCTACTACAAAAACCTACAAACTATATAATACTTTTAAACGAAGAACAAGGAGGTGGATGCGTGATACAAAAGACGCAAAAGAACTGTATGTTAAGTGAAGAATGATTATGCAGTTTGGAAAGCGAGATCGGGGCTAAGCTTTCTAGATCAATAAATCAAGCTGTTGCAGCAAAAAATAGTTGTAAACAGACCGTCGACACCCACCCAAGAAGCCGCAAAGGAGTAGCTTGATGATATAATACGCTTCAACTCTTGTTGATTCACTACTTGTGACGATGAGAACTATAAATTCTTGTGATATGCCAGCAGCAGCAGCAGCTTCTAAATAGTAGAACGGAAACTAATTACTGTAAGACCAAAGAATTGCTCGCTAATTCGGAAGGAGTGATCGAAGAAAAACTAAGCGAAAGCTGAGGGAGACTCGATGCGATTGTGTGTGGCGGATTGAAAAGATGGTGGAGTCTTATTTATACCTTACTCACAACTTGAAGCTGCTGCAGTACTACTACACGTTTTTCCCAGCCCTTTCTTCTTTCTTTCTTGGTTCTTTTTTATCATACGCTGTTATTTTGGGAAGGCCCCAGCCAGAGGACGTCGCAAGGAGTAAAAGTCCACGGATTTTCGGTCCGTTGTTTAAAAAAATTTAAATGGGCGTTTTGTATTTCAAAGTGCCGTCGGGGAGATCTTTAGGCCTTGTAAGCCCTCCTCCAACTACACTAAGAAGTTCTTCCAACCTCCGGTCTAAGGGGCAGTTATTTCAGGAGCGCCCCAGTGTAGTATTGCTCTACACTTCTTCGAATACGTGTGCCCCGACATACGGATAGAAGGCACACAGATAGCAGGAAGAGCAGATCAGCATCAACTGCAGAGACATTTCTGTCCATCAGCCGCGCTCGCGAGCAAGGGAAAGAGAGAGAGAGAGAGAGAGAGATGGGCAAAATTAGAAACCTTGTCGGAATGTGACGTGGAGGAACAACAAGTCCACTACTGTGCAGCTTTTTTCCCAACTTTTACAATTTTTTCTTCAGTCAAAAAAGGGCTCCCACACAGTTGTCAACCAGCGAGCAACCAACAGTGTGTCTGTGATTCTGTGCAATCAGCTCTCTCCAAAGCTCTCTCTCTTCCTCAGTGTATGCGTATTTCTCTCTCTTCCTCGCTCTTTGGCGAGATAGGCAAGTGGAGTCATTTCGTCGTCATCATGCAAACAAAGCACGAAATCTTGTTGAAACTCAGTGGATAATAATAATAATTATTATTATTATGGCTATTGTAGTTCATGAGTGAAAGAAGCCTGCTTTTTGCCTTCTCCTTCTGCTGGAACGGCATCCCTCTTTCAGCGTTTTACTCAACACCAAAATTCAACAAGGGCTACAGTTTTCTAAGCAATCTAACTTGCTAATCATCATCGTCATCTAATTTGCCATAAAAAGGGGTTTGGGGGTGGAGAAAGTGTTTTTTTTTTTTTTTTGAATTTTGGCAACTTGGAGAATTGTTTTTCAGAAAATCAAAAGACATTAATTTTTTTGGGAAGATTTTTAGGGGTTTTTTGGGTCATTTTTTGAAATAATAATAATAATAATAAAATTAGTCACACCCAAAACCTTGGCACTTCCTAGGTTGCCACTTGTCACAGCAATTTTATAAAAAATTCTACAACCCACCTATAACAGGTGGCATTTAATGCTAATTAATGATGGGGTCCTGGCTAGTGAACGTACTTGAAAAATTTGGGAAAAAAAAAAAAAAAACACGCTGCTTGTTACAATTTTTTTCACAACTAAGAACATATTTATTTTGAATATTTATGTAATGTATGTATTTTTAAATATACATATCGATGATTACCACTTTAGCAACATCACAAAATTGAAAAAAAAAGCACAAAAACTGCACAAGCGTTGCCACAACAGGGTTTTAGCCCTTTTTTTCCACACCACAACGCCTATTCCAGTAAAAGAGCCCCTTTGCTATCTATACATGTGTGTAACGACTTTGGGGGCTGGGGGTGAGCGGGGATGGGAGATAATTGTTTGTTCTATTCACAATAAAGTTATCCGTAAAGTCACCATGAGTTTCACAGGGTGTCTCACACCCAACCAGTTTTTTCACCCTGAGTTTCACAGGGTGTCTCACAACCAAACCAATT
>Ga0116229_10013464_pt1 | contig 11558 bp, 10 predicted proteins | sample S1TSphgellanicum_3_FD_87313 | JGI IMG/M metagenome (GOLD analysis project Ga0116229, IMG submission 87313) | Host-associated microbial communities from peat moss isolated from Minnesota, USA - S1T2_Fc - Sphagnum magellanicum MG | ecosystem: Host-associated > Plants > Peat moss > Unclassified... | reverse complement strand
TTCTTAGTCTAATCCCTGGGCTCTCAACTCGACCCTCTACCCCTTTTTAGAGTTGGAAGCCGGGAGCGTGCTACTAAGTCACAATTTCCGCAACTTGACTTTGTGAAACCCTCAAGTCGGTTTCACCTCGTGACTTGGGAGCTCGTCAAAACCCGTTACAAAACCTACGCATGGAATATCAACGTACGTTCTAACAAACGAAAATACTGATGGGCAACTTCCAAGTCTGTGATGCTCTGAGTATCCTCTTTAAACTTGAGAAGCCTCCTATAAAACATCTTAAAGGTTTTATCCTTTTGTCGAAAAAAGGTGGTGAGTTGTAAATTTTTTAAAAAACTCTTAACCAGAAATTCAAGCTCAAGAACTCGAAAGAATTCCCCCACTGGATTAGCAAAAGTTGGTGCATCAATGGTGGGAGGAATGTTTGCAGTAGTAACAATGAGTTATGGAAGAGAAAGGTTTATTGAAATAAGTACCGGATCTGGATTATTGGGCACAATCCCATGATATGCAATGGCACTTACAGTGCAGCTTGAGAGGTGGTGGTGATGGCTATGGCATAAACTAGATTGGGGTTCTGGGTGACGCCAAAAATCCTTAGAAAATGTTGCTCATAGACATCCAATGCCTCATAATGCACATAACGGGCTAGTTGTTTGAATGCGAATGCCTCGGTGTAATTAGAACCATATTTGAACTCCAATTTACAAACCACAATTGAGAAAGTTGCCTTGAACTCCCTCAAAGAAATGGCATTTGGCCTTCCACTAAACTTCTCAATTCTCCTAAAGGAACTATTGACCTCCATGGTGTATATAGGTGTAGAGGTAATGGCTTGTAGTGAAATATACAATGATGGTGTGAAAGATGGTGTAATAATAGGCGTACCCCACTGATTAACCCCTCCATATGGACTTTGATGTACCATTAATGTAGTGTAACTTGAACCTAAATTCCTGGTAGGATTTTTACAAGATGACAGTGGCGCTGTATACGCTTGATGGTACCGTCACGAAGATCATGAGCTCAAATAAATCAGCTCAAATGATTGTGTGTTACTTCGTAGTTGATACCTTGACTCTGACTAAGCAGTAGTGCTCTCATCATCCAAGGACATGGTGTTGTCCCATGCCCCAAAATTTTGTAGCAATACAGAGCACTAGCTACAAAATTTTAACACAACATACGGTTTGAATAATACGATGCATCAACAGGGATGAGCGTCGGTGGATGGACGTTTGTGGAAGGATGCCAGACAGAACCATGATGAATGTCGAACGAAACGATAATGGATGTCGGACAAAACTAGGACGGACGTCTGATGGAATGGTGACGGATGTCGGACGAAACAATGACGAACATTGGATGGAACAACAATGGACGTCGAATGGAACAAAACGAAATCGAAACGGAACGAAATGGACATCGACTACAACAAACTGCACTGGTGACGATGCTGCAGAGTAATCCGTGTCCATGAGCTTTGCGGTGATGGCATGTAAAAGAGAAGAGAGAATTTTTTTTTCTTCTACTTCGTGTATTTTTAAAAATTCTCTTCTTCTTTTTCTAAAACTGCTACAAGGGCTACTCACTACATGACTACAAGCTCAAAAACACATAGGAGTGCACAGCCCAGATGTTAACTTCAAAACCCATGTATAAGGAAAACAAATGTATGTGGGTTTGCATCACTTGGTGCAAATCTTGTTGCAATCAAACCTTTTGTGTGTGTGTGTGTGTGCTCCCAAGACCTAAAGCTGGTAGTAAAACAAACTTTGAAGTTGCTCATTCCTCCTCCCTCCAAAACTTCGGAACTCAAAACTTCATAGCTTGTAGTTTGTTTTCGGTGTCCCGTCTCCCTTGCTTACGTTGTTACTAATTATGGTTGTTATTGTTCCTATTGTAGTTGCAGTACAAAAGTAGAAAAAGAAGAAGAAATAATAACAATTTAAGAACACAAGAAATTCAAAGCTAGGAAAAATCTATCGTTTTCAACATTAAGCAACAAAGAACAATTTTTCTATAATTAAATTGAAAAGAAGGAAAGAAAACGTAGTGTATGTAAACGGTGATCGTGTAATAGTCGCCGTGAACATCTAAAAATCTAATCTAACTATGGAGGAAACTTTCCCGAACAAAGGAATTTTAAAAAAATTAACAAAAAAAGAGAAGAGCTTGGCCTTTTATATAGTCGTCAACAAAGTTAAAACCCTAAACAAACCATAACCTTAAAACACATAATAGCATACAATATAACCTAAGAACATACATTAACCCTAAAGGCATGATTGGCATGCCCATAACCAACCGTCATGTATGAGGCCATGCACACGGGCATGACATTTTTCCCATGTATGATTTCATCTTATATGTAAAATATGTTTAAAGAATAATCATCACATAGTTCATTCATTGATTAAATAATGAAGAATTTTTTTTAAAAGATTAAATAGATGTCTCCACTAAACAAGTGATGGTTCTCTTTGTTAATTCTTGAAAAATGAAATACAATTGTTTTGAGTTTCATGTCATTTAAAAGTAAAATTTGTAAAAACTTATGCCAACATAAGTCTTTGTAGAATGGACATAGCCCCTCTTTTGAGTTGGTCATCCAAATTGAACCTGAATTTGATCATGACCTTATCAAGGCTATATCTATTTTGCACAAATTTATGTCAATGTAGATTTTTGCCAAATGGACATAGCCCCCTTTGAGTCGTGGGTCCAAATTGAACCTAGATTTGGTCATGAATAAAAGGGGGCTATGTCTATTCTAAAAAATTTACAAAAATTTAAGCCATTATGCAAAATGGACATAGCTCCTTTTGAGTCAAGGTCCAATGTGCATTTAAGTTGCTGAAGCTCAGATTTTACTCTACTATACACATATTGTCACAATTATTGAGCCCACCTTTTGTTTTCCTATTCTGACCCATTTATATTGTATTGTTTCTTAAAGCTACCCAACAAGCCTGAAATCAAAGCTTTGGCCTTTTGATTTGATGGTCTTTAAGTACTAAAAGCCAATCTTTCAAAAAAAAGACTTTAGGTGCACTCATTATTAATTACTAAAATTAGCAATAGTTCAATAAACATTGCAAGTTTATGATGAGATTAAATGTTTTTCCATTTTGACTATAGGCTCTTTGTATTTTTCCCTAAAAATTGGATCAAAGTTGATCTTCACATGAAGTGGCATTTTAAAGTTGAAATTAAATGCCTCTCCATTTAGATTATGGGTTTTCTTGTGATCCTCCACAATAAATAGTTTACATGCCTATCCTCTTGGACTTTGGGTTCATTGTATTTTTCCTTAACAATTGGATCAAAGTTTGTCTCCACATATGTATTGGTTTTTTAAAACTGAGATTAAATGTTTCTCCACTTGAAATGTGGGTTTCTTTCTTAAAAAGTTAAGATTGAATGCCTTTCCATTTGGATTATGGGTTCCGTGTACTTTTAAAAGTTGATATTAAATGGCTCTCCATTTAAATTGTAGGTTCCTTGTATTCATCCCTAATATGTATATACCCCAAAACAAGATTTATGTTTTTAATGTTGAAATTAGATGCCTCTCCATTGGGGTTCCTTGTATTTTTCAAAGTTGAGTTATATGCCTTTCCATATGGACAATGGGTTCTTTGTACTTTTCAATGAAATTAGATGCCTTTCTATCTAGACTATGAGTTCCTCCCTAACAATTGGATCAAAGTTGGTCTTCACATATACTAACTTTTTTAGAAGTATTCTGAAACATGGAGAGGACTAGGAAAATTAGTTGAACATTTGAAGGCTAGAATTTTTTTGAGATGTATTGAATAAGGAGTATAAGGAACACATTCTCCAAATGGACATGCATCTAACCCCAACTTTTTAAAAACCTGATACATGTCCAGAGTCATAATTGAAAAGCATTTTATTTCAACTTTACAAAGCCAATACATGTGAATACCAACTTTGATCCATTACATGACAATAGAAATGTAAAGAGAGACTAAAAGTTTGTCCTAGAAAGAGAGTTTGTCTAAATAAACAATACCATGCTTAAGTTTCCTCCTTGTGGGCAGAGCCAATAAAGACCTTGTACCTCAAAATTCTTGATTTTACAACTGACAACGATAGGAAATTCAACCTCAAAATTTCAAGTATCACAAAGCTTGGAATTCACAACCACACAAATAAAGACCTTGCACCTCAAATTTATTGATTTTATGACTAACTTCGATAGGAAACTAGACCTCTAAACTTCTTATCACAAAGCTTGAACTTAAAGATCGAAAAATGTGCAAAAAATGTTTCATAAATAACTTGTATTTTATTAGGATGAAATTTTACATAATTGGTTTTAGATATCTTTTTGTAAATAGTCTAAATGTGGTACCATCAAATCTGAAAATTTTACTACCATGTAGGAACAAACAATTATAAAATTCTTAAACCCATCTATACCTTGATGATGAAACAAAATTCAAAAAACAATATTACCATACAATTTTCTATGTGACATGCTTGAATTTTAAAACCATGCACCTAAGACCATAGACCACCAAATTATGAAATATTGATATGTTCCCACTAGTTCAAGTGTGAAAAAACTTCATCATTCACCAAAGACTTAGGCAACATGAATGTATACACCAAGTAATAGGAAGTGTATAAAAAGAAAATTCAATGGTAACCACCAAATTACATGTATGTTTTAGGACCGTGTAGCAAAAAGCGTGCAAATTGTGCTATTGTTACAAGGTCATGGTGGTAACAATATGAGTGATGAAGCTTTAATGCGTTGTATGACACGGTTGCCACAAATTTACATATCATACGCCTTTGATGTTGGACCAATTATCATTAAAAAAAGGATCAAAATTCTTGACTTTATGATCAACTATCACAAGAAAGTGGAGTGGAGCTCAAGATTTCTTGTTACATTGCTTGAAACCCAAGACCACAAAATGTGTAAAAAGTATTCCCATACCTATGCAATTGTATTTGCATTGGCGGCGTCGGACGATTCTCTCTCTGGTTCCCGCCAGTTCGAGGCCACCCTATCGTGAACGTTCCTGACATCCTTGCTCTAGTCCTCAGCGATTCGGTGGAGACAATTGAGAAGACATCTGCTGCACTGAAGCTGCTGAAGAGAATTGGTGTTTATGAGTTATCGGGAATGTTAGGGCCAGCCATAACTTCCGCGCTTGTAAAGGAAAAAATGAAGAACAAGCGGTATGTCTCTGCCTGGGGCCCTCTTATGATGGTTTAGGGTTTACTTAACTGTAGGTTCAAAATTCATGAATTCTTTAAGAAATGTTCCTGGTGTGGGAATTTTTATCTTCGTAGGCGGGTTGAATCTGCTCTATTTAGCTCCTATTGAGTTCTTGTACTACAGCATGTACGTGTCAACGGTAGAGCTCCATGATGTGAAACCCAGACATAGGAAACCTAACTTCATGTGGGCTTCAATTCCCTCAGCCAGAGTCATGTACTACTTGGGTGGTCTTTCCTTGCAAGTGGTTTGAGCACAAGTCTCATAAGATTTGGTTGTTTGTTGTAGTGTAATGTGCTGCATTACAGTCTAAGGAATTTAGGGTTTAGGGTTTAGGGATGTTGTTTCTGGTGAATCAGGTGTTCATCTTGGACATTTCATTGTGTGGACAAACCCCGTGCATTTGAGATGGTGGGTGTATCTTTGACACCCATGAGAAGAAGGTCGTTGTGAAAAAGAACTACAGCCTTCTCCAACTGATCATGCACACTCCTGATTTGGCTAGAATCATCAACTGATGAGATCCACACCACTATCCAGTATGTGAAGCTGGAGATGAAGATGCAGGCATTGAAGAATCTTGCACTCTACTTAAATTGAACACATGCAAAGACTGCAAGGAGAAGGAGAATGAAGTGCTTGGCTCAGGTCAATGTGCAGCCAAAAGCAAAGGAGGTGGTGAAGAAGCCAGGGTCTGCTTGGACCAAGCAGACCAGGGTCTTGGACACTGAGTATGCAGAGTTTGACAACTTTACCAAGTGGTGAGTTGTCTCACAGAAATCTTGTTAAGAACCATCAACAACCTTCAAGCATTGAGAGGCAATGGTTCTTAGAAGTTCTAACCTTTTTATCCAGTTTTGACTGAAACTCCACTTGGTGTGTAGCATGAATGGATAACTTTTGCTGGTTCCTGATCCTCAGGAGGACTGTGCCTGTCACCAATTCTGCAATCTGCAATAGTACAGTTTGATCACCACCTATCAACTTGAATGGAATGAATCTGGGACAACTTTTGAGTGCTAATCACCATCATTACTGAGTCTTCCTGCTGCTTGTGGAAATACAACTGTAACACACAATTCAGATATTTATATAATTAGTTGCCAAGATTTATGAAACCAATCTATACCCACCATTGGGAGCTAATGAAGGCGGTGGGGAGTTATGGCAATTATTGGTAGTCTTGTCATTTTAGTTTAGGGTTTTCTGGAACTGACTAACAGCTACTGTAAAATATGATTGTGGAGTGCTCTCTGCAATCTCACAATTATGGAAAATACTGGGGGCAAATGCTGGACTCCTGTGATGGGTTTGATATTGCACTCGGAAGCAGTACCCATTGTACAATGGTTTAGGGTTTAGGGTTTAAAGAGCTCAATGCAGTCAAATCTCGAGGAGGGCCAGTTGTTCTTGAGCCTGAGCAATTTGCATGACTTGTTTATTAAAGTATTGATATAGAGCTTCTTTGTGCTGCAGAGCTTGTTGGTCCTGTGTACCAGCAGTCTGATTGGGCATGATAATCAAGGACCTGGATACTAGTTCTTTTGAAGCCAAAAGAAATTTTGGCAAGTACTTGTATTATTGATCGTGTGACTTGAGCACCCTTTCACTCCAAAGTGTTTTATAGTTTGCAGTAATTCATAGTAATCTACCAAGTTCAGATGCCCTAGCAGATTGTAATGATTGCTGGGGGCTTCATCAGGATATTTGTGGTGTCAATAGAGTCAACAGCTCCATATGGTGGATAATTAGCTACAATTTAGGGAGGCAGGCAAATTATCAGATCCTTGATTATTGAACTTCCTACTTTGTGATGCTGTAGAGGGCTACCAGTCATTAGGGCTCTGCATGAACATTAACTAGGTAATGACTTGACTTCCAACAAAGATTTTCACAACTGAGTGGAGGATTGTAGGTCCCCTGGAAGTCAGCTATGTTACTGGAACTGAATTCACCTCCAGCTTGCTGTCTCCTGTACCATTGAGACAGATTACTACAGTAATAAGATTGGGAAAACCATGATATGGGGGAGAGGGGCAGGGGTGTGACACCACCAAGTGGATTAAGGCAAAGGACTGCAGATAACCTTATAAAAGTCACCCACACCTGTTGTTGGTGACTGGCCATCATGGTATGAGCTGTAATCAGGTTTTCTATTGCAAGAATGTTGGGAAGGTGAAATTGGATCAGAAAGCAGATTTGGTATGTGTTCATGAATTGTGCAGCTTCCTGCAAGATCAATCAGATATTGTAAACCTAAACCCTAAACCCTAACCCTCGCTAACTATCAGTTGTTCTCAATACAATAGACCCAGAAAGGCAAATTATATGGAATGGTATACTGAAGTTGGTAGAAGTGTACAGAGTGACCATAATACTCAAGGCTGTGACAAGCAGTTGTGATCCAAAAGGGGTGCCACTTCGCTGCAATGTGATTTAAGTAGGACAGCTGTGATGTTGATGGAGAATGAGGGGTTTTGGGTTCTGATGTGTATTATGTGGATGGCACCCCAAAGGATTTCTTGGGTTTCCTGGAGTGTCTGTTGTTTTATTTTCAAGTTTGGTGTCAAGTTGCACGGTGGCGTGGAAGTTGGTGTGAAGTCACTAACCATTTCAGCACCTTCTTATCTTCTCAGTCACTTCCTGATGTAGAGGGTTGCTTGAGTTGCAGTTTAGAGATGGTTGTGTCCCTGTCTATCTGTATACATGAAGGTTGGTTGTAAGTATGTGAGTCGCACCCTGAAATACTTTAGATCTTTGCAGACAGTTCTGTGAGTTGCTTATTGTGTTCAGATTTGTTGGGTTCAGTTCTATGGAATATCAATGAACTGGTTTTCAATGTGTTGATTGTGTTTGCTTTCTAAAACTGTTGCACATTCAGTTCTTGTGTCAGGCAACAGGAATGAGCGAGTTTTGATGATAATTATTGGGAAATCACAGTCTGGAGGTTCACTCTGTAGAGCTAAAATGGAAATCCACTCTGCTGCACACTTTGAGGTTCTTCCTAACTATTTGTGGCTGTGAGTGTGAGTACATCTTTCAAATCACATGTCCTTTTCAAAGCATGTGACTCAATGACAATGTAATGTTCTAACATACCTAGTAAATTCAACAAAGGAGTTCCTGTCATTGTGAGTGGTTCAATCATGGCAGAGCAGCCCAGTTTCTAGAATTTAGGTGTGTTGTGGGAGGAGAACCTTCATGATATGATACACTACACTCCTTTGTTTATATTTAAGGCAAGAATTCTAATTGCATGTGAATGCAGAGGAATGTACACCTAAGGAACATATGTCAGCATTCACCTTGGTAACTTTGTCTTCTGATGGATAGGTCCTTAGGTAGCTAGGTAGATAGGGAGGACAAAAGGTGGCTACTGGGACTGGTTGCTTGTCAGTTACTACTGATGGCAATCTCAGACGTGAATGTCTGTCCCCAGAGACTGTTGAAGCTACCAGTTGATTTGGGCTCGTTGCATCCTGGCTTGCATCTGACTCTGTAAAGGCATCCAGTTGTTCAGGTGGAGTATACTTGAAATTTGGGTATGCTGTCACATATGCCTGAAGCTTGTGTCGATACAGCTCCTCATCATCTCGATGGCGAGCTATTGCATCCTTGATGTCTTGTTGCACCATGTCCTGCACCAAAGTCCACCACTGTTCTCTCTTCCCAACCTTCAACTGAAGTGCTTCTACCTGAGTCTTCAGGAGTGTGCTCCAACAGCAACTCCTCATACTCCTGGAGTCTGTTGTGTCCGATAAACAGCCCATGTGATTGGCATAACCTGTCATTATCCTTCTGTAGATGCTCATTTTGCCTCTGCAGGCTTCCTTTTGCCTCTGCAGCCTTTCTTCTCTCCTTTGGTTTTGAGCTGTTAGCTGGTTGAACTGGTTCTTGAGGTCATAATAGCGCTGATTCATCTTATCCTGATTGGCTTCCAAGTTTTTGATCAGCACCTGTTGATCCAATAATGTCTTCTCCACCTTTTTATAGTCATGCTCTAACCCCTCCTTTTGTACCATGAGATGATTAGACTCCTTCCTATTGTCGCAGTACTTCGTTTGCAAATCAGTAAAATCCTTTCAGAGAGATTCTGAATTGATGCTGAGTTTATTGAACTCATGGTTCTTTAACTGGAGATCCTCCTGCACCTGCTGGTTTGATTTGACTTCGGCCTGGAGCTCCTTAATCTGCTGGTCCTTAGCATTGTTAGAGTTGTGTAGTTCCTGCAACTCTGCAGCCTTCAAGTTCAGTGCATCCTTAAGTGTCTTGTTAGCCTGTTCCGGCTTCTGCTTGCCTAACTGGAGGTTGGACATTTTAGCCAGAACCCACTGACAGGTCTCCACATACATAGCTGCCTGCTGGAAGAAGCTCATTAAATTCTTGATATTGACATCTTGTTCATTGAGAGATCCTTCTGTTGTATCCAGGACACTGGGAAAATGACTTGGTTTGCTGACTGGAACCACCTCTGGACTTGTTTGAAAAGTATCTTGAGATTCCAGTCCAGATTGTCTGTGTGCATTCAATTGTGGCGATCCTGGTGTTCTAATGGAAGAGGGATGTGGTTCAGGAATACCTGTACTTTGAACTGGTTGCTCTAGTGACTCTGGCTCAACAATGTGTTGTGTCTGAACAGGTCTGGTTGTTCTCACAGTTGGTACTACTGGATCTGCTGACTGCTGCATCTCCAGCTCCATGTTGACATCTTGCTCCATAGGTGGAGTCAATTGCCGGTCTGGCCGGGCTGGTGATCTCCTTGAAGGACTATGGGTCCTTGGACGTTTCCTTCCTGGCAGCTCCTTGTCAGCTACTTCTCGTGAAAGACTAACTGGTTTACTCTGAGATTGGAATTGCGGAGATCTTCTCACAAATACAGGAGAAGCATCGGTGGTGCGAGGTCTAACTGATTTACTCTTGGATTGGAGTCGCTGTGATCTTCTACTAAATAGAGGAGAAGCATTGATGGTAGGAGGTGCACACTTCTCCCTCATGAACAGCTCGCGGAGTGTTTCGTGGGAATTCTCCATCTCTGCTTCAACTTCCTTTTCTTCTTCCTCCTCTACCGGTTCTAATGTGATGTTGTCAGGTCTGTCTTCCAAAGGAATCCATTTCCTTAATAAAATGTCAACTACCGGTCCTGCTACAAAAACATCACCTCTGGAACTGTTGTCGCACCTATGCAGCTCCACACCTAAACATTGTAGCATAATCAAACACCAATTTAATGGTTTTTTGCGCTCTGCTCAGCAAAGTGTAACGGTGGTCTTGTTGCTGAAATATGTGTGCAGCCTCCGGAGGTAGACAACCTGCAGTATGGCAGCATACCGTTTTGCGTATGGCTTCTTCATCCAGCTGACAACCCATCCCTCCCTGCTGCAGTAACCACCTGAAGAAGCTATGTTGTTCATGTAGTTGTTTGCAATCTGAAAAGCAGTATTTGGAAGCTCTACTTTCCCCACATTAGGGATGTGGAACACCTCAGAACTGACATTTTCGTGAATAACAATACTGGGGGACTGAACCTTGGCTTTGATCCAGCCATCCTTGGTCTGCTCCCAAGTATCAAGGAACTGCTCCAACAGCTCCTGTCGTGGTGAAGCCCACTTAACATGGAAAAGACCACGTAGCCCCATTGTGTTTGCCCATGCTTTCCACTGCAACAAGCACTGGATCTCTTTGACATCAGATACGTCCATCTCTATACTACTACTGCTTCTTTGCGCACTCGTACGTTTCCTTTGAGTCTTGCCTTTCCTGCTCACCATTCTCTTTGGCTCCCAGCAACTTGATTGATTAGCAAGAGGTCTTCCCTGTCCACTAACTGGAACTGCAATTTAACTGGAACCTGCACTTACTGCTGATTTGTCTCTTGTCTCTTACTGCAAATCAGGAAACTCCCTTCCTACTGTTTCTGGGTCTAACTCAGTCAGTGCTCCCAGAACTGCCTACCTACCGGCTGCTCCTCTTCTTGTCAACTAGAATTCCACTATGGTCTGCTCAAGATCTACAGTAGACTTTGTGGGCCTTGAATTAACTAGCGCTTCTAAACTGGACCTACAGTTCGTGTCTTTCGCTAATTTTTGTTGTTCAATGCAGTGCTATTTCTTGTTCGTTCGGTTCTCAATCTCACACTAAAATGCGCGACTGACTGCAAGTGATTCTCAGAGCCATCTCTCTTTTTCTCGTTCTGTCTCGCCAGAATCTCTCTCACATTTCTGCGGATCCCTTTTTCCGTCATGCATGCATTCAGGGAAATACTGTTATAGTTCTTGGCAACGTTCTTGATTAGAACTCC
>Ga0116229_10013462_pt1 | contig 11560 bp, 5 predicted proteins | sample S1TSphgellanicum_3_FD_87313 | JGI IMG/M metagenome (GOLD analysis project Ga0116229, IMG submission 87313) | Host-associated microbial communities from peat moss isolated from Minnesota, USA - S1T2_Fc - Sphagnum magellanicum MG | ecosystem: Host-associated > Plants > Peat moss > Unclassified... | reverse complement strand
ACATGTATTTAGATTTTTTTGATTGCATGCACAAAATTAAAATCATTTCAATAATGTGCTCACCAAACACATCCATGTAGATTTTAGGGAGGTTTTGTGAAAAGAAACCTCATGCAACCATTTGCTTACATGTGAAGAGGGTTGCCAAAGGGCCAAACCCCACTCAACCACACTTCTTAACCTAGCCCCCTAATGTAGTGTAGATGTTTTGTCAATCATGTTTGCTAGACAATAATAAGCTAGATCTTGATAATGAAACAAGTAATGCCCAACATGGGATTATTTTTTTCAAGCACCAAATTACATGAATGTATTCATTGGAAATAATGAATTCAACTCATTCTAGCCCCACAAGAATTGAAATTTAGGCATGGCATACCTAAGATGTAATTCTTTGTTGTGAGGCTCGATTGCATGGGTAATGCTTCATCATTTTTTTCAAGCACTCAATGTTTTGCCATAGCTTCGAGCAAGAGTTAACCCTCTTTAGATTGGTTTATTATGAATGCCCATCTTGCTTATATGTTTATCAAATATTTTGAAACATTTACAACTTGTTCTTTAGACTATGTTTTTCAAATTTATCAATGCATTTCCTTTATCTTTTGATATGTGCATAGACCCATGAAAAAATATATTTAAGGCTCTTTTCATAGTGAAAATTACCTATCAATTACTTACGTTTTTAAAAGTTAATTAAACTTAGTAAAGTTCAATACTTACTTTTCAATAGAAGAGGGTTTGGAAAGGACTTGAGACTTAATTTACACCAAATAAACCAAGATCATATAATAGGATTTACCACTTCCTAGTTTGATTTTCCTTCTATTCTTACTAGCTCAATTCTTGTTCTTTCCTATCTAATATATATTTGAGGTTGATCTTCTACCTTGAAATGCATCGAGTTGGTAAATATAAGTAAATTGATCCTACAACTTACATTCATTCCCATGTTTTGGAGTTCATTTGCTTGGTTTGTTTGAGTTATCGTCATTAATAAATTGTTTTATAATGCATTTCTTTTCATTTTTAAAACTAAATTAACTTGAACATGACCAAATACCTCATTTCATGGGAACAAGTTAAATTGTGCTACCACTTGCCATTTTTGGAATGTGTTGAATGTATTATTGAAATTTGTCATCATAAAAAAAGATTTGATAAATTATTGAAATTAACAATTAGTACTTTTGTTAAATTTTTTGGTGTCACAATGAATTATAATGTTTTTATTTACTTTTTAAAAAATTATCATCATGATGGCACAATGAATTATTTTCCCACTTGCCAATGTGCCATTCTTGTACAACTATCCAATATGTTCTCATTTATCATGTATCTTTCACCCTCTTATTCCCATAGAAAAATGCAAGGTGCAGTAGACATATTTACTTGTCCCTTTATTATGTGAACATAGAAAAATGTTGATCATATTTATCCTTACCCACATTTATAATTTTTCAAAAACTAAACATATGTACTTTTATTTAAGGATTGGTAAACTTTTACATCATCTATATCCAACCTTAGTTGATATATGTTTTGAAATGTTTGACATACCCTTATTTGAATCATACCTATATTAAGAATAATATACCCCCTACAATAAGCTCACACTTTTCATATGTCTTTTGGGATGACTATAATTGAAAAGCTACTTTCTCAAATGAATGTTCAAAATTTGTTGTCTTGACATTTTCTACAAAGAAAAGATGGCAATATTACAATGTGTTAATGTTGCTTTTATTGCAAAAAATGTATCATGGAAGAGCTCGAATTTTATGCTAGAAATCTCATTCAATAATCTTGGGTGCGAACAAGATAAAAAGAGTGAACGTTGTTACTTTTAAAAAGGACTACATGTCATTTTGCCCAAAAATAACTTTTTCATATAAATGAATTGTTGAATAATATATTTTGCAAATTCTTATAGTAAACGCATATAATTGTTTAGGGTGATGACATGTTTTTTTGTTTATATTTTTGAATAAATATGAAATTTTGAAAATGTGTCAATTCCTTGTAAATTTAATGTTTCATCTTTTAAAATGATAACAATTTCAAATCATAACCAAAAATTAATTTTTTAAATTTTTATGTTTTTTTGTATAATAAACTACAACTTTTCTTAACAGATCATGTACATTTATTTGTGGTAAAAGACTTTTGAAGTTTTAAAATTTTGGATCAATTTTGGAAAGCTCTTTGAAATTTTAATGTTTTAAAATTTCACATATTTTAGGGTATGAGTGCTTTTTGAATGTGGCCAATAGGTCTTTATCTTCCTTTTTTTTCTTTTCAATTTTATTTTATTATATGAGTCCTTTTGACAGTCCTTCGCAAAATTGATTCTTTCTAACGCAATAGATGTTCACTTTCAAAGGTTTTAAACTTAAACTTAAACTTAAAATTTTATCAAATGGATTTTTGGTTTGAATTCCTTAACATTTATATGAATGAGAAAAAAACAACTTGCCATGATTGCCATGGTTTTAAATGGTAAAACATAAATATTTTCCAATCTTAATTATTTTTAGGGCCCATTTGACATCCTTTTTGGTTCGTTTTATTGTGATTGCACCTTTTTATCCTTCTCATTGAACCAACATTGTCATTATTTTTAACATATATGACAACCACTGGCAATGGATTTTACATATGCATGGCATTTGTAAGATTAACAAACCATTTTTAGCCTCCTAATAATGTAATAAGTAACAACATAGTTCTATGAAAATTGTTAGACACAAAGGGAGATATTATGCTAAAAAACATTCTATAAGTTCAAAATTAAGGTCTTTGCATCTATGGCATGTCAAATGCATAGAAACCACCCCTCTCTAATTTATTTTTTGCACAAATTTTTCTTCTTGATAATTAAGGTGACCCAATGCCATCCACACTCCCAAATGTTATCATTGTGGCACCATATGCCATATGGTAGGGACATTCATAAATTCAATGTTCTAGTGACCACTTAATATGATATCCAAGACAACTTTTTCAATCAACATGTGTGATTTGAAAAGGTATGTTATTTCAATTTCCTGGACTATGCCAAATGCATGTGGAAATTTCACGTTCTTTGTTGTGAACCTGATTCAAACCATGTTGCCACTCAAGTGATTATATTGATTTGTTCAACAAACCATTTGGCAACAAAAGTCATTACTTAACTTACAATAGAACCCTCAATGAAAAATTGTTGCTAGTCATCCCTCTTCAAATAATTTCATGGAATACATTGCAAGTTACATATGCCCTCAAATTCCTAGTAATGTGAACTTTGATATTTTGCGCATGCCACCTAAATTCAAGTGGTCCATGTCATCTTTCGTATTATTATCCATGGTTAATGCAAGTTTGAAGTTACAACCTATTTGAATCATTAAGGCATTGTGCATATCGAATAAACATCTCATTGTAGAAATGAAAAAAAAAAATGTTTTGTATATGCAATTGTACATGCATGATGAGGTGCACGATTAACCCCCAAATAAAAACATAAGTAATGTTTTCAATCAAAACAATATTATCCAATACAAAATAAAGCACATAAATAGGCACCATGTTCAAGCTCCATGGAATTGCAAATGGAGCAACTTCAATAAAATTACACTTTTAAAATAAACCTTGGAGCTTTGAATTATAATCTATAGGCCCTAAAGCATAAACCTTTAGGCCCAAAAAGAATTTTTTTAAAGTGCTAAAGGAAAAAACCTACACCCTTAAGAATTTAGATTGTCAACTAATTCATGATGTGAAAGAATAAAAAGTTACAATTGGCTTTTGAATGTTGCAACAACGGTAGCATACAAGATTTCCAAATTCACCGAAAGTGATTTGATGCATCGAGGTGTCTTATATTGGGCTACAAATGTTCCTTTGTTCAGACCCAAAGCCATAATCTAATTGAACACTCCCATTTTCATGATGCACAACCCTAAAGGTCCAATTTGCCTAACTACTTTCCACTTTTGGTAAATTTCATTTAGATCATCATCAAGTGTGTTGGCACACTTTTGTAACATTTTTACATCCAAAATTTTGTTGTCCCTACTTCATGTAGGCCAAACACTTACCAAAATCATGACCTACATCATTTGATAAAATAGTAGCACAAGAAATTGAACAAACCAAACTTTGCTTTTGGTTATAATAACCAAAGAATATGCATTTAATTACTACACTACATTAAAATGCGTCCTAGTTCACTCTCAGTTTCATTAATTTTTTAATGAATTTGGACATTTTTACCATGGTGAAACTAATCAACCCCCTAGTGAACGAAGACCAGTTGTTACGAACAATGAATTGGTCCATTAATACCTAGTGTAATACAAATCTACCAAGCCATTTCACTTGTTAGTTAATTAACTAGGCATCATGGAAATCAATTAAATTTAAATTATTTAATATTTAATGTAAATTTTAATATTATTGATAATTTCAACCTATGAATTATTGACAAGTGTCACTACCTACGATAGGTTAAAAATTTAACTTAGGTACATAGGCCATGTAATCATCTTAAATAAACACCTGATTTAGAAAATTACACAGGGAAATATTCGATCAACTTACCACTGTTGATCACAAACACATCATTTGTGAGGTCTGATCCCTTGACCTCTAAAATGGAAACAAACACCCCTACCATCAAACCTCCACATTTGTTGTGAAAATATGTTACATTGCATTCTATTTATCAAATACTTCATTTTAAACATAACAAAAACATAAACTTTGAAAATTTTATATCTTATTGAGATTTTGTTCAAATTAAAGTTTTTTTTTTAAAAAAAAAATAATGTACATGATTACATTTATTTCTTTTTGAAAGTGTTAAATCTTTTGTACAATTTTTTTTTGAATATCACTATTCAATACCATTTCAATGACCATTTTTTTGAAAAAGAAAATGTTTAATAAATGTATAAGATTTTTATTAATATAATAATATTACCTATGTAAAGTTACTTTCAGTTATTTTAAGGTTACTTTTCACTGCTCTAAGTTATTTCACTTTACATTATTTACGGCTATTTATGGTTATTCTTAGTTTATTTTTGGTTATTTTTAGTTATTTCACCTTAGGTTATTTTCGGTTATTCTAAATTATTTTTGGTTATTTTATGTTACTTTTGGCTATTGAAAGTTATTTCATTTTATGTTATTATTGGTTATTGATTTGGTGGCTATTTTTTTGGTGGCTATTGGTTATTTTTATTAGTGACTATTAATGGTTATTGTTGGATATTAATGATTATTTTATTGGTGGTTATTAATGGCTATTATATTAATCACTATTGATAGTTATTCTATTAATGACTGTTAGTAATTATTTATTAATGGCTATTGGTGGTTATTTATTAATGCTTATTGATAGTTATTTTATCATAGGTTATTCTAAATTATTTTTCATAGGTTATTATTGGCTATTCTACATTATTTTGCCTTAGGTCATTATATTATATTTTAAATTATTGTAAATTGTTACATTTAAGATAAAAAAATTTATAATACAATACAATAAAATGACCTTGAATAGTTTAAAGTATAATTTGAAATAACATATATTAACTTAAAACAAAATAACCTAAAGTATAGCCTAAGGTTAATTGAATAGTTTAAATTTAAAAAAACATATAATAAACTAGCTAGGATACCTTAAGGTAGAATAACATATAATAATTTATAATAACTTAGGGTATAAATTAAAATAACTAAAGTAACATAGGGTATTTAAAACAATATAAAAATAAACCCATTTACCACAATAAATTATAATAGTGAATCATATCAACTAGTAGTGAAACAAAATGTTTACATAGTGATATTATAATAAAATAATTTTAACCAGATTGAAATCAAAGTGTAGTGAATTTATTTCACTTTTAAAGTCCCATAATGATTTGGCTAATGAACTACACCACACTTTTGTACTAATATCACATTGCATAAAACACCATGTGCATTTGTGTAAATCACCAAATAAAGATATTTGAAATTAATACCCTCTTGTCATGTTCTCCCAAAATAATACATAACATTATAATGAAGACATGATATTTGAAATGCTAATAAAATCTATGAGTTCCATAGATGTTCCCACAAGGTGTTGAGTAGTTTTTTTCACTATTGCTTATAGTTTTTTTTCCTTAATCTTCTTCGAATGAATGCTTAAATTTACATTCTTTTTTTGAATGATTTCAATTATTGGTGTTGTTTTTCTAAAATCATTCACCTTCAAAATATCCCCAAGTCAATATCGATATAACGCTAAAGAAATTTACAAAACAAAATAGGTCAAAAAATATTTGCATGCACTAACACATGCAATTCATAGTCCCTTTCTTTGCCTTGGAACATTTTACAAACAATTTTTATTAGACAATATTCAATCTTCAAATAATCTATTCATTGATAATCTTTTTTTTTTAAACACAAATGTCTTTTTTGGAAGCCATGTCCTAGCAAAGTTCAAAAGAATGTACCAAAAACATTTGTGACCACAATCTCATATTTTTTCTTGAACTCAACATCAGCTAGATCAACCACTTGCAAGGTTTTCCCTGTATTATCGTTGTTAAAATTATCATCATTCAAAGCATCTACAAATGGAATGAATTCAAAGTAGGTTGTCTCTAGCAAAATCATGTATTCAACCTTGTTCGGTGCACAATCAAGTTGCAAATTAAGACCAACAATATTGCATTCACTAGCAAAGTAGCAAAAGGAAATCAATGGTATGTCTCCTGCAAAATATTTTAAGATGGGCACATATTGTAGCATGCTTCCACTCAATACACTAGTGATAAACATTGTGTTTGGCCAAATACATGAAATGACACATGCCCAATTGTTTTTGGGACATTCCCTTTTTATCATGTTTGCAAGCTCAGGCTTTGGTTTCAATATCTTTTCCATAGCCTTTCTAACTTCAAGGTTAGTGATCTTGTCATTCAATTGTCCTTGTTGAATATCATCACATATTTCATGCAATGAGCTTTGTAAAGTGGGTATAAGTGTAACCACTATTGATGCAAAAAGGGAATCTATTTTCACAATTTTTGTTGGTTGAACCAAGGCACAAATAAGATGACAATACATTCCTTGATTGTGGTCACCACAAAGAAACACTTCATTAGGGCTGCAAAAAACTTCATTTGGATCAAATGGTCATTATGTGAACATTGGACTCCTTAAATAATTATTGGTTGAAACTATGTTTTCAACCCACTTGGAGTTTCAATTTGCTTTCCTACCATTGACAAATTCAATGTTTTGCAAATGCGCCATACTTTGATCACCCCATTACATTGAAAAGAAGATTTACTTAGGCGTATTTAACACCTTAGTCCCAATAGCCTTATGTAAATAATACAAAAACATTTAATGACACAATGGCATTTCAACTATCATTTCATAATAAGGTGAACATGTATTTGATTACAATTAAGAAAGTGAGCCATGAAAAGGAAAAATCCATGTACTTTTGAAACATTGTAATTGCAAGTCTCTTGAAAAAGAAAAAACAATTTCATAATCCCTGTGTGATAGGTATGGCTTTTGCTTTTCCATCTATTGTCCCTAAGTTACACAATAAGCCATTGACAAGGCCACATTTAGCACCATAAACAAAAAGGTTGTACCAAATGACCTAGACAATGATTGCAATTTACGACACATTGTGGAAATTTAATTGTGAATCGTTAATATTAACCTTTTGAAAAACTTGTGATGAGCCACAGTGGCGAAAATCAACATAGATTTTGACTTAATTGGAAATATTTTTTCATGGGACCTTTACAAATAGTAAACAACATATAAAACTCTAGTGATATTTTCTCCCAAAAAATAAATTTGGGCAAAATTAGGTGATTTGTTAAAAAGAAAAATTTGCAATAAAACATTCATTTTTTGATTATGGTGTTTCCTTTTGGCAAATTTTCACCAAAAAACCATTAACAAATATGATTTTCCAAGATCTATGGTATGTGTCAACAACTATGTTGCACATCTCTAGAATGAAGAATGCAACACCGCAAAACTTAGCAAAGAAGTTATAGATGTGCAAAAATTAATACAAATTTGAGGGGTATATATGCACATTCCCATGTTTGTTTGTATTATTTGGGCTTCTAAAAACTTTGGAAATAAAGAATAATCCCCAAAGCTTTTACAATCTTTCAAAAAATTGCGTAATTGTGTGATAAGAAATAAAACTCATAGGAGGAGGTTATAGCTTGTGATTTGAATTATGTACCAATTCCCCATGTGGTGATGGTCAATGTGTCAACTTGCAGACAAGATGTTAAATCTAAGCACTTCAATCCTTTTCAAAATCCATGGCCAACTAGGGCTAAGTCTCTACTTAATGCACATTTGAAAGCCCACACCTCACCATGGAAAAATCTATGTGAATTCCCTTTTGTTTCAAAATGGTCCTGAGTTGTGAACATTATACTCTGAACTTAACATAGAATAGTGTGTTAGATGAAAAAATGGAAGAAATCAAAACATACCTTAAATGAAACTCACAAATAAGGTTAGTGGTGAGGATAAATTAGTGTTCCCATTCATTAAACATAAGATGTCAGGTTGGATATCCTTATAGTTGACAACATGCACACATTGCTTGAAGCTTCTTGCATCAATGCTAGCTTTCAACCCATGTCATTGTAGGTACTCAACATGGGCATTGTGTGACAAAATCTCGTGTAATTACATTTGTTGGATCAATCCCAAATCCTTTGTAACCAAGTCTAGGAACGTTTCTATATTGAAATCTGGCACATGACAATTAAATCTTCGTCTCGTTGGCATCACAAAAGGGTTGTTGTTATGCCCCTTCATTGAAACATCCATCCTATCATAAATGTTGTAATTCTTTGTGCCAGTTGATGATCCAATGTTCTCTACCTTGACTATTGTTGCCATCTTGGATAAGTTTCTCCCTATGTCAGATGCTTGTGAAGCTCTAACCTTGGACAAAAAGTTTTCACCATTGGCACCAAATTATATACAACATTCAACTCAGTGTAGGTTTTTTATGTAAAATAATTAATTTCAAAGTTGTGGATTAGAATAAGTTTGTGGCATAGGATACATACATAAATTAACAAATTCATGTATTGCATTATATGCTAGAGGTATCTTGAATAGTTGCAAATGCATGAACCGGTTTTAAAATTTCACTTACAACATTACATTTGTGGCACAATGAATTCATGATTTCCATTGCATACACAACCTACTATAATAGACATTAGAATTTCAAAAGTAGGGGTGTTAAGATTAACTTGCTAAGGCTTCAATTCAAGTAAGAATTGATGTTACCATGTCAAAATCAATTTGCATAGAACAAAATGGTAATTCATGTACATAGATGTTGAATATGAAGACAAAAAAAAAGGTTGAACAAGGACATTCCACAATATACTTCTTTCCTCTAATCAAAAAATACAATGTGCAACTTGCTTTCAAAACCTTTACCACCTCACTACCAAGTCATCAATGAATGCCTACCTTTCTCAATTTGCATAAATGTTTCAATTTTTAGTTTCATTACTCTTGTCATGTTGAGGACACAACTTGGGCATGTCACAAATAACAATAATAAGTTTCATGAGATTGCAAAATCTCCATACTTATGATTAAGAAAGCTAAACAAGGTTAAGACTTTTCTTTGAGGTCAAAGAAAAGTTTTAAATAAGGACTTTTAGAATAGGGAAGAAGGAACAAAATAGAAAGGATCAACTAAAATAGAAGAACAATATAAAAAAATAGTATGAACAAAAATGACACTTGCTCAATTGTTTTAATGACCATTAACAATGACTATGTGATAGCACCTTATCTATCACAACATCCTTGTTGATTTCATCAACTTCCTACAATGGTTATACATCAATGTACCCATTAACTTAGGTATTGAGCTTTTGTCACAAGTCCAAAAGTAATAGGAAGACTTAGCTAGGATACTAGCTAACCATTAACAACATAAAAAGGAAAAAACATAGAGTAAATTTGGCGTAAATTTAGAAACAAAAGGGCACATACGAAAAAAAGAAAAATATATTATAACATATAACATGGAAAAACAAAATTGAGGACCAAGTGGGTTAAAAAAGCTCCCCATTTACAATACTCAATACAAAATCATTCTAATTACTTTGAATGCAAAAAATTCCAAAAGGAAATTTCTTTCATTGAAAAACCTTCTAGTCCTCTTTTTACAAAATATTTAGAGAGTGGCCTTTATTCTTGAAAAGGATGATAAGATTGACCATCTAAATAACCTAAAAAACTTTTAGAACATAAAGCCTCAAAAACTAAATATTAATAGCACCCAAGTTAACAATGGTAGAGATAGTGGAATGAACATGAGGCATAATCATGTCAATACCCACATAATCTAGTTGAGAACATGTATTAAAAATCACATGATACACTTTGAGGGCTTTGCTTTACTCTTAAATCCAAGAAGTTACAATAGAAGCCATTAAAAGTACAACTTAACTCACAAGATGCTTTTAGGTATATTCTCTCTCAAAAAGAATGTATGTCTAGGTACATAAAAATTGTTTAGAAATTCTAAAACAAAAAGATCATCCACAAACCTACAAACAAGGGACAATCCACAAAGCATGACAAGGCAAATATTGTTCTTTAAAAGATATTTCAATAAATCAAACTCATAGGAAAAAATATAGGAATTGATTAGATAGATAATGCAATTAGTACCCATGGGGATACCAATACATTGTACGTAAGCGCGATGATCAAAATGAAGAAAAAAATTGTTTAACAAAAAATCCAACTGAAAGATTAAATGAAAACTCTTCAACTTTGACCTTAGTATAGAGTCAACCAATTGTAGCAAGAGTGGAGAAGCTTTATCAACCTTCTATCTCAACAGGTTTAAAAGTTTTATCACATCCCTTGCTTCTGACATTTGTATACAAAGTCAATATTGAGATCCACTACTACAAATGGGACATAAGCGTTTGTGAACTTTGTCACCCAATGATTAGTGACCATAGGTAGTATAGCTTTGAAAGAATGAGCTATTTCAAAACATTTATGAGGGAAGTGGAATTGGCTACACAAATAAATTTCAATTTAACTAGACGGGGGACATTTGTGGAATGTCCAAACTACACAAAGAAATGGAAGACATAGACCACACCTTTCACCGCTTAAATTATGAGCCTTATAAAAAGAATGACAAATTTTAAGGATTCTTGACTTGACAAGATCTAAAACCTCTAATGTACCTGTTGGAGAATTAGGTTTAAAGAAATTGAAAAAACAGCAAAAAATAAATAAATCATCATGACACATATCCATGTGAGTTTTTAAAAAAAAGGGAATGTTAAGAACTCTTAAGGAATAGAAACAAAAATTGAGGAAAGGATTAAAACATGGAGACATAACAAGTCCTTTTCTAAACACACAAAAGAACTTCAGTTGTCCATCCATTGAAGATCCCTTTTAACTCCTAGAAGCTCTTCTTGTTTATCAACAAACTTTTTGAGACCTTTCTCAATAGCTT
>Ga0116229_10013461_pt1 | contig 11560 bp, 10 predicted proteins | sample S1TSphgellanicum_3_FD_87313 | JGI IMG/M metagenome (GOLD analysis project Ga0116229, IMG submission 87313) | Host-associated microbial communities from peat moss isolated from Minnesota, USA - S1T2_Fc - Sphagnum magellanicum MG | ecosystem: Host-associated > Plants > Peat moss > Unclassified... | reverse complement strand
ATCCCTCGCGGCGCGCGATGACATTGATGCGCGGATAGCGATCCTCATCGCCGGGGGTGCCGGTCGCGCGCACATACTCGACCTGGAAGCCCCGCGATTTCAGGCGCCGGCCGATGAATTCCGCGCAAGGTTGGTAAGCCTCGCCGGGCGGATTGATGGTGGGAAACCGGATCAATTCGCGCGTCAACTCGACCAGTTCGTCGCGGCGCTCCTCGATGAGCTTGAACAATTTTTCCAGTGAATACGCCGGACGATGCGCTTCAGCCGCCATACCGTGTCCTCGTGTACGCGGCACGCGCACGCGCCTGCTCCGCCAGTTGCGGCAGACCGAGCTTGCCGTAGATGTGCGCGAGTGCCGTGTTGACCGGTACGCCGTCCGGATCGGCGTGCCGGCGCAGCTCCAACATTTGCTGCGCGCTGATGAGACGTCCGCTCTTGAGGGCGGCATCCAGCAGGATCTGCTCGAACAGATCTCGCTGCGCGTGGCTGCCGCCGATTTCCGTCAGACGCGGAATCACCGACTCCAATTTGTGCCACGCCAGGTCGTGCTCGCCCTGCGCGTACGCGTACAACCCTTCACAGGCCGGCAGCGCCACCTCGCGCCACACCATGCGGGTGAATGGCGGCGCGCTGTGCGCATGGCCGCGCACCACCTCGAGCAAGGTGGCGGCCTGCGGGCGCCGCGCCCGGGCCAAGCCATACAGATACTGCATGGTCAGGAAGGGCTGCACGGTATCGTGGGCCCGCGTTTCGAGGTGATCCGCCACATCCTGCCATCGGTCGCCGACATCGACGCCGGCGATCTCGCAGCGCGCCAGCAATGAGATCGCATTGATCTGATCCTGCGAGTATTCCTTGGCGATGCCCCAGCAATGCTGATCGTAGACTTCCAAGGTGGCCTGATCACGGCCCTGGCTCAGGTAGAACAATGCCAGGTGCCAGTAGCCATGCGTGAGCATGAACGAGTTGAGACCAATCCACGTGGCTGACGCCGCTTCGAGGAAGTGCGCCCCCTCATCGACCCGGCCGCAGGTCAGCAACACATGGGCGAGCGCATGCTGCGCCCACGGTTCCTTCTGGCGCATCGACATGGCCGTTCGCGCCGCGGCTTCCGCGTCCGCGAGCAGATGGCATTGCTCGTAAGCGAATGCTGCCATGCCGTGCACGTAGGGCACATCCGCGGCGGCGGCTCTGATCTTCAAAGCGACCCGCAGCATGGCGGGCGAGTTGCCGCGATTGAACTCGAAATATTGATGTATCTTGGCCACGGCGAGGTCGCGCGGAAACTCATCCGACACCTCGTCGCATAGACGCAGCGCCATCGGCAGGTCATCGGCGACCCACGCTCGCAGCACCCCTACGTTGAGTTGTTCGCGGCGCGTAGCGCACACCGCTGCGCGCTCGGCGGCCGCCAGAAACTGTGCCGCCCGCTGCGCCGCCTGCGGCGCCTCCAACAGCATCCACATGAACCCGGCATAGGTGTTCGCGAGGCAGGACTCCGGATGCTCGTGCGCTGCGGGAAGGATGTGTTCGGCGCGCGTTTCGTAGCCCAGGAATCCCTCGATGAAATCATCGATGGCACCCAGCGTGCCGCTGTCGCGGGGCTCGGTGACGGGATTTCCCAGGTAGTCTCGCTGCATGGCGCCATGATACACCGGGATCTCAGGGCGCCGCGCTCGCTGGCGTCGCGGGTACGCCGTTCAAGAACTCCAGAACGTCGGCGGCGGAACGCGCCGGTATTTCGATTTGCGGCAGATGGCCGACTTGCGGGTAGGTAATGAGCTTGGAGCCCGGGATGGCAGCCGCGAATTTGCGCGCCGCAGCCGGCTCGATCAAGGGGTCATCCTCGCCCCAGAGAATCAGGGTGGGCACCTTGATGGTGCCGAGCAGCGCCGCGGTAGCGCCAGAGACGCCGCCTAAATTCACGCTCATCAAAATGGCACGATGCCCGGGCGCCCGCTGAAACTCGGCCCAGCGATCCACCACCGCCGGCGTGATCAGCGTCTTGTCGTAGACATCCGTCTTCAATCCCTCGCGGATCAGAAAGCGATTGTCGATGTTGCGCAGGAAGGCCCGGCCTGCGGGATAGCGCAAGATGCGAAAAGCCAGCGGCACCTCGGGCGGGGGCTTGTCGTTGGCGAAGCCGGCGGCATCGACCAATATCAGGGCGCTGACACGGTCCGGATGACGCACGGCCAGCTGCCACGCCACGCCGCCACCCATGGAATTCCCGGCGACCGCGAATGTCGGGAGCGCCAGCTTCGCAGCGAAACTGTCGACGAAGTCCGCGAGGGACTCAGCCTGCAGCGCACTGCCCTGCGGCGCGCGCGTCAACCCATGGCCGGGAAAATCCAGACTGATGATGCGTCTGCGGGTCTTGAGCTCACGTACCCACCCTTCCCAACTGGTATAGGAGTCGCCAAAGCCATGCAGCAAGACCAGCAGCGGCAGCGAGGGATCGCCGTCGTCCTGATAATGCACGTGATAGCCACCCGGCAGATCGATGAAATGCGATGACGCATCCGTGTACTTCGCTTCCAGCGTCGAATAGGGAATATCCGGGCCGCGCAGCGCCAGCCACGCGGCCACGACGATGACGATCAGAACGACGGCAATGATGCCGAGAATTTTCAAGTGCGATGCCTCCGCGCCAAAACTAGTATTTGTAGTTGACGCGAATACCGAAGGTCGCAGGTTCACCGGCCTGGGCCACATCCGTGCCCGGCAGGAAGAAATTGCGCGTCACATCGTAGGAGCGATTGAAGATGTTCCGGCCCCAGAGCGTAAAGGTCCACGGCGCGCCGGCGGCCGGCGACAATGACAGATTGGCGTTGGCCAGCCAGTACTTGGGCACCGTGAAAACGCTGCTGCCCAGCAGGTAGAACTGACTGTAGGTGTCATGGAAGCTGTAATTGGACTCCGCCGTGATCTTGAAATTACCCACGTCGAACGCATAGCTCGCATCGCCGCCATAGGACCACTTGGGAAAGCTCAAGGGCTGACCGTTGTAGTCGACGGGCGGGGTGTCGCTGTTGAGCAGCTGGCTTTGATAGTAGCCCTCCGTAAAGCCGGCGTATTGCGAGAAGGAAAGCCCCTGCAGCGGTTGCCACAGCACTTCGAGCTCGCCGCCCGCGATGCGCGAATTCGCATTGACGAAACGGCCGATGTAGCTCGTCAGATCCTTCACCTTGCCGAGGATCTGCTCATCGATGTAGTGATAATAAAAAACCGACGAGTTGATGCGCAGCGTGTGCGTGACATCGGACTTTATGCCCACTTCGTAGGCCAGCAGTTTCTCCGGTCTGAACGGGTCGATCGCCGCAACGGTGGTGGTGTTGTGGGCCGTGAAACCCCCGGACTTCACGCCCCGGCTGATGCTGTAATAGATCAAGGTCCCATCGACCGGGTGGTAATCGAGTTCCACCTTGCCCGAAGGCAGGTTCGAGGTCGTCGAAGCACCCAATCCATTGGTTCCCGTGAACGAGGGAATCGGCGGTCCCACCACCACGCCGGTGTTGAGATTTTTCAGGTCCCGGGTTTCATGATCTTCTCGAACCCCGACGAGCGCGCTGAACGAGTCGTTGAACTTGTAGTTGACCTGGCCGAACTCACCGAAGGAAATCGCGTTTTGGTCGTAGTGCGTCAGCACCACCACCGGTTTCGTGAACGGAGCAAAACCGAGATCGGCGTCCGAGAAGTCGGAAAAGAAATTCTCATCGAGCCGCTGATCCGTGTACAGGGCCCCGGCCACCCAGCCCAAGGGGCCCGTACCCGTGGATTCGAGGCGCAATTCCTGCGAGATCACATCGAGGTTGCTGCGAAAGTACTCGTCCGAATCGTCGTACTGCGTCGCATCCCAATCGCCGTACTCACGGCGGATCATTTTGTTGTACGAGGAGATGCTGACGATCTTCGCCGGTCCGAGATTGATGTTGCCGGTCAGATCGACGCCGTCGTTGGAGTTGTTGAGCCCCGGTTTGGAATCGGGATTCAAGCCTACCGCGTTGGCAAACACCGGGTTCAGCCGCCAGCCCGTCACATAGCGCGACGTGTCTGCGGGAATCACCGGGCCGCCCGCACCCGCGTTATACGGCGTGTAGGGCTCGATCAAGTGCAGGCCGACCTCGTCGGATTTATCCTCCGCGACATGCGCCGTCAGACGAAAACTCGCCGCGTCGCTGGGATCGAATTGCAGCTGCAGGCGCACGGCTTCCTTGTCCTTGCCGCCGAGGCTGGCCCCGGAGAGCCGATCCCGTTGCCACGCTCCGCCCTGCTCGGTGGCGAGCGACAAGCGGCCGGTCAAAGTGGGCGCGATGGTCCCCGATACGAAGGCCTCGCCCAGGAATTCGTTATGTGAGCCGTACTCCGCCGTGACACCGGCGTGGGTGTCGGCGGTAGGCCGGTTGGTGACGAAGTTGATTTCACCACCGGTGGTGTTGCGCCCGTACAGGGTACCTTGCGGTCCGCGCAGCACCTCGACGCGGTCGATGTCGAACAGCTGGCCCTGGCTCTGGATGGGCAGGGCGAAGGCCACGTCGTCAAGACTCACGCCGACGGGCGAGGCGTTGTTCGAAGTATAGTCCAAGAAACCCACGCCGCGGATGCGGTATTGCGGCAAACCGCTGCCGAAGGCCGGCTCGACCTGCAGGCTCGGCAACGCATTTTGCAGATCGTTGACGTTCGTGATGCCCTTGTCCGCCAGGCTGGCGCCCGACAGCACCGAGAGCGCTATACCTACGTCTTGCGCCGACTCTACCCGCCTTTGCGCCGTGACGACGATTTCGTCCAAGCCCGACGCGTCATTGGCGGACGCGGTAAAACTCGTCAAATTGAAAAAAAGAATGCCCGCGCACAAGGCCGCGGCGCTGGTCCGACTTCCCATCCCATGCTCCTGATCTTTAATTTCTCAAATCCAGACCCCGCATCATCGACGACGCAAGGCGTTCTGTGAAGTAATGATTGAGCATGTAATTATGCGAAGCAGGCCTTTTGCGCAGGGCAGTGATATGTAGTGGACGGTGCAGCGCCGCGCATTCTTTAGTTCGCTCAATGCGCGTCGAAGAACGCTTTCGCGGCGCTCAAACAGAAGGGCGGCACGAGGCCGGCGTGGTATTCGGCCAGTACGGCGCTATCCCCGCCGTCGGTGGCGCCCGAGGCGATGGCATCGAGGCGCACCGCCGCCTCCGCCGCAGCGAAGCCTTCTTTGAGGGAGGCATACGGATCATTGGCCGCCACGGCCGAATCGACGTCCAGCACCGTGAAGACGGACGTCGGTGAATTCGCCGTCCAGTATTCTTGCATCAACTGGGTGTCGAAAAAGAACACGGTCGGATCGGAATTTCCGCCGCACAACAGCACCGGAGCGGTCGGGCCCCAGGAGCGCAGATCATTGAGCTTCAATGCCTGTCGAAACGTGTTCGATGGATTCGGCGGCGGCAAATCATTGGTCACGGTGGGAAAGCCGCCGTCGGGGCTGGCGGCAGCATCCTGCAGATAGCTCAATCGGTATGCATTCGTGACCAAAAACTGCGGGCCAAAGCCGGCCGCGAACACCGACGCAAGATTCGCGGGCGCGACCGCGGGCGTCTGCGCCGCATAGGCGGCGCTCGGCGGCGTACTGCTGAACAGTGCCGGCGGCAAGGAGCCGTTGGACTCGAGCGTACTGATCGGCGTGGTGCTGGGAAGCAGTGTGGCGATGTCGCTTGCGTACGGCGCTGCGAATACGTCGGTGGTGTTCGTGTAGAGATTGCCGTAGGCATGTTGATAGCTCGCAGCGAGCAAGGTCAGATTCTCCACCGCACTGGCATTAACTTCACCTTCGAATACCGCATCGCCGAATGCCGACAGCGCGTACGGTCCCGACAAGGGCGCAGCGGCGGTGACGACTTCGCCCGCCGCCTGCATCGCGCGGTGCGTCGCCATCGCCACAAAGCCACCCTGCGAGTATCCGGTGATGAACAGCTTGCCGCCGTCGGTGGTGGAACGTGCCTGCATCGTGGGCAAGGCACTGCGCGCTGCGGTCAAGGCATCGATCATGTCTTTCGACTGCTGATCGGCGTCGAGATAGGGGTGATAGCCCAACGTCGAGGTATCGTAGCCCACGTAGTTCGGTGCCACGACGATATAACCGCGCGCGGCGAACACCGCAGCCATCAGCAATCCCTCGTCGTTGTCGCTGGCGGAAAGATCGGCAATGTCATAGCCGCGATCGGTCTTCGTGCCATGGGCATACAGCAGTATGGGCAACGGTCCCTGGCAGGAGGCCGCCCCGCCCGGAACCATGAGCGCACCGGACGCGGGCGTCAGGTTGCCGGACGGATCCACGGTCTGGTATTCGATGTGGTACACCGTGATGGTGCAGGTCGCGGTGTAAGACAACTGCAGCAGGAGCTGCCCCAGCGGACTCGCGCCCAGCGAGCCCAACAAGTCGGCGGGGGCAAGGGTCGCCATGACGGTGGGTGGCGACTGCAGCAGCGCGCCGCGGGCGGGGGTGGCCGACGACCCGCCGGAACCACTATCATCGCTGTTCTGGCACGCAGCACTACCCAAAATGACCGATGCCAGGACCGCAAATTGAAACAGGGATTTTTTCATAAGTAGAGAGTAGAGGATGTTGCGCGCCTTTGGTTCTTGCGCGGCGCAGTGTAGAAATTACAGCGGCGGCGATTTCCCCATCGGGCGAAAAAGACGCGGGTAAACTGGTTCTCCGCTTCGATGACAACGGGATCATGATAACGAGGAATTGCGTGGGATTTTGCGCCTGCCTGCTGCTGATGGCAGCAGCATCGGCGCAGCCGGACGGGTCACCCCTGCCTGCTCCCGACTACACGGTGGCTCGAAGCTGGCACATCGGCGGCAACGCAGGCTGGGATGCACTCGCCCTGGAAGGCAGCGGCGCGCGACTGTTCATCACGCGCGAAGACCATGTTGACGTGATAGACACCTTGAGCGGCAGGAGCGCCGGCAATATTCCCCACCCCTTAGGGGTGCACGGCGTGGCGTTCGCGCCGGGATTGAAGCGCGGCTTTACGAGCAATGGCCGGGCCAACACGGTCACGGTGTTCGAACTCGACTCGCTGCGGGTGATCCAGGAATTGCCGATCTCCGGCATGACCCCGGATGCGATCCTGTACGAGCCGCAACACGACTACGTCATCACCGGCAATCGCGATTCAGCCGATTTGTCGGTGCTCGACGCCGGCACCTTGCGCCTCGTCTCGGCGGTGGCGATGCCCGGACCGCCCGAAGCCCTGGTCACCGATCGCGCCGGACACATCTATGTCAATATCGACAGCACGCCGGGCAAACTGGTGCTCATCGATGCCAAGACGCTCACCGTCAAGGCCAAATGGCCGCTCAAGGATTGTGCCAACCCCACGGGTCTTGCCATCGATGAGCAAGGCCACCGCGTGTTTTCCGTGTGCGCCAATCAAGTGCTGGCGGTGACGGATTCGGTGTCCGGCAAGGCGATTGCGCGCATCCTCATCGGGCGCGGGCCGGACGGCGTCGCCTATGACCCGGATCTCGGCATGCTTTTCATTGCGAACGGCATCGACGGCACATTGACCGTCGTCCGCGAGGATTCACCGGATCAATACCGCGTGCTGGCCACCGTGACCACACAGGTGAGCGCCCGCACCCTGGCGCTGGATCCCGCCACTCACCGGCTGTATCTGGCCGCGGCCCAATTCGGACCGAGACCGGTCGCGCCCGCGGACCAACCGCCACCACCGCCGAACGTCGTTCCCGATACCTTCGTCGTGTTGGTGGCCCAACCCAAGTGAGAAACCATGACCACTAAAATCAACGTGGTGTGCGGCCAGTGCGACTCGGTCGTGGCGCTACCCAGTGAGCGTCTGGGCGATGCACCGCACTGCCCGAAATGCCATGCCGCACTGTTTGCCGGCAAACCGATCGAATTGACGGCCGCGAATTTCGACAAGCACATCGAGCGAACCGATCTGCCCTTGGTCGTGGACTTCTGGGCGCCGTGGTGCGGCCCCTGCATCGCCATGGCACCGCATTTCGACAAAGTCGCACAGCAGCTCGAACCCAACATGCGCTTTGCCAAGCTCAATACCCAGGACGAACCCGGGCCCGGATCGCGCTTCAACATCCGCAGCATTCCCACCACCATGGTGTTTCGCGGCGGCAAGACCCTCGCGCGCCAGTCGGGCTCGATGGACGCGGCTACGCTCAAGAAATGGCTGACGCCGCTGATCTGAACTTAAGCGATGCTGATCAGTCCGCAGAAAAGCGCGGCATGAAGCCCGACAATTAAGAATAACGTAGAAGCGCGAAGGGAAAAGTAGTTGAAGTTTTGATCAGCGAATTTGATCAATCCCCTGGTTGCCGCTGCAGGACTCTCCGACGTAAATGGACTTCGCGGATACTCATTAGCAATCACGGCGGTCGCCCAACAGCAACCTAGCGCGAAGCTCAATCCCGACACTGCCGGTGATCGAGCTTCCAAATCGGCGAGCCATTCCTCTTCGAGCCTTGAGGATAAGCATTCTGGCGCCCGACGGGCTGCGTGATGAATAAGGAATTGGCTCACACCGTCCAGCAACGATCGCCGCTTACCCTGATTCATGCGAGCACTCCTCGTTTAAAGCTTGCGAACACTTCAGTGGTGCGTCTGAGCCCCGTGGCTGTCAGCCGATACAATCGACGGCGCGGCCTCCCTACCCTTGAGGGATCAATCGATTCCCACTTGCTGGCAAACCAACCAGCAGATTCGAGACGGAGAAGTATCGGATACAAAGTTCCTGATGCGATGCCGCAGCGTTTGTGCACTTCCGCGCCCGCCAACGGTTCGGTCGGATTTTCCAAGAATGCTTCCAATACGCGGAGCGTCTGCAGCGACATGCGCACATTAATGTCTGTCTTACCCATAGTAGAAAGTCTACATAGGGTATAGGATTAAAGCAAGCTGACGGGTAATGGATAGAAATTCCGTTGGCAGTCCAATCAGGTTTTCGTTCGGAAACTCAGGAGAGCATCACGATGGCGATGGCTGACAGTAGCAACGAAGGGCAGTCCTATTCCAATATCAACATGACGCCGTTGATCGACGTGATGCTGGTGTTGCTCATAATTTTCATCATCACAATACCAAGCCAGACTCATGCGGTGAAAATCGACAACGCCTTGCCACACCCGGATCAACCCCCGCCGCCCACGCCTCCTGAAGTGATTGATTTGTCGATCGACTTCGACGGTACATTGTTGTGGAACAAGACACCTGCCGATCGCGCCACGCTGCAGAGCTATTTCAACCAAGAGGCAAGCAAACATCCGCAGCCCGAGGTGCACATCACTGTCGACAAGTTCGCAAAGTATGAAATCGTGGCGCAAACGCTGGCGGATTTGCAGCATCGCGGCCTGAAGAGGATACGCTTTGTTGGTGAGTGATTATCACTGCGCAGGCTGCGTCTGCCGGCGCTTTTGTGGATCCACTTCGGTCAGCAAGTAATACACGGCACTTCCGTCTTTGCCAAAATGAACTTCCAGCGATTTGTGGGCGGTAGGTGATTGATCGACCGCGGTCGACCCGTAAAGCCAAATCTCCACTCCATTGGAGTCAAAGCTCACTGTCGATGGAAAGCCATACTTGGCCTCAACGTCCGCCTTGCTCGTCTTGCCAATGATGACAGTTTGAGCAACCGATGCCGGCGTCTCGTTGATGATGCCAGCATCCCCCACGACGAAGGCGCAACCTGCAGTCAAAGTACCTACTAGGGCGGCAAAAAATAGCTTCATTCTGCTCTACTTCGATACTTCCGGTTATTTCGTGGCATCAATTACGCTTTGCCTTTTGACCAAATGTATCCAGGCACCGCCCAAACGTCAGTCGCAATGCAGCGCCTACTTGCGCTGCTGAGCTATCTGCGGTCACCACGACATCTGAGTCCGGCGGTATGCCGTCACCACTCCAACCATCGATTGTCTCGTGGTTAGTGGGGGAACATTGAAGTCGCCCGGCGCGTCGGTCAATATTGACATGCAACATGTTCATGAACAGCGCACGCTGGGTCTTGTAACCGTAACGGCTCATGAGGCTATCGCGCCACGCTCGGTACTGCGCCATTTTTTCCGAAACATTCGGGTCGTCACCCTCGTACCAGTCGTGCAGGGAAAGCTCTCTGCTATAGCTTAAAGCTTCATTGACAGCGCCGCCCAACATTGCGTCATCGGCGTTCGGGGCAAGGTGTATCTCACGACTTCCAGGCATGCGCCAGCCGGAAAACCCAGTATATGCCGCCACGATCAGTACTGTTCCGTTAGACCAAGCCTCGGCATGCTCCGCCGTCAATTTCTCCAACGGCCAATTCGCCAATATCGCCTCTGCATACTCGGCTCCACGTGGCCCTGATCGTACCAGTCGAATTTTAGAGTCGCGCACCTTTAGTAACTCCTCGTCCGGTACCTTAACGGGAGCGCGGCCATTTTGATCCGACAGCGCGGGTCTTTCGCGGAGGCCTCGATGAAAGTATTTGGACAAGAATGTATTGAGCGTATTCATTAACAGGATACAAGTCAGATTCCATGTGCCTCATCGCTGGTTAAATCGCTGACGATCACCCATTTGCCCGACTGCCTTTCGAGGATTGAAAGCTCATTGGTGTGGAGTGCGGGTACCGTTTTACCGGTATTCCAGACTTGTTGATCCGTCGTCAGCACTGAACTGGAGACGACGGCAGCCGTGGGGCCAAGCATGCGAATCGAATGGATAACCAACGGTCCCGACTTCCCAGCACGAAATCTGGGATTTTTGAACAAACTTGTAAGAAAGGCTTCGAATTGCGACTTGTCGACGATTCGAATGCCGACACTGTTAGTCCATTCAAACTCCGGTGCCATCGCGGCGAGAACTTCCGCAACATCAAAGTTCCGCCAGCCCTCGTCGTAACGAGTAAACGCTGCCTTCACCTCTGTCGCCGGATCTGCGTGCGCCGGCAACGCCGAACCCATACACCACAACAAGATAACGATTCGTCCGGCAACTCCTCGCACGATAACTCCTCCATCGCAATCCCACGCCCGTATTCCATCTGAAACTAGGCCGTTCGCGCAAGTGGAACACCGAACAGTGGAACTGATCGCATGCCGCCCTCATGCCAATGGCAGCGTCTGCAATTCGAGAGTCGACAAGATTTGTCCCGACGGTTCCGAGAGTGGAAGCCGGTCGCTGCACGCTGATCCATGGTGTCGTTGCAACACTCCCGCATGTCACGTCGGCGATTGTTGGTGCAGTCCGAAGCGTATACCTTGCGGATCACGGCAAACGGAAAAACGACCGAATCCTGATTTCCATGGACCCGGCGGATCCGCTTCGCCCCCCGCGTCTCGAACGAGAGCGACTGCGTGCTCCAGATCGGGAACCTCTAAGAACACGTACATCTGCGGGCTGTCCTCGGTATGCAACCCGACGCGCATCGACGGAGCTTGAAACCAACCGCCGCCCTGCGTCATTGGATTGAAAGTCCACCCGAAAACCTGTTCAAAAAAAGGCCGGGAGCGATCCTCATCCGATGTGCCAATTTCGACAAATGATACT
>Ga0116229_10013460_pt1 | contig 11562 bp, 11 predicted proteins | sample S1TSphgellanicum_3_FD_87313 | JGI IMG/M metagenome (GOLD analysis project Ga0116229, IMG submission 87313) | Host-associated microbial communities from peat moss isolated from Minnesota, USA - S1T2_Fc - Sphagnum magellanicum MG | ecosystem: Host-associated > Plants > Peat moss > Unclassified... | reverse complement strand
GCGCCGTGGTGGCACACGCAGACCACGGGGCGACCATCATCGATTTCTTGAAGTGCAGCGGGAACCTGGTTCATCGGCACGTGCATGGCATCGGGAAATTTCGCGAGATCAACCTCCCAGGCCTCACGCACATCGAGAATCAAAGGGGCTGGGCGTTGGCCATCTGAGAGCCACTGGTTCAGTTCGGCAGCCGAAATGGGGGTCATGGTCAGAAAGAAAAGCGCGAGGGCTGCTGGGCATTGATGAGGGGCGTGACCTGGGTCTCAAAGAGCGTCTCCGATTCCCATGCGTCATGGCCCGTGCGCCGGATCAGGCGTGCCGACATGGCAGGCGCATCGCCAACGAACACCGCCATGCGCCCGCCGATGCGAAGCTGCTCGGCAAAGGCTTTCGGTAACACCGGCAGCGAGCCCGAGACCATCAGGACGTCGACTTCGCCGACTTCGGCAAAGCCCATCGCGCCATCGCCTTGAACGACAGTCACGTTGCGGATATCGGCGCGAGCCAGATTGGCTTCAGCAAAGGCTTTCAGTTCGGCAATCAGCTCGACGGACGTCACATGGCGTGCCTTGTAGGCGATGAGCGCCGCCATATAGCCCGACCCCGCGCCGATTTCGAGCACCTCGTCCTCGGGCATGACGGCGAGCTCCTGCAGGATGCGCGCTTCGAGCTTGGGGGGCAGCATGTTCTGGCCGTGCGCAAGTGGAATTTCCATGTCGGCAAAAGCAAGGCTGCGGTACTTTGGCGGTACGAACTCTTCGCGCTTCACAAGGCCAAGCAGATCGAGCACCGACTGGTCAAGGACGTCCCAGGTGCGGATCTGCTGTTCGATCATGTTAAAGCGTGCAGTTTCGATATTCATGGGCGGCTTCTTTCGGGGGAGACTCTGGCTTGCCTTGGATTCTGAGGCAATTGGCGTGCGACGAACTGCATTTTTCGCCGATGAAACGCACGATCGGCAGGGCGAAATTCTACCAAACGGGGTTGTCGCTTCCTGCACCCGCATGCGCAATCGATTCGAGAAATTCAAGTTGGACGTCCTCCCGGGGTTGCGCCAAAAGGAGTACGCTTAGGGCGTCGCAGGGGTCCTCGTAGCCAAAACGGGGTGAGAAAAACCCTTTGGACCTGTACGGGCAATGCCGTCGCAGGGAGCGTCGCCTCAAATCTTTGCATTTCCAGGCGCTTCCTCGGCATCAATCGGAGCGATCATGAATGCCAATCCCAAGTTTCTAGCCGCAAACGCCACGGTCGATGAGGCCGCAGTGGCGCCGCTGCCCAATTCGCGCAAGGTCTACCTGACCGGCTCGCGCGCAGACATCCGCGTGCCCATGCGTGAAATCAGCCAGGCCGACACACCGGCCTCGTTTGGCGCCGAACCCAACCCGTCCGTGACCGTGTATGACACCTCGGGGCCGTATTCCGACCCGGATGTAGAAATCGACATTCGCTCGGGTCTGAAACCCATCAGAACCGGCTGGATCGCCGAGCGTGGCGACACCGAAATCCTGGTCGGACCGAGTTCGGCCTTTGGCCAGGAACGGCTGGCCGATGAGAAGCTTGCCGAGCTGCGCTTTAATCTCAGACGCACGCCGCGGCGCGCGCGGGCTGGCGCCAACGTGACGCAGATGCATTACGCCCGACGCGGCATCATCACGCCAGAAATGGAGTTCGTGGCGATCCGCGAAAACCTGGATCGCGAGGCCTATGTCGAGCGCCTCGCCAGTGCCGGGCCGACGGGCAAGCGCATGGCCGAATTGCTCTTGCGCCAGCACCGTGGCGAAAGTTTTGGCGCCAGCATTCCGAGCCTGATCACGCCTGAATTCGTGCGTGATGAAGTTGCCCGGGGCCGGGCCATCATTCCGGCCAACATCAACCACCCGGAAAGCGAACCGATGGCGATCGGGCGCAATTTCCTTATCAAGGTCAATGCCAACATCGGCAATTCGGCCGTGACCTCGTCAATTGGCGAGGAAGTCGAGAAGATGACCTGGGCGATCCGCTGGGGCGGCGATACGGTGATGGATCTGTCCACCGGCAAGCACATCCACGAGACGCGCGAGTGGATCGTGCGCAATTCGCCCGTGCCGATTGGCACCGTGCCGATCTACCAGGCCCTCGAGAAGGTCGATGGCAAGGCGGAGAACCTGACCTGGGAGATCTTTCGCGACACGCTAATCGAGCAGGCCGAGCAGGGCGTGGACTACTTCACCATCCACGCCGGGGTGTTGCTGCGCTACGTGCCCATGACCGCCAATCGCATGACAGGAATCGTCTCGCGCGGGGGCTCGATCATGGCCAAGTGGTGCCTCGCGCATCACAAGGAGTCGTTCCTCTACACCCACTTCGAAGATATCTGCGCCATCATGAAGGCCTATGACGTCAGCTTTTCGCTCGGGGATGGCCTGAGGCCGGGATCGATTTACGACGCCAACGACGAAGCCCAGCTGGCTGAACTGCACACCCTGGGCGAATTGACGCAAGTGGCGTGGAAGCACGACGTGCAGGTGATGATCGAAGGCCCGGGCCACGTGCCGATGCAGCTGATCAAGGAAAACATGGAGATCCAGCTGAAGTCGTGCGCCGAGGCGCCTTTTTACACCCTGGGACCGCTGACCACCGACATTGCACCCGGCTATGACCATATCACGTCAGGAATCGGGGCGGCCATGATCGGCTGGTACGGCACGGCCATGCTTTGCTACGTCACGCCCAAGGAACACCTGGGGCTGCCCAACAAGGATGACGTCAAGGACGGCATCATCACCTACAAGCTTGCCGCCCACGCGGGCGATCTGGCCAAGGGCCATCCCGGCGCCCAGATTCGCGACAACGCACTGTCCAAGGCGCGCTTCGAATTCCGCTGGGAAGACCAGTTCAACCTGGGTCTTGACCCGGACAAGGCGCGCGAATTCCACGACGAGACGCTGCCCAAGGATTCAGCCAAGGTCGCCCACTTCTGCTCGATGTGCGGCCCGCACTTCTGTTCGATGAAAATTACCCAGGATGTGCGTGACTATGCGCGCGCCCAGGGGCTAAGCGAGAGCGGCGCGTTAGCTCAAGGCCTCGAGGAAAAGAAAGTTGAATTCCTGCGTGGGGGTGCCAAGCTGTATCGACCGGTTTGAAGTCATTGGAACATTTCCTGCGGATGGCAATCTCAATCATCGTGGCGCGAAGGGTGGCGCCTGGATAAATTTGGGGGGAAATCATGCTTGAGTCGCAGCTCGAGAAGTGGATTCTGTCGCACGCGGAGCGCAAGCTGCCGCTTGCCGTGGTGCTTCCTTCGGGGCAGCGCATCGAGCTTGGCAGCGATGTCAGGGTTGTCATCCACATCAAGGATTTGACCGGGGCGCGTCTGCTCTTCACGCCAACGCTTGCCAATCTGGGCACCGCCTATGTCGAGGGTCATATCGACATCGATGGCGAAATTGATGACTTGATCAGCGTCGCCGTGGGCCTTGCCCAGTCTACCGGTGGCGACAATTTCACAGAGCCTGGCATGGGCCTGATGGCGCGGCTCTTGTCCCACAGCAAGAAGCGCGATCGCGAATCGATCGAGTACCACTACGACGTCTCGAACCAGTTCTACCAGCTGTTCCTTGACCGTGCCATGGTCTATTCGTGCGGCTATTTCAAGGACCCTTGTGATTCGCTCGAGGTGGCCCAGCAGCAAAAACTCGATCACATCCTGACCAAGCTCATGCTAAAGCCAGGTGATCGCGTCCTTGATGTCGGCTCGGGATGGGGCGCCCTTGCGATTCGCGCGGCCGAGCGCGGCGCGAAGGTGGTTGGCATCACCTTGTCGCAGAACCAGTTGGACTATTCTCGCGAGCGCATCGCGGCGCTGGGCCTTTCCAACAGCTGCGAAATCCGGCTGGAGGACTATCGCGACCTGTCGGTTGGCGAACGCTTTGACAAGATCGTAAGCGTTGGCATGTTCGAGCACGTTGGCCACAAGAACCTGCCGAGCTACTTCGAGAAAATGCACGCCCTTCTGGTCGACGGCGGTGCCATGCTGATGCATGGCATCACGGCGACCGATCCGACGCGGCGGGTTGTGGGGCGCGGAGGTGGCGATTTCATCGACCGTTACGTCTTTCCCGACGGCGAGCTGCCGCACGTCACGTTTGCCATGCGCGCCATCGCCGAGGCGGGCTTCGAAGTCGTCGATGTCGAGTCGCTCAGGCGCCACTATGCGCTGACCCTGAATCATTGGGCGCACCGCCTCGAGGCGCACGCCGATGCGGCTCGCGAAAGCGCTGGCGACAAGCGCTATCGCATCTGGCGCGTCTATCTTGCCGGCTGTGCGTACGGATTTGCACATAACTGGATGAACATCAACCAGATGCTGTGTTGCAAGCTTGGCGGCCCGCAGATGAATCCGTTTCCGATGACGCGCGATTGGATGTATCGCGCCTAGCGCTAGGCATGCGCCTTCCCGTCTGAGCGCTTGATCGCAATCACATCCCAAACGCCGTGACCCAGGCGCACGCCGCGCGCCTCGAATTTGGTCGCGGGTCGTGCAAGAAGCGGGTTCTGGCGTGAGGCCGGGGCCATCACCAAGGACGGCGTCCTGCTCAGCACATCCTTGATCTGCTCGGCGTAATTCTCCCAGTCGGTGGCGCAATGCAGATAACCGCCGTTCGCGAGTTTCTTGACGATCAGGGCCACAAGCGGTGGCTGGATCAGCCGGCGCTTGTGGTGGCGGGCCTTGTGCCAGGGATCGGGAAAAAAGATGTGCACGCCATAGAGGCTGCCGTCGGGGATCATGTCCTGAAGAACCTCGACTGCGTCGTGCTTGACGATGCGCAGGTTGGAAAGCTTTTCCTCGCCGATCGACTTCAAAAGGGCGCCAACGCCGGGCGTGTGCACTTCAACGCCGATGAAGTCGGCATCCGGGCATGAGGCAGCAAGCCGGGCGGTGGTCTCTCCCATGCCAAAGCCGATCTCGAGGATGACCCGGGATTCTCGGCCAAAAAGCTTGGCGAAATCGACCGGCTGGCGCTGGTAGGGCACGCCAAACACGGGCAGAAGCTCGTCAAGCGCCCTTTGTTGCGCTGTCGAGATCCGACCCGCCCGCGTGACGAAGCTGCGGATAGGACGGTGCGCGCGAGTGTTGGCGCTTTCTGGATCGTCTGTCCTGCCGCTCACGCCGACTTGCGCGTGGCAACCGAGGGCACGAGCCCGCCTGTGGGCGAGGAAGCCGACGCTTTATAGGCGCGCTTTTCCATCCGCCCGGCGCGAAACGCCGCGCGTCCGGCCACAACGGCGTGTCGCATCGCGCTGGCCATCAGGACCGGGTCCCTGGCCTTGGCGATGGCGGTATTGGTGAGCACGGCCGCGCAGCCCATCTCCATCGCGATGGCGGCATCAGAGGCCGTGCCAACGCCGGCATCGACGATCACAGGGACCTTGATCTGGTCAAGAATCAGCTCCAGATTCCACGGATTGAGAATGCCCATTCCCGAGCCGATCAGCGACGCCAGCGGCATGATGGCAACGCAACCGATGTCCTCAAGACGCTTCGCCTGCAGCGGGTCGTCGCTGCAGTAGACCATGACCTCAAATCCCTCGTGGACCAGAATCTCCGCTGCCTTGAGCGTCTCTGGCATGTTGGGGTAAAGCGTCGCGTCTTCGCCTAGCACCTCGAGCTTGACAAGCGTATGGCCATCGAGCAGCTCGCGGGCAAGCCGCAAGGTTCTGACCGCGTCTTCGGCCGTATAGCACCCGGCCGTATTGGGCAGGATGGTGTAGTGCAAAGGTGACACGACGTCGAGCAGATTCGGCGCATTCTTGTCCTGGCCGATATTGGTGCGGCGAATGGCCACGGTGACGATCTCTGCGCCACTGGCGGCGATGGCTTTGCCGGTCTCTTCGAAGTCGCGATATTTGCCGGTGCCAACGAGCAGGCGCGAGGTGAACCGCCGCGTGCCCGCCTGCCACCCATCGACTACGGTCTGTTCTGGTGAATTCATCAAGGTGCCAACGAGACCCCGACCGTCAGGTCAAATAATTCCCGGGGAGGGGTGAACTCAACCGCCTCCGACTGCAACGACCACTTCAAGCGTATCGCCGCTACGAATTTCGGTATGTGCATAGCTGCTTTTGGGAACGATGGTGCCGTTGCGCTCAATTGCGATGCGCTTGCCGAGCCAGCCATTGGCCAGGACGACATCGGCAACCGTATGGGCTGCCAGTTCCACTTTCTGGCCATTGAGTTCAATTGAAATCAGGGGTTCCATGTCCTAGCCACCATTTTACGCCGGCAGGGCAGGCTTAGCGAAGGATCACGCGCTGCGCAAGCATGGCCAGCGGCCATTCGATGCTCTTGGCGACAACCGGCGGCAAAGCCAGGGGCCGGGTGAGCATTTTGATCGCCATCATGCTTGGAAATTCCCGGCGGATGGCGCGCGTTGCGCTTGAGAAAATCTGCCTGAATTCGGCTGAGTCGCGCCGGCCGTTGGGATCTCGTTCGTGAAATGCATGCCAGAGCGCGCATTCGGCGTCATCGCCGCGCGTCTCGAAGAGCCGATGCGTGAGGGCCTTCAGAACCTTCCAGCGGTTTTGCTTCTCGCTGCGGTTGTATTCCTGGAAAAAGCGCAGGAAGTACTTGAAGTGGCCGACTTCATCGGTCTTGATGCGCTCGCAAAGGCCGGCGAGCACGGGCTCCTTGGCGACGGTGGCAAGCGAGCGATACAGTCCGGCCGTGCCCATTTCGATGACGCAGCGCGCCGCCATTTCAAGTCCTCGCGTCGGCTCGAAATGGCCGAGATCACAAAGGGGTGTGTATTCAACGATGAACGCGTCAAAGGCCCGTTGCCAGTCGAAGTCTGGCCAGACCGTGTTGATGTAGGCGCGAAGCGCGTGGCCATGCTGTACTTCTTCGCGCTCCCAAACCGATGTCAGCCAATCGCAGACTTCGGCGTCACCCGCATAAAACTCGGCCAGATTGCGGGTGTAGAGGTCCGAGGCGATTTCCACAAAGGAGGCACTCGTGACCAGGTAGAACAGGACTTCGCGCGGGCGCACCGCATCGACGTCGATACGGTCATACGGAATGTCACTTAGTGACCAGTCAGGCTGCATTTCGGTCAAAACCCGTAACAGTTGGCGGCTTCGGCAGGCGGGCGGCCGATTGATGACGGCACCATCGCCGCAAAGGGGGTGACGCGCTTGTGCGTCGGCAATTACGGATCGATTCGCCGTTCACTCAATCGGATAGCAAGATCGCGACCCAAAGACAATGCCAAGGCCTTGTCGTATCCAGCTTCGATCAGCGTCCACTGAAAACTGTTGGCAAGGCGCGAGCGGCCGACCGTGCCGAGGTTTTCCGAGCGCACCAGTCCGCGGGCATGCCCAAGCGTAATTTCGCTTTCGGTGGCAAGCCGCTTGCGGTCGCCCGAGCGGGCCGCGGGAAAGCGTTTCATGAACTGGTTAGCCAGGTCCACTCCCATCTGGTCGATTTTCTTGCGTGCGATGAAATCGGACAGCAAACTCACGAAGCGTCTCTCCTGCGTCGGAAAATGGCGTGGTTCAGCCAGTTGCGACATGATACCGGCAGTTTGGCGGTTTTTCGACCTGTCCACCCCAATGCCGCGCAAACGCGGCCAACGCCCGGCGCCCGGCGCCCGGCGGGGTGCCGGTCGAGCTCAATTGGAGCGTGATATTGATCGTCTGCGCAATCGATCTGGGTACGACAGCGACCAAGGGCATGTTAGTCGCAAGCGAGGGCCGCATCCTTGCCGAAACCAGTGAGGCGTATGCGCTTCTGAGCACGAGCGATGGCCGCGCCGAACAGGATCCCGAGGCCATCGTGGCTGCGGCATTCCGGGTCGCAGCACGCCTTTGTCAGACGCTTGCGCACGGAGAAGTTGCCGCTGTCTCGCTAAGCGCTGCGATGCACAGCCTGATTCTGCTTGACGAAGCCTTGCGCCCGCTCACGCCCTCGATCACCTGGGCCGACCGGCGCGCAGCCGAAGTCGCATTCAAGCTGCGCCACTCCGCCGAGGGCCTCGCCATGTACAGGCGCACGGGCACGCCGATCCATCCGATGGCATGGCCTGCAAAGCTTGCCTTCCTGCGAGAGTGCGAGCCAGCCCTTTTCAGAAAGGCGCGTCATGCCGTTGGCATCAAGGAATATCTGCTGCTGCGCCTGACCGGGCAACTGGTCTCGGATCAATCGATCGCCTCGGCCACCGGACTCTATCAACTTGCCCTGGCAGGATGGGACGAGGGTGCGCTGGCATTTGCCGGAATCGATGCGGCATGGCTGCCAGAGCTTCGCAAGACGACCGATTCGATTTCCATGAACCGGGAATCCTGTGCGCGCATCGGGCTGGCTCAAGCGACCCCGGTTGTCATCGGCGCGGGCGACGGGCCGCTGTCAAATCTCGGCGCAGGCGCGATCGCCCATGGCGTTGCAGCGCTTACGATTGGTACCAGCGCCGCTTTGCGAACGGTGTTTGCCGAGCCAAAGACGGATCCTGACATGCGCACCTTCTGTTACGTCCTGACTGCCGACCGATTTGTCTGTGGCGGTGCGGTCAACGGCGGCGGGGTCGCGCTGCGCTGGGCGAGGGATGAACTGGCCCGTACGGAAAAATCCAGCGCCGAGGCGCACGGCGAGGATGCCTACGCTGCGCTTGGCGCGCTCGCCGACTCGATTTCCCCGGGCTCTGAAGGACTGATGTTTCATCCCTACCTGTCTGGCGAGAGGGCACCTTTGTGGAATCCGGATGCGCGCGCATCGTTTATTGGCCTGACGCTGTCGCACCGCAAGGAGCACATGATCCGGGCAGTCATGGAAGGTGTGCTGATGAACCTGTTTCTCGTCTTAAGTGCCATCGAGGCCACGCATACGGAAGTCAGCCGCATCCTCGCCGTCGGTGGCTTTGCACGCTCAAGGATCTGGCGCCAGATGCTTGCAGACGTTTTTGGCCGACCGATCGAATTTCCGCAGAGCCAGGAGAGCTCGGCGCTTGGCGCAGCGAGGCTTGCGTTTTACGCCTTGGGCGCGGTTGATTCTCTTGACGAATATGCTGCCAAGGAGGGTGAGGCCGGGCTGTGCGAGCCTGATGCCCACGCCAGCGCGTGCTATCGGCGCATGCATCCGATCTTCGATCTCGTTCCCTCGATCCTCGCTCCGGTCTACCACGCGCTTGCCGAACTACCCGTTGCGGGCGGAACCTGAAACGATGACACAAGAGATTTCGCATGCCGGGCGAGATAGAATGTGCCACAGCGTCTAGGATGCGATGCTTTACGGGTCGTAACAGCAGGCGCGTGCGGGCTTAGCTCAGTTGGTAGAGCGTCAGTTTCCCAAACTGAAGGTCGCCGGTTCGAGACCGGTAGCCCGCTCCAACGAAATCAAGCATTTGTGCGCATTTTGCGCACGTTCCCGCGAGCGTAATCAGCCAAAAAGTCCAAAATAGGTCCAGTTCCATTCGGAGAACTGTACATGGCTGCGATCTCAAAGACTGCCACTGGCCATTGGCGAGTTCGAATCCGCATGACCGGCTGCCCCGTCGTGTGCAGGACGTTTCAGACTTTTCCCCAAGCGGTCTGACGCGTCGATCAACTTTCAAGGTGTGCTGGATCCGAAGTCGTTTGTCGATCCGTTGGTTTGCCATCGGCAATGCCGCTCGAGCCGCGTCGCGCGGGCGAGCGCGGCAACCAAAGCTTTAAACGCAGGGCGCGCTTTTCCACACCGTGCCACGATAGAAATGCCAACACGATCGTCGCCGCCGCCGCGACGAGCATCGAAGTGGTTAATCCAAGTCGATTACCCGTGACATGCAGGACCGTCTGCTGCATCGGAAAAGCGTAGATGTAGATGCCGTAGGACAGGTCTCCGAAAAAGGTCGCAAATGCCAGGCCTTGCCAGCGGGCACGGCCAATGCAGATCGCAAGGATTGGAACAAGGACGGCCAGGGCGCCATTGGGTCGGCCGGTGAAGAAGATCACCGTGCTCACCAAAAGGCCTCCGACCACCAACATCCACGAATGGCGCTGCCAGAACATGCGCGTGCTATGCAGCAGCATGCCCCCGACGAAGAAAATGCCGAGTTCCTCGGACCACAAATGGTCGCCGTGCGAAAGCAAGCGTGCGTCCAGGTTGTAGACGAAGAAGTATCTAACGAACATCACCGTCCACAGCAATAGAATCAAGGTGCGCCAGCGCAGCAGTCGCAGCACGCCGAAGATCAGTAAATAGAGGTACCACCGTAATTCGTACGGCAAAGTCCAGAGCGATCCGTTGACCGCCGCGCCCGCCGCATTGCCTGCAAACACGCCAGGCAGCGGGTAGACAATGTGCATGGCGAGATTCGATGTGATGTAGTCCCAGGTCATGCGTGCTGAAAAATACTCGCGTAAGGGCACGGTGGTGAAGATCGGTCCGATCACCAACGCCGCGAACAGCAGCACCACAAGAAGACCTGGATAGACCCGCAGAAAACGTTTCGCCGTGAAATGCAGGATATTCGGATCGGCAAGCCAGCTCTCGAGGATGAGATAGCCGCTGATCACAAAAAAAACCTCGACCGCAACTTCGCCCAGGGTGCGGCCAAAGATCGCGAAGGGTTGAGGCAAACCCATCAGCGAGAAGTGATGGCTAAAGAGGACGGAGAACGCCGCCAAGAGCCTCAGTGCATCAAAATTATTGCGATGGGCAGGCGCCACCACGGGGCGTAGTGGCCGAACCGGAGGATGCGGCGAGGTCCCCTCGGCGCCCAGGGGCAGGGCGGCAACCCGGCACAGTCGCACTATGACGATAGGAAGATCCAACACGCGTTATATCTTTGAGCTTGAGTTCGACATGCGAATCATGCCTCGGGTCGCCTCGGCAGGCGCGCCCAACGACCTCATCTTCCTCTTTTGGCGAAAGCACAAGATAGAGCCGTCCTGACAAACCCCCTGGGTCTTGTCAGTCATGCGGCCCGGTCCAAATTGTGTGTTGGGCGTCCCCGCTCTTTGGGATAACTGATCTCGACTGATTCTGGCGCAACACGCATGAAAAAATGCAGAAGACGTGCAAGTCCTGCATGATTTCCGGTTTGCGCCGTCTCTTCTACGAGTTAAAGCGCGGGGCGGCTAGCTGAATTCGGGCCGCTTGGGCTGGAATTTTCCAATCGCTACGCGGACAAGCCAGAATATCATCGCCGCGACAATGACAACGCTTGCAATGAAAGGCACGATGGCGTTGCGAACCGCTTCCGGGAGAACTTGCGGCTGCCCGAGAAAAAGCGATGAGGCAGCGATGAAAAGACCCAGGCACCAGCGCCACCAGTGCCGTGCGATGCGCTCCGCGCCGAAGAGGCCGCCGCGGATGAGTATGGGTACGTCGCCGGCAGCGCAAAGGAGCGCGCTCGCGCCGACGCCAAAATAGAGCCCGGTGGGCGCGCCATGCTCAAGCCCGAACGGGGCAAGGCCGCTGTGCCTGGCAACTGGCCATGCCGCGCCGTTGAATGAGCCGATCGCGCTCACGTAGAGGCGCCCGCATCGCCAGGCAGACGGTCTGCCCGAGGGCCTTCACGCGGCGGCGTCGCAACGACATCGTGCAGCGGC
>Ga0116229_10013458_pt1 | contig 11563 bp, 9 predicted proteins | sample S1TSphgellanicum_3_FD_87313 | JGI IMG/M metagenome (GOLD analysis project Ga0116229, IMG submission 87313) | Host-associated microbial communities from peat moss isolated from Minnesota, USA - S1T2_Fc - Sphagnum magellanicum MG | ecosystem: Host-associated > Plants > Peat moss > Unclassified... | reverse complement strand
TGCCGGCATAGGCGATGGGTTCAGGCGTCTGGTGAATGGGAAAATCATCGGCTTTGCTCAGCATCTTGTTTCAACTCCCTGATAGATCTCTCGGATGCAACCGGGGTCACGGCCATGCGTCGCGACCGCCCTGCGCATGGCCGCGATCTGCTGCAGGGCGGCACGCGGATGGTTGATACACCGATAGAACGCAGTTGCCATCCTGATCACCGACAACTTTACCGCAACCTTGTCGGCGCGAATGGCCCGGTCAACAACTCATTTATGCTGACGCCGGGATGCACCCAACTCATGGAGGGAGGCGTGCCGGGCCGCCATGCCGGACGCTCATGGCCTCCCAACAAAAATAGTTTGATTTGTCGGCTTTTGCATCGCGTTATGCGCAAAATGCCGTGGAGTGCTTGGCTATGAGAAGACTCGAGAGAAAAATCGCCGTCGTGACCGGTGGTGCCAATGGCATCGGCAGAGGTTGCGCCTTGCGGTTCGCGGAAGAGGGCGCCACGGTGGCCATCATCGATCGTGAGCCCGGCGCTCTGGCGGAGGTTCAGTCCGAGATCGAGGCCGCTGGCGGCAAGGCCATGACGGTCGCGGCCGATTGCCTGGATTTGTCGCAAATCACGGATTTCGTCGGCAGGACGGAGGCCGAACTTGGTCCGATCGATATCCTTGTCAATAATGTCGGCCAGGGCGCGCGTGAGCGCAAGACGAGCTTTCTCGAGTCATCGGAGGATGTCTGGCGGTTCGTCGTCGAGATCAATCTGTTTACCACGATGCGTTTTACCAAATTGATCGCGCCGGGGATGGTCAAGCGCGGCTATGGAAGAATCGTTAATATTTCCTCCGAATCCGCGGTCATTGGTCCGGTCGGCAGCCATGATTATAGTGCGGCGAAGGCAGGTATTATCGGATTTAGCCGCGCTGTTTCGCGGGAGTTTGCACCGAACGGCGTGACCGTGAACGTGCTTTGCCCGGGGCCGGTGATGACCCGCGCATTGAGCCAGAGTGCGGGCGACGAAGCCAAAAAAGCCATGGCCTCGATTCCGGTCGGTTTTGTGGGTGAGGCGGAGGATATCGGCGCGATGGCGGCATTGCTGGCCAGCGATGAAGGACGCTTTATCACCGGGCAGACGATCCTGGTAAATGGCGGACGCTGGTTTGTTTAAGTTTAATACCAGTGGTCATGGGCTTTTCAAAAAAGTCTTTTTGGTTCTTTTTCTTCAGAAAAAGAACCGCTTGCTTCTCTAACGGCCCACCGTGAAGCAAGCTGGCCGTTTTTCCCTGAAGGCTGCATAGCCTTCGGTAAATTCCGTTCCCGTGATGCAAGCGACCTGCATTTCCGCTTCATAGGCCAGGGAAAGCGGATCAGATTGCGTCGCATTCCGGAGGCCCGCTTTCAGGCGGCTGAAGGCATCCAGCGGCAATGCGGCCAGCGCCGCCGCTTCCGTCAAAGCCTGAGTCATGACATCGGCGTCGGGCTTTAGGATATCCGCAAGGCCCAGGGCTTTGGCCTCGGTGCCCTTGATCGACGCATTGTCGAGAAAAATTTGATTGGCACGGGCGTAGCCGGCGCGGCGCGTCACCGTCTGCATCAGCCCCCAATCCGGTACCAGGCCCAGGCGCAGGAATGGAAACAGCAAAACCGCGTCCTGTCCCATGACGATACGGTCTGCCAGCAGCGCCAGGCCGGCGCCGGCGCCGGCGGCGACACGTTCAACCGCCGCGACCAGCGGCTTTGGAAACGCCCATAGCAACGTCACGAGCCTGTGGCCCGATTGCATTCGCGCCCGCGCCTCCTCGGCCGAAATTCCGGACAGGCTCGGCAAATCGCCACCGGCCGAGAATATCCCGCCGGCGCCGCCGAGGACCACACAGCGAACATGCCGGTCGTCTCGCGCCGCTTCCAGCGCGTCGTAAAGCTGAATTCTCACCGGGTCATTGATCGCATTGCGCGCGGCCGGCCGGTTGATCAGAAGCCGCCGGATATGGGGAAACGGTTCGTCTGCGAGGATCTCGTCCATCTTCAGGCGGGCTCCTGCAGCAGCGAAATGCCCAGCATGGCGCGCCGGCGCAGCCATTGGCTGGCGCGGTAGCGCGGATCGCCGGTGCTGGCTTGAATGCGCTCCAGGATTGCCATGATCTTGCCGGCGCCGATCCTGTCGCCCAGCTCCAGCGGGCCGTTTGGATAGCCCAGGCCGAGGCGGATGGCAGGGTCTATTTCGGCCGGCCGCGCAATGCCGCGTTGGGCGATTTCGCAAGCGATGTTGACGATCATCGCAATGATTCGCTGGCTGACGAAGCCCGGACTATCGGCGATGACGCTCACCTTGGTCTCGTTTGCAGCAAGCAGCGCGTGCACGCTATCCCGGTGCTGCGCCGTGGTGACGGGGGATGTCATCAGCACCAGCCGGCGGTCCCAATGCAGAATCGGATCAACGCCCACGCATCGTGCCGGGTTCAACCCCAGGCGCTGCGCCGCGCTGGTGATATCCTCGCCCCAGGGCATCAACACGAATGTGGTGGCGGCTTTGTCCTGCAAGGTTATTTCCGCGCCCGCCGCCGCGAGCCGTGCCGTAAGCTCGCCGTGCCGCGCGCCTTCCGCCACCCAAATTGGCCCGTCGGGCGTGGATTCGGGAACCGCTTGTTCCGCGGGCTCGTGCTTTTGCGTGCCGGTATATTTGTAGAAACCCTCGCCGGTTTTACGGCCGAACAGCCCGGCCGCGAGCCGTGGCGGCACCAGGGAAGAGGGCCGGTAGCGCGGGTCCTGCTGAAATTGGTCGAAGATCGATTGCATGACCTTGCCGGAGACGTCGAGCCCAGTCAGGTCCATCAGTTCGAACGGCCCCATGCGGAACCCGCAGCAGTCGCGCATGATCCTGTCGATCTCCGCGAAACCCGCGACATTTTCCTCGGCGACCCGGAAGCCCTCGCCATACAGGCCGCGCCCGGCGTGGTTGATGAGAAAGCCGGGCTGGTCGGCCGCGGTCACGGTCTTGTGGCCGGCGGCCTGAACCACCGCACGGACCGTCTCGGTGATTTCCGGCTCGGTCCGGATCCCGGGGATGATTTCGGCGATTTTCATCAGCGGCACTGGGTTGAAAAAATGCAGCCCGATCAGGCGGCCTGGTTTTTCGCAAAGAGCGGCGATGGCGCTGACGGTGAGGGAGGAGGTGTTGCTGGCAAGAATGCAGTCCGGACGGACAATCGTTTCGAGCTCCCGGAACAAGGATTGCTTGGCACCCAGATCCTCGATGATCGCTTCGACGATCATCGTGCAATCCGCAAGGTCCTGCAAAGCGGTGCAGAGCTGGATGTTCTCGGCGCCGGCCTGCAGGTCTGCCGCGGTGATGCTGCCCTTTGCGGCCAGCCGCTCCAGCATGGCGACCACGCTTGCCTTTGCTTCGGCGGCCGCGCCGTCCCGGGAGTCGAACACGCGGACCCTATGCCCTGCCTGGGCAAAAAGCTGGACAATGCCGCGGCCCATGACACCGGACCCGACGACACCAATCACCAACGGGGTTTGCGTGCGCCTCGTCTAAAGCCCCCGGAACACTGGTTTACGCTTCTCGATAAAGGCGGCCATGCCTTCCTTCTGGTCCTGCGTATCGAACAGCAGAAGGAATTCGCGGTTTTCCAGGGCGAGTGCCGCCGGCAAGGGCAAATCCGCGCCGTTTGCGAGAGTCTGTTTAATGGCTGCTATCGCCACGGGCGGCATGCTGGCGATGCGGCCGGCGATCTTGCGCGCCGCGGCAAGGCAGCCGCCGGTTTCCGTGACCTCGCTGACCAGACCAAGCTGATACGCCCGTTCCGCCGAAATTGTTGCGCCCGTCATCAGCATCAGGCTTGCGACCGGCTTGCCGACCGCGCGGATCAAACGCTGGGAGCCCCCGGCGCCCGGCATGACACCCACCTTGCATTCGGGCTGGCCAAATTGCGCGCTGGCGTCGGCGACGATGATATCGCACATCAGGGCAAGTTCGCAGCCAGCACCCAGCGCATAACCGGCAACCGCCGCGATCACCGGTTTGGGCGAGTCCGAGATGGGCCGCCAGAGGGCGGTAAAGCCAAGGTTGCGGACCGCCGAGGGGGACTTGTCCGCCAGCAGGCGGAGATCCGCGCCGGCCGCAAATACGGTCTCGCCGCCCGTCACGATAATCGCGCTGATCGTGGCATCGTCATTGAGCGTTTTGAAAGCCGCACTCAAGGCATGACGCATCTCCAGATCGAGCGCGTTCAGTTTCTGCGGCCGGTCAAGCCAGACGGTCGCCACACCACCGTCGCGTTCCAGCCGGACCGGTGACACGTTATCTTTCGCGGCGTCCAGGGCCATTCAATTGATGCCCGTTATCAGCCCGCGGGCGATGACCTGCGCCTGAATTTCCCCGGCACCTTCAAAAATATTCAGGATTCGGGCATCGCAGAGCACCCGGCTGATGGGGTATTCCAGCGCGAAACCATTGCCGCCGTGAATTTGCAAGGCGTTATCCGCGTTCGACCAGGCCGTTCTGGCAGCCAGTAGCTTCGCCATCCCTGCTTCGATATCGCAACGTTTATCCAGGTCCTTTTCGCGGGCGGCGGCGTAGCTGATTTGGCGGGCCAGCATGGTTTCCACCACCATCCATACCAGCTTGTCGGCAACGCGCGGGAAGTCATAAATCGGCTGCGCGAATTGCGCACGGTCTAGCGCATAGGCAAGCCCGAGTTCGAGGGCGTTTTGCGCGACGCCGACGGCGCGCGCGGCGGTTTGGATTCGCGCACTCTCGAAGGTCTCCATCAGCTGTTTGAAGCCCTGACCGCCGGTACCGCCAAGCAGGGCGCCCTCCGGCACTTCGAATCCGTCGAAGCCGATTTCATATTCCTTCATGCCACGATAGCCCAGAACTTCAATCTCGCCGCCGCTCATGCCGGCGGCCGGAAACGGGTTGTCATCGTCGCCCCGCGGCTTTTCCGCCAGCAATATGGACAGGCCCTTATAGCCCGGAACATTCGGTTCGGTGCGGACCAGCAATGTCATGATGTCGGCGCGCGCCGCATGGGTGATCCAGGTCTTGTTGCCGTTAACCTGGAAAACCTTTGTGCCATCCGGCTTGGTGACCCGCTCCGCCCGGGCACTGAGGCTGGCCAGGTCGGAGCCGGTATTGGGCTCGGTAAAGACCGCCGTCGGCAGCAATTCGCCGGAAGCGATGCGCGGCAGGTAGGTTTGTTTCTGCGCTTCGGTGCCGCCGAGCCGGATCAATTCGGCAGCGATTTCCGCCCTCGTACCGAGCGAGCCGACGCCGATATAGCCGCGGGATAATTCTTCCGATGCAATGCACATCGCCAATTTGCCTAGCCCGGACCCGCCCCATTCCTCCGGCACCGTCAGACCGAAAATGCCGAGCTCCGACATCTCCTCGATGATCGACATCGGAATATATTCATTGCGGACATGCCAGTCATGGGCGTTGGGTGTCACCCGGTCTTTCACGAAGCGGCGCAAATTCTCGGCAATCTGGTCCAGCGTCGCATCGCCGCGCTGCGGCGCGCCAAACTGCCCGTGGCGGATAAGTTTCGCAATCCGGGCCCGCACATGGCGGTCATAGCCCTGGCGGCGCAGCTTAACGCAGGCCGGCGCCGAAAAAATCGACTCGGCCTCATCTTGCAACGCGTAGTCGACCGGCCGGGAGACCTCGACCTGCGTTATCGCAATCCCGCCGAGGATCTGGTTCAGGTATTCACCGAAGGCGGCGGTGAGAATCAGCTGTTCGAGCTCGCCGAAACTGGCCTCTGCATGGAGCGATTTGGCCCAATCCAGCAATGCCCGCAGCGCGCTGGCATAGGTTGCAAGCCAAGCCATGCCGTGCGCTTCATGCTGGTAGCGGGTCGCGAGCGCATTGTCCCATTTTCCGCCAGGCGCCAGAATGGCAGCAAGCTTGTGGCGCACCAACCCGTAATAGGCATGCACGGCATCCAGTCCGGCGTCACAAGTTCCAATAAGTTGATCGAGGCTTTCGGCCTCCAGCGGCAGCCGATATGCTTTGTGTTCCAAATTCACGGCCTTTGGAGCCGGTTTGCATTCTTGATACGCTGTTTCTCGCGCCAGGCATTCAGCAAGCGGCGCGGCTCATCCGTCGTATGCGCGCGTCCCACCGAGCGGATGCCGGCTTGCACCGCATCTGCGACCGACATCTGTTCCCAATCCCGGATCAACTCCTTCTGCAGACGGATGGCGCGCGGACCGGAAACGCAAATGGAATGCACCCATTTCTCGACCTGCTGATCGAGTTCTTCCGGCTCGACAAGTTTTTCCATATAGCCAAAATGATATGCTTCGGCGGCATCGATGATATCGCCGGTATAAACCAGCTCACGCGCCTTGCCCCAGCCGACCAGCGTGGGAATCAGGCAGGCTTCCATGCCGGATGGCAGGCCATAGCGCACTTCCGGCATGCCAAACTTGGCATTGGTCGAGGCAACGCGCATATCGCAGGCCGTGGCGATTTACATGCCGGCACCCAGGCAATAGCCGCTGATCCGCGCAATCACCGGTACCGGTACGCGCCGGATGCTGTCACAGGCGGCGTGGGTTGTCGCACTGCCGCTTTCCGCAACATTATGGTTCTGAAATTCCGACATCTCAGAGATATTGGCGCCGCCGATAAACGACTTGCTGCCCGCGCCGGTCAGCACGACGCAGCGTAGCTCAGTGTTCAAGGCGATCTGTTTCATGATCTTGGCAAGTAGGGCCCGTCCTTCGACGGGTAGGGCATTGTGTTTGATTTCGTTGTTTACCGTAACGTAAGCAACCTGACCGCCTTCGGCACGGTCTTCTATCCGCACAATAATCAGATCGTCCTCTTTAGGCGCTTGCGGCGCAGTGGTCATGACTTACCTCAGTTGCGTTCAAATTGAGTCACCTGGCCGATCGATCTGGCATGCTTGTTAAGCATGTGGAACATTGATGGGCTGGCATCGTAAGTTCATTTCCCAGAATAGCATTGTTCTCGACAGCGAATTTTCATGAGGGTTGAATGAGATATTGTTTGAGAGAATGTTTCAAAATTCGCTCTGGCGAGTCGAATGGCGGTGATTTTTGAGCACCGGAGCGGAGCGTAGTTTAGGACGTGGGCACCGGAGCGCAGAAGATCGCCGTCAGGCCGCCGCCAGAGTAGGGTTTTCAAACAGTCTGCGCGCAATAACCAGCGTATCAAGACAAAATGCGCTGCAGCGTCAACATCTGCAAACACATGATGACATGAGGAATTCTCACGTTGCGGCAGGCGCGATCATCTTCTACCCGCTTGGTGTAGAATTTCGGTCGTCATCGGGCCCATCGCGGGGCAGGGTATTTCAATTTGGAAAATGCGGTATATCAATCTTGGGTCGGCAAGACCGAAACCGTGATCGACACTGCCGCAGCCGGTCCGCTGCAAAGACTTTCCGCCTTGCTGGATCATGATGAGGCCCCCTGGGAGGCGGGCATCGTGCCGCCGCTTGCGCATTGGCTGTATTTTCTATCGTCAGCGCGGCAATCACAGCTTTCGGAAGACGGTCATCCGCAACGTGGCGGGTTGCTGCCGCCCGTGCCGCTGCCGAGACGAATGTGGGCTGGCGGACGCTTGGAATTTTTGGAACCGATACCGCTGGGTGCCGAGATCCGCAGACGGAGCACGATCCTGAGCGTGGTCCCAAAGACCGGAAAGTCCGGTAACATGGTGTTCGTGACGGTCAAGCACGAAGTCTTCTGCGGCGGTCGTCCGGCGATCATTGAGGAGCAGGACATCGTGTACCGTGAGCCTGCCGGGGCATCACAAATTGCCGATGCGCGACAGATTCCGGCGGTCGTCAGGCAGGTGGATTCCGAGCGTTTGGTCGCCACCGATCCGGTTTTGCTGTTCCGGTTTTCGGCACTCACCTTCAATGGCCATCGGATCCATTATGACCGGGATTACGCGCGCGATGTTGAATTCTATAAGGGTCTGGTCGTACACGGCCCGCTGATCGCGACATTGCTGATGGATCACTACCTGCGTCAACATCCAAGCCAGCGTATTCGCCGTTTTTCATTCCGCGCCGAGCAGCCTTTGTTCGACACGGATTCGTTTATGGTATGCCTGGCAAACACTGAAAAAGGCGCGGAACTCTGGGCCGCCAAAACCGCCATGCCGGCGGCGATGCGTGCGCAGATTGAGATCGGCTGAGCGATGCCGAGAAATAACGTGCGGATACCGTCGCAGCCAGCCGTGGGGGCGCCATCCTGAAACGGAACAAAACAAGGGAGTTCGAGGATGCGTGAAGCTGTGATTTGCGAACCGCTGCGTACGGCGGTCGGTCGTTTCGGTGGCCAATTCAAGACGCTCCCGGCGGAAGCGCTCGGGACGGCGGTTGTCAGGGCGCTGCTGGCCCGAACCGGATTCCCGGTCGATCTGATCGATGACGTGCTGTTCGCGCAATGCTATCCGTCGATGGACGCACCGGCGCTTGGCCGCGTTGTGGCCTTGGATGCCGGTCTGCCCGCGGAGGTTGGCGGCCTGCAGATCGACCGCCGCTGCGGCTCCGGCCTGCAGGCGGTGATCTACGCGGCGATGCAGGTTGCGAGCGGGGCTTCCGACGCGGTGATCGCGGGCGGCGCGGAATCGATGAGTAATGCGCCGTTCTACTCGACCGCGGCGCGCTGGGGCATTTCCGGCAATGCATTGCTGTTGCATGACGCGCTGGCACGCGGCCGGGTGACAGCCGGCGGCCAACACTACCCAGTGCCCGGCGGTATGCTGGAGACGGCGGAAAATCTGCGCCGGGAATATGACATTTCCCGAGAGGAGCAGGATGCCTTTGCCTGCGAATCACATCGCCGGGCCGTCGCGGCGCAAAATTCCGGCGTTTTCGCCGAGGAAATCGTGCCGGTGATCCAGAAGGGGAAAAAAGGCGAGGTGGTGATCGACCGCGATGAGCATCCCCGTCCGGAGACGACACTGGAAAGTCTTGCGGCGCTCAAGCCGATCCTGGGCAAGGCAGACAGCCAGGCCACGGTCACGGCGGGAAATGCCAGCGGCCAGAATGATGGCGGCTCCGCCTGCCTGGTCACCACGCCGGAACTCGCGGCCAAACACGGCTTGCGGCCGTTGGCGCGTATCCTGTCCTGGGCGGTGGCCGGCGTGCCGCCGCGCACCATGGGCATCGGCCCGGTGCCGGCGGTCGCCAAAGCGCTGAAACGGACGGCGTTGAACCTTGCTGACATCGACCTTCTGGAAGTGAACGAGGCCTTCGCCGCGCAGGTATTGGCCTGCACCCGCGAATGGCATTTTGCGGCAGCCGATTTCGCGCGGCTGAATGTCCATGGGTCGGGCATTTCGCTGGGCCATCCGGTGGGCGCCACGGGCGGCCGCATTCTCGCAACCCTGCTGCGGGAGATGGACCGGCGGCAGGTCCGTTACGGGCTGGAGACGATGTGTATCGGCGGCGGTCAGGGCCTCGCGGCGATTTTCGAACGGTTCACAACAGAATAGAACAGAAAGAAAGCGGTTCTTTTTTGAAAAAAAGAACCAAAAAACTTTTAACGGCTGGGCCATTGGCGCTGGCGGCGCCGCAGCCCCAGGGCAAATAAATAAAAGTCTTTTTGCTGCTTTTTCTTCAGAAAAAGCAGCGCTTGCTTACTATCTTGCGCTCGCCACCACGCCGCGGTCGTGCAGATCGGCGATCTGGCCAGAGCTGAGCTTGAGCACGCCGGCCAGCACCTCCTCGGTATGTTGCCCGAGCACCGGGCCGGCCTGCGGCGGCACCGCCGCGCAGGCGGAAAAATCGATCGGGCTGCGCGGTGTGAGCGTGGTGCCGATGCCGGGATGATCGATCTCGGCGAACAGGGCGCTCGCCGTGGAGCAGCGGGCATCCTGCTGGACGAGCTGTTCGAAGCTTTGATAAGGGCCCCAGCAAACGCGGTCCGCATCCAGCCGGCGGCCGGCTTCGGCCAATGTCAATTCGGCAAACCAGGGCGCCAGCAGTTCCAGAATCGCTTCCCGCGCGCCAAACCGGTCGGCATCCCGCGTCAGGTCAATAGCTTGCGCCTGTTCCAGGGCGCGGATCGCGCCGCCGATGCCGGTGGCCTTGCAAAGCGCCTTCCATTGGCCGGCGCTGACCGCCGCCACCATCAAACGGTTGCCATCCTTGGTAATGAAATCATGCCCGAACGCGCCGTAGATATGATTGCCATGGCGTTCGCGGGCGTGGCCATTGATCTGCACTTCGGAGATGAAACCAAGATCGCCGACGATCGCCAAAGCAACATCGGAAAGCGCGATTTTCAATATCTGCCCGGCCTTATGCAGCCGGCGATGGCGCTCGGCCGCCAGCAAGCCGGTGGCCGCGGTCATTCCGCAAATCAGGTCCCAGGCCGGCAATACGTGGTTCACCGGCAGTGTTTCACCTGGCGTACCGGTGACCAGCGGAAAGCCGATGGCGCAATTGACCGTGTAATCCAACGCCGTCGAACCGTCGCGGTTGCCGACGATGTTGACCATGATCAGGTCTTCACGCAGCTTTTTCAAACCCGCAAAATCCAGCCATCCGGCGGCCGGAAAATTGCTCACAAAAATACCCGCATCCGGACCTGGCGCGGTGATGATGGCCTGCGCCAGTTCACGCCCTTCGGCGCTGCGAATGTCGATGCTGACGGATTTTTTGCCCTTGTTGAGTCCTGCCCAATACAGGCTCCGGCCGGAATCGGTGACCGGCCAGCGATGGTAGTCCAGCCCGCCTTCAAGCGGGTCGATCCGGATCACGCTGGCGCCCAGCTCCGCGAGCGACATGGTTGCAAACGGTCCGGCGATGAACGCCGCGCATTCGGTAATCTGCAAGCCGGAGAGAATCGACAAGTTGGCTCCTCGTTAGCATATCAAAACAGAAGGCCGGTAGATTAACGCAGGTTCAAACGATGCCAGCATGTGATTTTATCTGTGCTGGATGAGAAAGTTTTTGCCGTAATTCGGCCGCCGGCGCCCGGCCGTCATTTCAAACCCGCGCCATTCATATTAGCGTCTCCTCTGTACGAGAGAGACGCAGAAGATCATGGGGCAAGCCAGCGCAGTCGATCCGGAAATTCTGGCAGCCCGCGCTTTGATGGCGCAGGCTGTGCCCGGCCTCGACGTGACTCGCCTGGATACGGTGCAGGCCAGAGAATTGGCCAATAAGATGGCCATGGTCTTCAATGATGGCCAGCCCGAACTGAAGCGGGTCGAGACGCGCTTCATCGAAAGCCCCGGCGGTCAGATGCGAACCCGGTTATACCAGCCCGAACGCGCCGCCGGCCGCGGCGCGATCTATTACATCCATGGCGGCGGCTGGTTCTCCTGCAATGTCGATACCCATGACCGGATGCTGCGCTTTCTCGCGGCGGAGAGCGGACTTTCCGTGTTCGCGATCGACTACCGGCTGGCGCCGGAACACCCGTACCCCGCGGCGCTCGAAGACACACAGGCAGGCTGGCTCTGGCTGCGCGCCAATGCGGCCGCGCTCGAAATCGATGCCGACCGCATTGCGGTATCCGGCGATAGCGCCGGCGCCAATCTCGTGCTGGCGCTGACGCTGGCGGCGC
>Ga0116229_10013455_pt1 | contig 11563 bp, 8 predicted proteins | sample S1TSphgellanicum_3_FD_87313 | JGI IMG/M metagenome (GOLD analysis project Ga0116229, IMG submission 87313) | Host-associated microbial communities from peat moss isolated from Minnesota, USA - S1T2_Fc - Sphagnum magellanicum MG | ecosystem: Host-associated > Plants > Peat moss > Unclassified... | reverse complement strand
TTTATTTTTTTTAAATTTCATTTTTTTTTTCTTTTAAATTAATTAAATTTTATAATTTTTTTTAAGTTTTTTTTTTTATTTAATTTATTTTAAAAATTTTTTATTTTTTTTTAAAAAAATTTTTTTAAAAAAAATTTTTCTTTTTTTTATTTTTTTTTTTTATTTTTTTTTTTAAATTTTTTTTTTTTTTTTGCATTATTCCTTAAATTTTGCATTTGTCACCCTTTGCTTTATTTTCAAATCTACATTGGTCTCTTCTATTGTTGTTATCAACCTTCTTGCACTAGGTTATATAATCTCTTTAAAATTTTGGAGCTCTTCTAACATAGATTTAGGTAAGATGGACATTTTTCTTCCTAGTTAAAAGGAGTGAAGTAAGACTTGTATGAATCTACATCTTATTGAAATTGTGATGCTCCTATTTTGGGGAGGAAAATTTTAGTAAGTTTAAGGATCTTTTTGGTGTTCTCTAGGTTCATAAATTTTGCATTGTAGTATTTCAAGTTTACAACATGTTTTTTTATTCTTTGTTTGGATTTTTGCAAATAATATAAATGTTCCTTCCATTTCATGGATTGATTTGCAAATTAGTTATGGTTCAAGTCCTTTATGGTGATGTTGTACCCCTTTGAATGTAATAAATCACCTCCCATCCTTGGATAATTTAGATGACATTATGAATGAAAACATCTATAAATTTGTCCTATTCCACACCTTTAACCAAACATTTAAAGCCCCATACATACATATTTTTACATATCTATGTCATTGTGTGTGCATTGTACTAAGACAACCAAACAACCAAAAGCCATTACCAAACAATGATGTCACATATTGAACTACAAAATCTACAAATTTGTCCTATGTGACACCGACACCAAACACTTAAAATCCAATGTGTTGGGATATTCTTAGATTTGTGAGCATTTGTGTGTGTTGGAATGTGATTGGAATGTGACAACTCTAACCTTAACACCAATTTTTTTAAAATATTCACAAACACCTTATTTAAATGAATATTACATCTCGCATTGATGACCAAAAGACATTTACAACATTCTTGGTTGAAGTACTTTGAAATGCCAAAGAGGATTTTTTTCCACTAGATGTTCAATCAATGGTCATGGTTTGACAAATGAAATGCATTTGACCCATTGATCATGGGGTGTTTTTTTCATTAATTAAATGTTCATTGATGGGTGGGTGTTTGACGATAAACATAGTTACCCTATATGCCTCTAAAGGGGTGACCATTCTATTCACAAACTTTCCCCCTCCATGTATATGTGTTTTTACAACACTTTAACAATGTGTTCAAGGTTGAGTGTTAACAAAGTGTCAATACAATGATTAATATGATGTTGTGATGGCATTGTAACACATTGTAATGATTCATCATTGTATTACAATGCCACTCTAACATGTCATGCCCATATGCATGGCCTCATACATGACAACCAATTACGGGCATGCCAATCATGCCTTTAGGGTTAATGTACACTCTTAGGGTTAATGTATGTTCTTAAGTTACTATACGCTATTAAGTGTTTTAGGTTATGGCTTGTTTAGGGTTTCAGCTTTGTTGACAACTATATAAAAAGCCAAGTTCTTCCCTTCTCTTGTCAATTTTTCTAAAATTCCTTTGTCAGGGAAAGTATCCTCCATAATCAAACTAGATTTGTAAATGCTCATGGTGGCTATTACACAGCCACCATTTACATACACTATGTTTTTTTTTCCTTCTTTTCAATTTAATTCTATAAGACTCCTCTCTATTGCTTAATGTTGAAAACGACAAATTTTTCTTGGCTTTGAATTTCTTGGGTTTTTTTTGCTTGCTAGTTTCTTGTGTTCTCAAGTTGTTGCTATTTCTTCTTCTTTTTCTACTTTTGTACTGCAACTACAACATGAACAACAACAACCACAACTAGCAGCAGCACGAGCAAGGGAGAAAGGACACCGGAAACAAGCTACAAGCTATGAAGTTCTGAATTCTAGAACTTCAGAGGGAAGAAGGAGTGAGCATCTCCAAAGCTTGTTTTACTACCAACTTTAGGTCTTGGGAGCACATACACACACACACACACACACAAAAGGTTTGATTGCAATACAAAATTTGTACCAAGTGATGTAACCCCATATATATTTTCTATCCTTGTACATGGGTTTTGAGGGTAGCATCTGGGTTGTGCACTCCAATGTGTTTTTGAGTTTGTAGTCATGTAATGAGTTGCCCTTGTAGTAGCTTTGAAAGAAGAAGAAGAAGAAGAAGAGAGAGGAAAAAAACACAAAGTAGAAGAAAAAAAAATCTCTCTTTTCTTTTGCATACCATTGCCACAGAGCTTGCGAATGCAGACCATTTTGTAGCGCTGTTGCCGGTGTAATTGTCGTTTGTCGCTATCACCATCACTATCATAGTCACCATCCATCACTATTGTTGTTCGTTTTCGTCGTTGTTGTAATCGTCATCTATTGTTATTGTCATCGTAATTGTCATCGGTGACCATCATTGTTGCAATCATTGTCCGTTGCAGTTGTCGTCCGTTGTCATCACTGTCCGTTATAGTCACCATCCATTGCCATCTGTTGTCTGTCGATGTTGTTGTTTGTCACAGTTGTCGTTCATTGTCATCATTGTGCGTTGCAATTGCCATCCATGACAGTTTCGTCCAATTTCGTCTGTCTGGCCCCTTCTATCCACTGACGTCCATCCGTCACCATTCATCCTCGTCGACACGTCGTATTCTTCAAATCGTATGTACTACATACATACGTATTCAATACCTTTCCATTACGGTTGCATTTAATTACATAGTTTGTGTTAGAACTTTGTAGCTAGTGCTATATATTGCTACAAAATTTTGGGGCATGGGACAACACCATGTCCTCGAATGATGAAAGCACTATCGCTTAGCTAAAGCCAAGGTATTAGCTATGAAGTAACACACAATCATTTGAGCTGATTTTTTTAAGCTCACGTTCTTCATAATGGTACCATTAAAGGTCTATAGCGCCATCGTCATCTAGTACAACTCGTACCAAGAATTCAGGTTCAAGTTACACTACATCAACAGTACATCGAAGTCCATTTGGAGGGGTTAATCAATGGGGTACGCCTGTTGCCGCACCAACTTTCACACCATCATCGTGTATTTTGTTGCAAGTCATTTCCTCTACACCCATATACACCATGGTAGTCAACAATTCCTCTGGGAGAATTGAGAAGTTTAGCGAAAGGCTAGGTACCATTTCTTTGAGGGAATTCAGGGCAACTTTTTCAACTATGGTTTATGAATTAGAACTCAAGTATGGCGCTAATTACATCGAGGTGTTCGCATTCAAACAACTAGCCCGTTATGTGCACTATGAGGCATTAGATGTCTACGAACAACATCCTTCAAAGATTTTGGGTGTCACCCAAATCCCTAATCTAGTTTATGCCATAGCCATCGCCATTGCCTCTCAAAATGCCCTACAAGTTACCATTGCACATCATGGGATTATGCCTAATAATCCAGATCCGATACCTACTTTAGTAAACTTTTATCCTCAACAACTCATTGTTGCTACCACAAACACTCCTCCCACCATCGATGCACCAGCTTTTGTTGATCAAGTGGGGGAATTCTTTCAAGTTCTTGAGTTGGAATTTTCGGTTAAAAATATGAAAAAGTTCAGCAACTCGCCACCTTCTATCGGTAGAAGGATGAAACCTTCAAGATGCTCTATAAAAGGCTTCTCAAGCTTAAAGAGGATACTTAGAGCATCACAGGCCTGGAAGCTGCCCATCGGTATCTTCGTTCGTTGGAAAGTACTCTAACACTTCATGCGCAGGTTTTGCAACGAATTTATGCAGAATTTGGAGACTCATACATTTTTTGGGATGTGTAAAACATTTCTAAAAAACTAGAACTAGTTCATGCACATTATGAGGTTAGTATTATGAGGCCTCCATCACGTTCAACACCTTAGCCTCCACTAGTTATGCCAACCAGATCATCACATTGTTTTTCAAGGGCTAAAGTGGTGCATTTAGTTGCACCCATCCTACCTTCTTGCAACTATTGTGGTAATCCTACCCACAAAGCTAGTGAGTGCAACATTCATTCCAAGGATTTCTTTTGTGATTATTGTGGGAAAGAGGGACATTAAAAAGTTGTTTGTTTTGCTAAGTTCTTGGAACGAAAACAACTCTGATTACCACGATAAAATCTGTTAGCATCTTCCACTACCCCTGAACCAAAAGCCAAGGCACTTTAGCCTTCCATTCAAGCTTTCCCCACCAAGGGTAATTCCAATAAGAATACTAAGAAGAAGGAGCACAATGCTGACAACAGGGAGGTGTTTCAAGCCCATGCCATTTAAGTTCAAATTCTATAAAATGAACTTGAATCATTGAGGGCCCAATTTCTAATCTAAAATGCAAGTATTCCCAACTAGCTAGTCATGCCTAACCTAAACAAGGTTTAGGATCATGGGAGGGACCTCCTAGGTCATTCTATGGCCTCTTGCACGATGCCATGGTTGAGGAGTATGTTATTTCTAGTGCACACAATTCTAGTCTCACACCAAATTTTGCCACTTCTTTTTGCCCTTCCTATTTTGCGGCACAAGAGGCTAGTGTGGCACCCAGAGTTTTTGCCACTAGGCAAGTAATTCAGACTAATGGACTCGCATCTAGTTCAAGTCCTATTACCAGGGCTAGAGGAGTTCGAGTAGTCATGCCATAATCTTTTTGTCCTCTCAACACGGAAGAAAAACCCACTTTGTTAGGGGGGGGGGGAAGAGACTACCACACCACAAGCTACTAGGGCATCAAATTCTCATGTCCTAGGAATACATGTACATTAAGAAAACACACAATTTTCCACTGATCAACTTTTGGAGTGTTAACTTCAAATGCGTGAAGTGGCGCAAAAGCTTGTGAGTACACCGTTGTTTAGTTTTCAAGATTTGAAGCTAAACATCAGGGACATAATTACAATATTAAAAGATAACCTAAACATTACATCAGGTCCTCTAGCAATCCCTAATCCACATGTTGTAGGGGTCCCATCCAACACCTTAGAAAGATATTCAATTGGCTCACGTGTTGTAGATGGCGTTCATAATCTGGTCACTAATTCTAACATGGTTAAACTAGTGAGCTCTCCTACCTCTAATTCTACATTCATAATCAAAAGGGAGCTAAGGACACCTCACTTGTGGATTTGTTACTCAACAGAGGCGTTGTGGATAGCCATTCTCTCCACAAAGTCTCTCACTCATTTCCAAAGGTGGTGCCTAATGAAAGAACTTCCATCGCCCCCAAAGTTGCCATTATCGACAATAGTGAGTCAGCAATCCATGTGGGAGGACATACACTCAGAGTGGTACTTTTTGATACAAGTGCCCAACCAATGATTCTTGGAGTTCAATTTGCCAAGAAGATGAACATGCTCGACTCCAAACTATGGAAATCTATGTGGCAAATTTGCACCATAAGTGGGAGCGTAAAGGAGGTACTTGGGGAAAGTTCGGATTTGATTGTATTTAACTTCAATCATGGTACAAATCAAGAGCTTTGCCCACAGGTCAAATGTTTAGTCACCAATGCCACAAGTTACAATGTGTTCATTGGGCAAGAGGCCATGTTTCCACTAAGTTTCACAATTGACAATTGGTTCAAGCATGCGTACTATTGAGTGGATTGGGAGATTAATGGCCACCACCTAGGATACATACCCCTTGATTTACATGGGAACCATAGTCCTATGACTCACCATTATATGTTCAAAGAAACACACACCATTTCCTACATCCAACAAGCTAGCCATGAATGGATAAAGGGAGATGAAGAGCATACAACTTACGCTCAAGGTACTAACAGCTTGAGGGTGGTTCCTACTAACATTCAACGCGGACCAAAGGTTTTATAGAGGTTCAAAGCAGCCCACGAGCCCTTGAACAAAAATCTGTTTAATTTTGAGAACATGGAGAGCCATGGCAAATCGATTAAACCAATACTTCGTTAGTTAATCATTTAGACACCGTCTAAGGAGGGGATTACATTACTAAAGCTCTTTGGTGGTATTGGTATAGGTCTCGAAACCCTACTATAGTCAAGGATGGTGGTTCAGAGGTATTTCTACGTAGACATTGATCCTATTGCAAGGCGAGTGGTGGCATCGAGAATGATGGAGTTCATAGCCAAATTTCCACAACAATTTGTAACCACCGCATGGAAGGCTAGTTTCATTTTCTTGCCCTTTGACATACAACTAATTCAGAAGAAGCATATGGAATTACTTGGCCCCATGGACCTCATCATTTCAGGTTAGAAGTGTCGAAGATTTTCAACGGCTGGATTTGGAAAAGGCTTGAGTGACACAAGATCCAATCTCTCACGGACATGGTAAGGTCAATCACCTAGGCTCAATCCATTTCTCCTACGCTTGGTTATGTAATTGAGAACACCCCTTCTTAACTTGACCAAAAGGAGAAAATCCAAGAGCATTACACATTGGTCAAGCATTACCTTGGAGAGCCACTCCTACTTGATGTGGCACAATGCAGTTCCCATGCGCATTGGTTACACAATTGGTGGATCAACCTTGCACCACTTTCAATTTTGTAGTTGGTTTTAAGATACACCATTAGAGACCCCAACCTACATGTTTCTCGCATATTGGATGATTAAAACTCCTACTAACCACAAGGCAAGAGAAACCTCCTTGGTTTCCTACGAACACAGTAGTAAAACCAAGAGGTGTTTGGCCCACCTTTGTCTCCTTCCCAGGAGCACACGTCTTTCAAGGGGATGGACTAGGCGTGGTGTATTGTCATGCTTCAGTACATTTGCCTACCTTCAACATTTTACACTTCACCCTTAGTGTTGGGGGGAAGGAGGTACCATGTAATTTGATTCAAGTTAATTCTAATACACCTAAAGGTACATCAACTTCTGAAGAAACAATTACAACCTTCTACGAATCTACGTAATTGGATAGTGGAGAACCCAATACACTAGGTTCTTCAAACACATTTTCCAATTCCATTCCATGTGTTTCCAACTACCCTTTCGTTATTAGGAACTAACTCACCAAGAAAGAAAGAAACCAAGTCACAGGCTTGCTAATTAAGTATGTGAATGTGTTCGCATTCTCAATGAAAAAATTAGGTAGGTGTAAGAACTTACAGTTCTCTATAGACCTTACAGATGAAACACCCATCTATCGAAGGAGGCATAGGTTAAACATGAGTGGGAATTGGTAGATGAAAAATGCAAAGAGCTCCATGACGCTGGTTTCATTCAGCCATCAAATTTTGATTTCATAGCCGCTATAGTAATGCCAGCAAAGAAGGATTCAGCTAGATTATGGACTGAAAAAAGGAAGTGCAGGGATTATAGGCCTTTGAACCTGGTTACACCTCATGACAAATACCCCATGCCCATCCCTGAAGAACTGTTTGATAGCATTGGAAACTCAAACATTTTCACAATTGTGGATCTAAGGTAAAGCTTCAACCAGATTGTGCTCGCTGTGAAAGATCTCAAGAAAACAACATTCCATGGAGGTAACAAGCTGTGAGAATGGCTTGTGATGCCTTTTGGATTGAAAAATGCACTTGTCTTCTTTCAACGAGTCATGGACCAAGTTCTCAAAGCGGCAAATTTCCTGAAGTGTTACATAGATGACGTCTTAGTGCATAACAAAGGATTCTTGCAACACTTGGTTCATCTTGAGGAGTTATTCAAGAGGCTCCACGAAATCAATATGAAGATCCATCCTAAAAAGTGTGAGTTTGCTATCACCTCAATAGTCTACCTTGGACATAGAATTTTGCCAAATCGTATTATGGCTCATCAGGCCAAAGTAGTAGCCATTTTAGAGATGCCCAATCCTATTGATGTTCACACTTTGAGGAGCTTCATTAGACTATGTAATTACTACAGGATTTATGTCCAAGACTTTAATACTATTGTTCATCCTCTCTATGCATTGTTAAAGAAAGATGTTGCTTGGACATGGAATGAAGAGGCTCAAGAAGCTTTCAACACACTTAAGGAAAAGCTTTCAGAGTTCCCCATTCTAAAAAGACTTGATTTCAACAAGGTCTTCATTGCACACACTAACTGGAGTGCTCTTGGTATTGGTGTTATTCTTGGCCAACTTGATGAAGGCAAGGAATATGTTATTGCCTATGCATTTCGAAGCAACAATAAGGCTAAGAACAACTACTCTTCATACGAGGGGGAGTGTCTTGCTATTGTATGGGCTGTCATACATTTCAAGCCTTATCTTTATGACACCAAGTTCACTTTGTATACTGACCACCAACCTATCAAGTGGTTGATGACCAATGACAAGCTTACTAGTAAATTAGCTCATTGGGCGTTTATACTTCAAGAATATGAGTTCAAGGTTATACACTAACCTGGTATTACACATCAAAACACGGATACCATGTCGCAGAGACCCCTCACTACCTCTGAAAATTTCTCTGAAACCAGGCAAGACTTCGACTAGATTCTAGCAGTACATGTATCTTATGCATCTAATTATCTTGCAATACTACAATGTAACTTGGTTGAACATCCCATTGTCGATATATGGGAGGACTTGGACACTCTAAGGTTTCTTTAGCATGGTGAATACCCTCCCCAAGTTACATTAAGTCATCGGGATCACATACAACAATGATCCAAATGCTAATCATGGAAGGACGATCACCTTGTCCAATGCTTACCACAAGGTGATAAAAGTGGTTCCTCCACCACATGAACAACCTGGTCTTATTTAGAAGGTACACTCGGAGTTTAGACACTTAGAATTAAACGTATTTAAAGCCTCGTCGTTCATCATTACCATTGGAGAGGTATCTATGCTCAAGTCCGAGACATCATTGCTAGGTGTGAACAATGTGATAGAGTGAAAACTTCCTTCTCCTCTCCACAACTCACACTTTCTCCACTCCCTATTCAGGGCATGTTCTATTGCTAGTCATGTGATTTAGCTAGAGAGTTACCATAGACCTCCAAGGGTAATTTCTACATCATGATTATGATTGAGCATTTTTCAAAGTGGGTCGAGTTGTCGCATTACCAGACAAATCATTAGACATCACCAATCGGGCTTTCTTACAATAGGTCCTAAGTAGGTTTGGGGCTTGTGCTAAGTGCCTTACTGATCAAGGATCAAAATTTAGAGGAGAATTCTAAGACGTACTTGATCATGTTCTCATTGACCATCGTCTAACTTCAAAGGATCATCCCCAAGCTAATGGCCTTGTAAAGAGGATGGTTTAAACATGCAAGAAGGGACTTCGGAAGATTTGCCTCGTTGGGAACAAAGAGGATTGGGATTTGGCCCTACCTTACACCACCATGGGTTATAGGATGTCCAAACAAGCCTCTTTGTTTCATTTTTCTCCTTACTTTCTACTTTCTGGGAGACATCCCATTCCACCCTCTTCCATTACTACTCAAATGGACTAGGTTGTGGACTTAGACTCCCCAGCCACTTGGGCTAGGGTCATCGCAGAGAGGGTTATTCTATTCAAGAGGGTTATGGTCATGGTCATGGAGAACTTGTCCATTGCACAACATCGAGACACCTTATGGTATGCACACACACGAAGTGGCAGTTTACAAACCTAAGGTGAGACAATTTTTCGTTGGTGACTTTGTGTATTTCCAACAGTAACCTAATGATACTCTAGACACTTCTTCCGGTCGCACTATTGTGAGGATTAAGGCGATCATGCCTTTAGTGTGTTAGAGTTGTAAAGAATTAACGAACACACAATTCGAGATCACTCCAAAAATTGTGCGCCCTACCACTTGCCAAACTTGGATCCTACCATCATCACGTCGACTTGGATTCCCCCACTTGATTATCCATGTCAAGTATGTCAAAGGATAGACGATGTTGATCAGTTGTTGTTTTGCGATAATTGTAATGGTGGATACCATCTTTTCTGCCTCAAGCTAAAGCTCACTCAAGTTTTTGCTAACATTTGGTACTATTCATCATGTTCTATGCAACACCTTGATTTCTACTTAAACCATGCCACGTTTTTCCCAACTCAAGTCTTGAGGGGGGGCGGGGGGGTTTACATGAGAATTTCATCTCAACCTCTTCTTGTGCATTGTATATGTATGTGTGTGCATTTCTTTTTGGTTGATTAATTTTTACCTTTGATTAATTTTAATCTTTTTGTTCAATTGAATTTACTATGGATTTACACCCTTATGACACCGTACATCACGACACTACACGTCACGACAACTGTCATGTTCGTATGCATGGCCTCATACATGACGGCCGATTACGAGCATGCCACTAATGCCTTTTAAGGTTAATGTACACTCTTAGGGTTAATGTACGTTTTTAGGTTACTATATGCTATTAAATGTTTTAAGATCATGGCTTGTTTACGGTTTCAGCTTGGTGGTAGCTGTAAAAGGTTAAGCTCTTCCTTTCTCTTGTTAATTTTTTTACAATTCCTTTGTTAAGGAAAATTTTCTCCATAGTCAAATTCTAGATGCTCACAGCGACTACTACATGGCCACCGTTTACATACACTACGTTTTCTTTCCTTCTTTGCAATTTAATATACATGAGAATTTCATCTCAGCCTCTTCTTGTACATTGTATATATATGTGCATGCATTTCTTTTTGGTTGATTAGTTTCTACCTTTGATTGGTTTTAGTCTTTTTGTTTAGTAGAGTTTACTATGGATTTATACCCTTATGACATTATACATCACGACATTACATGTCATGACAAATGTATGATATGTTGTTGGTATGGCAATTGGTAGAAAACACTACAACAACAGGGGGCTATTTTGCGATCCACATATCATCGCAAACAACAAAGAAAGAAGTTTTCGAAAACCTGCATTTGCGAACCATAACTCCTCGCAAACCGTTAAGCCTTTGCGATACCATAACATTTGCACCCGTACAATCGCAAGTCTTTCACAACTCCCGAACTTGCTACAATCGTAAAACTTTTATGATTATAACTGCTTCTATATACCATTTGCGATTAACATTACATCAAAAACTATTTGCAACAAACCCATCGTCGCAACAACTTAGCGAATCGACTCAAAAGTCTATCGGTTTCCGAAATAAGGTCTATCGCAAACCTTTAGCGACATTTTGAGAATCCCAACAAGTTTGTGTTAGATATTATATCGGAAACCGATAGGCTTTTAAGATTTCATGCAAACTTTTTGGGATTCTCAGAATGTCGCTAAAAGTTTGCGAAATCTATGATTTCGCAAACGTGTTCTAGAATGATTTTACCCCCAAGAGTGTAGCGATGTCTGTGACATGGTATTATTGGTCTTCTGGCTTTTGCAATGTTGTGAAGAATTATGACTCGCAAATTGCTTTGAGATGCACTATGTATCGCAAGAGCATGGCACTGTATTCTTATTTTGGAAGTAGGGTTTATTTGGGTCACTTTGGGCCGCAAAAAAAAAATCTATATCAAAATTTCAAAATTTACAATGTAAAAGGGTTTGCAACCCTTGGGTATTTAACACACTAGCTGTCTATCTAGACC
>Ga0116229_10013454_pt1 | contig 11565 bp, 9 predicted proteins | sample S1TSphgellanicum_3_FD_87313 | JGI IMG/M metagenome (GOLD analysis project Ga0116229, IMG submission 87313) | Host-associated microbial communities from peat moss isolated from Minnesota, USA - S1T2_Fc - Sphagnum magellanicum MG | ecosystem: Host-associated > Plants > Peat moss > Unclassified... | reverse complement strand
CGTCGATCGTGATCGGGCCGCTCCGTCGCGCCGCGTGTGCGGTTGGTGCGGTGCGCTCGTGCACGTGCGTCGTCGGGGTCGCGGTGCCGGTGTCAGCGCGCGCGGCGTTCGGCGCTGTGCCCGGCGCCGAACCGGCACTCGCGCCGGTCGTGGATCCCGGCGTCGTACCGGGCGTCGCGGTCGAGGAGTCGCGGGCCGGCTGCTGCGCGGCGAGCGATCCGCTGGGGAATCCGGCCAGGAGCGCGGCGACGCCGACGATGCCGGCCAACCGGTGCGTCGCGCGCGCGGCGCGGCCAGCGTGTCGTGCGCACCAGACGCGCGCCGCGCGCGCGCCCCGCTGGGGCGCGCGATGCGAGGGGAGCGCGGTCTCGTCGTGCACGCGCGGTTGGACGGCGCGCGCGGCGGAAAGGTTTGAACGGCGGGATCACGCGCGGGGTATGCGCGTGAACCCGCCGCGGACCCGCTACTGCGTTACTGCATCGCGCTCGTTGGGGCGCCGGCGATCTGCGACTTGTAGACGACGCCGTTCTTCATGACGAAGACGGGGCGCTCGAGGGCGTGGATGTCGGCGAGCGGGTCGCCCGGGACGGCGACGACGTCGGCCCACTTGCCGGTCGCGAGCGTGCCGACGTCCTTGTCCCAGCCGAGCAGCTTCGCGCCGCTCGAGGTGCCGGCGACGATCGACTGCATCGGCGTCAAGCCGCCCCATTCGACCATCAGCACGAACTCGCGCGCGTTCTTGCCGTGCTCGTCGACGCCGGCATCGGTGCCGAGGGCGATCGGCACGTGGTTGGCCTGGGCGATCTTCACCGAGTTGCGCATCGCCGCGGCCGCGGCGAACGCCTTCTGGGCGCGGAGCCCCTTGAGGACACCGCTCTTCGCCGCGTTTTCCGCGGCCTCGCCGGCCGAGAGCGTCGGCACGAGATACGTCCCGCGCGCGGCCATCATCTTCGCGCCTTCGTCGTCGAGGAACGAGCCGTGCTCGATCGAGGAGACGCCGGCGCGCGTCGCGAGCTTGATCCCCTCGGTCCCGTGCGCATGCGCGGCGACCTTGCGTCCGAGCTTGTTCGCCTCCTGGACGAGCGCCGTCAGCTCCTCGAGGGTGTACTGCGTCGCGCCGACCGCGTCGCCCTCGGAGAGGACGCCGCCGGTGGCGCAGGTCTTGATCACGTCGGCGCCGTACTTCACCTGATAGCGGACGGCCGCGCGGATCTGTTCCGGACCGTCGGCGACGCCGGTCATCGGCGACCCATCGACCAGGCCGGGCTTGTAGCCGTTCTCGTCGCAGTGGCCGCCGGTGATGCCGATCGCGTGCCCGGCGTTTTCCATCCGCGGGCCGGGGATCCGCCCCTCGCGGATCGCCTGCCGGATCGCCATGTCATCGAAGTGCGGCGCGCCGACGTTGCGCACCGAGGTGAACCCGGCCATCAGCGTCTTCTCGGCGTTGGCGACGGCGAGGATCGCGCCAAACGAGTCGTAGTCGCGGACCGGCGCGTCGTCGGCTTCCGGATCGCCAAGGGTGCGACCGACGAGGTGCACATGGGCGTCAATGAATCCGGGGAGGAGCGTCGCGTCCCCCATGTCGATCGTGCGCGCGCCGGCGGGGATCGCGACGCTTCCGGCTGGCCCGACGGCCGTGATCCGGTCGTCGGTGATGACGACGACGCCGTGCGCGATCGCCGGCGCGCCGGTGCCATCGATCAGGCGGGCCGCCTTGAGGACGACGACGCCCGAGCCCTTCGCCTCCGTCGTCTGCGGCGCCTGAGCGCGTGCCGTTGCCGGCGCGGTCGCGGCGACCGCGGTCGCACCGGCCGCGACCACCGCGATGCCCCAGCGTGCCATCAGAGATCGTTCGCGCATCGTCTCATCCTCCCCGGGTTCCCAGCGTCGCGGTCAGCGTCAGCCGAGCGCCGTCGCGGAGTACGACGATCGCCACGGTATCGCCCGGCTTGTGGGCGTACAGCGCCGCGCTGTACGAGTAGAGATCCTTCACCGGCTGGCCGTCGAACGCCACGATGACGTCGCCGCCATGCAGGCCGGCCTTGTCCGCCGGGCTGCCGGGACGGACGCTCGTCAGCCGCAGCCCGGGGGCATCGCCGGCGGCCATGTCGGGAACGGAGCCGAAATAGACCTTCGAGTCGCCCTGCGAGGAGGCCATCGGGTTGGACGGCGCCGGGGCGCCGATGAACGTCAGCCGGTCCGGCCGGTCAGCCAGCTCGCGCACGACGTGCTCGGCGTAGTCGATCACCTGTGCCTCGCCACCCGCGTTCACCTTCGAGGCGACGTCCGTGACCTTGTGGTAGTCGTCGTGCAGGTCGGTGAAGAAGTGCAGCACCGGGACGTGGTGCTCATAGAACGAGCTCTGGTCCGACGGGCCGAAGCCGTCGCCGATCGCCGTCAGCGCGAAGGGGGGCGTCTCGAGCGCGTTGAGCGAGTCGAGCAGCGGCTTGAGCGGCGCGGCCGACGCGATCCCGTAGACGATCAGCTTCTCCTGCCGGAGGCGACCGATCATGTCGAAGTTGATCATCGCCTGCACACTGTCGAGCGGGATCGGCGGGTGGGCGACGAAGTACTCGGAGCCCAGGAGACCCAGTTCCTCGCCGCTGAAGTTCACGAAGATCACGCCTCGGCGAGCGGGGTGCCGGGCGAAGAGTCGGGCGAGCTCCAGCACGGCCGCCGTCCCGGACGCGTTGTCATCGGCGCCGTGGTGGATCTCGCCGACGCGTTCCGGATCAAGCGCGCCCTCGCTGCTCCGGCCCAGGTGGTCGTAGTGGGCCCCGACGACGACCCACTGGCCGGCCAGGCGCGGGTCGGTCCCGGCGATCTCGACGACGACATTCTGCGCCGGGAACTCGAACGGCTGCCCGGCATGCGCCAGCGCCTCCGACCGGGCCGTAAACCGCTGAGTGAGCGGGCGGAGTCCGAGTCCCTGGTATCGGCGCGCGAGATAGGCCGCCGCGCTGTCGTTGCCGGGGGTCCCGGTGCCCCGTCCCTCGAGCGCATCGCTGGCCAGATACGTGATGTCACGGCGGACCGTCGATGAATCCGCCCCCGCCGGACCCGTCAGGACGTCGTGACTTCCGGGCGGTCGACGCGTATCTGATGAGCGGCACGCGCCGGCTGCCAGCACCGCCAGAATGGCGGCAGCGGGCGCGGCGAGCCCTGAACGGGGGATTCGCATACGGGTTGACCGGTGGCAGAAGCGTCGGAAGATCGTCGATATGTTACCCGCCGGCCTCCCCGCCGGCCAGCACTCCTGCGGTGAATAGTGGACTACTCGCTCACGTTCGCACGACAATTCGCGCGGCTCGTCTGGTTGCTCACTCGCCAGCCGGACGCGATCGACGAACAGAAGGGCGCGCTGCGCGCGGCGGCACTCGCGTCGCGCTCCGGCCCGGTCATCCTGTCGGCGGCGGGCGATGAGCTGGCGGTCGGCACGGAGCTCGTGAGCGACGCGTCGGACGGCGTCACCGAACTCGCCTATTCCCTCCGCGGCCACGGCGTGCGCGAGCTGATCGTCGACATGGGCGCGCTGCCGTCCGACATCCTCGGCACCGCGCGCGTCCTCGCCGCCGTCGCGCCGCAGGGCGACGAGGGACGCGCCGTCGACGCCCAGCTCCGCGTCCTCGCGCCGCGCACCGTGCGCGTGCTGTTCAATCGCATGAGTCGCTCGAGCGGGATGGTGCCGCGCATCACGACGCCGCTGTCGACGAACGTCATCGCGTCCTCGCCCGTCCCGGCGCCGTCCGTCGCGGCGTCGCCGACGCCAGCGGTCGCACCGGCCGTACCGGGCCGGCCCGTCACCGGCAGCCACCCGCGCCTGCCGACACCGACGCACAACTCGATACAACACCCCCCGGCGTCGATCGTCGTGCCGGAGGCCGTGCCCGACGCCTTCTCGCAGGAGTTCGAGCTGCCGCCGGCGCCGGCCTTCTCGCATCCGCCCGCACCGCTGGGCGGCGATCGTGACGGGGTCAAGGGCCTCGAGAGCGCATCGGTCTCGGTGCGGGCCAGCGCATTCACGCACGATGTGCATAGCGACGTCGTGCGCGAGTTCACGCACGTCGACCGCCCCCGCGAAACGGCCGATGAGCTCTTTGCCCGTCTCGACGGGACCAACTCGGTCGCCGCGACGTCGAGCCTCCTCGACCAGATCGTCCTCGTGATCGAGGAGTCCGCACGCGACAATCGCGTCGTCGCGGCTGCCGACCTCTTTTTCCGGATCGTCAGCCGCGAGGCCGAGAAGACGGACCCGGAGCTCAAGCGTGCCTACGCGGCCGCGATCCGGCGGCTCTCGAAGCCGACGATCCTGCGCGGCGTCGCGTCGATCCTGCCGAAGCGGAAGGATCGCGCGCCCGACTATCTCGCGGTGCTCGCGCGCGCCGGCGAGGAAGGGGCCGAGGCGCTGATCGAGCAGCTGACGGCCGCGCAATCACTCTCCGACCGGCGCGTCTACTTCAGCGCGCTCGTGACGCTGCAGGCCGGCGCGACGACGCTGACCTACATGCTTGGCGACGCCCGCTGGTATGTCGCGCGCAACGCCGCCGACCTCCTTGGCGAGCTGAATGCCGTCGAGGCCGAAGGCCCGCTCGCCGAGCTGCTGAAGCACGACGACGACCGCGTGCGCCGCGCCGCGACGAGTTCGCTCGCGAAGCTCGGGACGTCGCACGCGCTGCTCGCCCTCAAGCGCGCGCTGAAGGACAGTTCGCCCCAGGTCCGCGCGACCGCCGCTGCCGGCCTCGCCGGCTCGCGCCGCAACGCCCACGGGGTCCCATCGGCGTCGACGCTGCTGCGTGCGCTCGACGGGGAGAGCGACGTCGAGGTGCAGCTCGCGATCCTGAGCGCGCTCGGTCGCGTCGGGACGGCCGACGCCGTCGACCGGCTGATCAAGGCCGCCGAACCCGCGGCCGGGCTCTTCAAGCGGAAGCCCACGTCGTATCGCGTCGTCGCCGTGCAGGCGTTGGGCGACGCCCGCACCCCGGCCGCGCTCGCCGCGCTCCAGGCGCTCAGCAGCGACAAGGACCGCGAGGTCCGCGACGCGGTGAAGAAGGCCCTGGCCGGCGTGGAGGTCGAGCAGCCCGCCGCCTCCAACGGATCCTTCTAGCTCTCCGCGCGGCCCGAGTCTCTCGCGGCGGCCGGCAGGGCGAGAACAGCGCGCGAGGATCCGCGCGCGAGAATCAACGCGCGAGAACAGCGCGCGAGGATCAGCGCGCGGTGAAGTCGGTCGACGCGGTCACGGCGCGGCAGGTCTCGGCGATCAGTGCGGCCGCGCGGTCCAGATCCTCGAGGCTCACCATTTCGTTTGGCGAGTGCATGTAGCGGTTTGGGATCGAGACGAGGGCGGTCGCGACGCCGTCCCGCGCGACGTGGACCGCGTCGGCGTCCGTCGACGTGTGCAGCCCGGCCGCGCGCACCGTGTAGGGAATCGCCAGTCGCTCGGCGGTCGTGCGCAGGAGCGAGAAGACGACCGGCGAGATCACCGAGCCGCGCGCGAGGACCGGACCGCCGCCCAGCCGATGGTCGCCCAGCTCCTTTTTCTCGACGCCGGGATGATCAGTGGCGAAGGTGACGTCGACGACGATCGCCGCCTGCGGGCCGATCCCCGTGGCGCCGACGAGCGCCCCCCCGCCGTGATAGGCGATCTCCTCCTGCGTCGTCGCCACCGCGACGACACGCGCTGCGCCCGGCGACTCGGCATAGCGCCTGAGCGCCTCGAGGACGACGAACGCGCCGATCCGGTTGTCGATCGACCGCGAGGCGATCCGGTCGTTGGGGAGCTCGAGCGTGCGCGAGTCGATCACCCCGGCGTCGCCGACGGCGAGCCGCGCCTCGGTCTCGGCGCGGGAACTCGAGCCGATGTCGACCCAGAGGTCGGTCATCTTCGACGCCTTGTCGCGCTCGTCGGGCTTCATCAGGTGGATCGGTTTCTTGCCGACGACGCCGATCACCTCGCCGTCGCGCCCCATCAGGCGGAGCCGCTGGCCGACGAGCACCTGCGTGTCCCACCCGCCGATCCCGCCGACGTAGAGGTAGCCGTCGTCGTCGATGTAGTTGACGATCAGCCCGATCTCGTCGATGTGGCCGGCGAGCATGATCGCCGGGCCGCCGCCGCCGGCGACCGTCGCCACGCTGTTGCCGGCGACATCGCCGCGCACCTCGGCAAATGCGCGCGCATGCTCGCGCCAGACGCGCGCCGGCGCGCCCTCGAAGCCCGATGGGCCGGGGGTGTCGAGGAGGCGCTTGAGGAAGTCGAGGGCACTGGAAGAGAGCACGGGGACGAGTCGGACGAAGGAAGGAGCGGGTGAAGCGCGCGGATGACGATCGCGCGTGCTGTGGAAGGTCGAAGCCACCCGAGCGATGTCAAGGTGCGAATGACGCCAGACACCTGCCGGTGGCGGCCTGGCGGAGGTATCTCTCCCCCCATGTCAATACTCCTCCTGCTCGTCATCGGCCTGGCGGCCGGCATCATGTCGGGGCTCTTCGGCATCGGCGGCGGCGTCGTCATCGCGCCGGCGCTGATGTTGCTCCTCGGCATGACCCAGACGAAAGCGAACGGCACCTCGCTCGGCGCCCTGCTGCTGCCGGTCGGCGCGCTTGCTGCGTGGCGCTACCATCAGAGCGGCGATCTCGATATCAGGGCCTCGCTGCTGCTCGCCGCCGGTCTCTTCGTCGGCGCCTACTTCGGTGCGACGTTCGCGATCGGCCTTGCCCCGGTCGTCCTGCGCCGACTCTTCGCCGGGTTCCTTGTCGCGATCGCGATCAAGATCTGGACGGTGCGCTGATCCACCCGGCGGCGACCGCAGTTACGCGCACCGCGTGCGTCGCGGGCGGCGGCGGGAAGAGGGTCGGGTGGAGGATCGCGGCGAGCGTCTCGATCCCATCGATGAGACGCGGGCCGGGGCGGCTGACCAGCCCGTTGGCATCGATCGCCCAGACCTCGCGCCCCGCGAGCCAGGCGGGCGCCGAGTCGACGAGGGCGCGCGCGACGTCGGCGGTGCGCGCGAGGTCGTAGCCACAGGGCGCGATGAGGATGACGTCGGGCGCCGAGGCCTCGATCCGTTCCGGGGCGACGACGTCCGAGTGCGTGCCTGGCTCGGCGAGTACGTCGCGTCCTCCTGCGCGCCTGACCATGTCGGGGACCCAGTGTCCGGCGGCGAAAAGCGGGTCGGACCACTCGATCACGGCGACCGCCGGGCGCGGCGCCCGTGCGGCGGCGAGCCGGTCATGTACGGCGAGCATGCGGGCCTCGAGCGCCGAGACGACGCGATCGCCCTCTGCCCGATCGCCCAGGGCGGCCGCGACGCGCCGGACGTCGTCGAGCATGCCGTCGATCGTCGTGCCGGTGAGCTCGAGGACGAGGGGGGCAGGCGTGAGCCGAGCGGCGACGGCGCGTACGTCGTCGGCGGAGATCGCGCAGACGTCGCAGAGCGCCTGGGTCAGGATCAGGTCCGGCGCGAGGGCGGCGATGCGGTCGCCGAGCAGCGTGAACGTCGGCGCGCCGCTGGCGACGAGGGCGCGGACCTGCGCGTCGACGACGCCGGCGTCGGCGGTCGGATCGACGGCGGTCGTCGTCACGCGCGGCCGGTCGAGGACCGCAGCCGGCGCATCGCATTCGTGGGTGATGCCGACGAGCCGGCTGGCGGCGCCCAACGCCGCCACCAGCTCGGTCGCGGCGGGGAGGAGCGAGACGACGCGCTGGGGCGCCGAGGGGGCGGGAGTCGGGGGGATTGTCGGCATGGATCGGCTGATAGAATCGGACATTTACAGTGCTGCAACCGCATCGTAGCCTTTGTCCCGTCGGACCACGGAGTTTCGTTACATTCGGCCGCGGATGCCGCGGGTGGAGTCAAGGGATGTCTTTCATTCGTTCGTGGCGTGGCGCCGCGATGGCGGCCGCCCTGGTGCCGCTCGTCGCCGTCCCGCGGTTGGCGCGTGGACAGGCGTTTCAGCTCAATGACGTCGGCACCTGCGCGCTCGCGCGAGGGTATGCCAACACCGGCGCTCCCTGCAAGGACGCCTCGCAGATCTACTGGAATCCGGGCGCTCCGACCGAGCTGCCCGGATTTTCGTTGTATGGCGGCGCGTCGGCGATCAATGTCCTCGGCAGCTTCATCGCCGACACCTCGGGGCACAAGTACAAGTCCAACGTCCCGCTGTCGGTGCCGCCGGCGATCTTCGTCAACTACACGTTCGGGCTGGGCGATCATCACCTGGCGCTCGGATTCGGCGTCTATGCCCCGTACGGGCTGATCTCCGAGTGGCGCTCCGATTTCCCGGGCCGGTTCGAGTCGCAGCGGGCGTCACTGACGACGCTCTACATGCAGCCCAACATCGCCTTCGACCTCGTCCCCGGGAAACTCTCGATCGGCGCCGGGCCGGTGATCGGCCGGTCCAACGTCCGCCTCGATCGCGGGCTCGACCTGTCGCAGCAGACGGTAGAGCCGGGCGTCACGTTCGCCCAGCTGGGGATCGCGCCCGGCACGGAGTTCGGGACGCTGACGGCGAAGGCGGCGGGGACAGGGTACGCGTTCAACGCCGGTCTCCACTTCACGCCGACGCACGACTGGGAGTTCGGCGCCCGGTTCCTGTCGAAGATGGTCTTCGACTACACCGGCACGGCGACCTTCAAGCAGCTGCCGACGGGGCTCACGCTCGCCGCCGGCAACCCGCTCGGACTGCCGGGTGGCACGCCGGTCGACGCGGTGCTCGCGCCGCTCTTCTCCTCCTCGCTCGCCAAGCAGGGGGTGACGACGTCGATCCCCGATCCGTGGCAGGCGGAGGTCGGCATCGGGTTCAACGGGATCAGCCGGACGGTGATCGACGTCGACTACGAGTTCTCGAGCTGGTCGGCGTTCAGCGAGCTGCCACTCGACTTCCAGGGGGGCGCGAGTGCGACGAGCCGCGAGCTGATCGAGAACTACCATGATTCGTGGTCGATTCGCCTCGGGCTCGAGCACCAGTTCGGCTCGACGCCGATGGGGATCACGGGCCGAGCGGGCTTCAGCTACATCAACTCGCCGGTCCCGGACGGCACGGTGACGCCGCTCCTGCCGGACATGAACCGCTACAACATCTCGGTCGGTCTCGGGCTGCCGATCACGCACGCGCTGGCGCTCGACGCCGGCTACGTGCACGTCGCCACGGAAGGCCGTCGTGGCCGGACGGAGGAGAAGAGCACGCTCGTCAACGCCGACATCCCCGGCGCGGACCTGAACGACGGCTACTACAACCTCGCGGCCAACGTGTACAGCCTGAGCCTCAAGCTGCACTTCTTCTAACCGCCACTTCCCACACGGAGATTTCCATGCGCACGGCTCTCGCGCGCGGCGTGGTGGCGATCGCGTTGACCGCGACCCTCGCCAGCTGCAGCAAGAACGACGTCATTCTGCCGCCGAAGACGTCACTCAACACGGGGCTCTTCCGGAGCTACGTCGCCCTCGGCAACAGCATCACCTCCGGCTATCAGTCGGGCGGCATCCTCGACTCGACGCAGCGGGAGAGCTACGCCTTTCTGCTCGCGCAACAGGCGGGGACGCGCTACGCGTATGCGTCGCTCGCCGGCCGCGGCTGCCCGCCACCGATCGTGAACTTCCAGACCGGCGCGCGCTATGGCGGCGGCACCGCGACGACCTGCGATCTCCGGCAGTCGTATTCGGCGGTCCTCAACAACGTCGCCGTCCCCGGCGCGGCGGCGATCGATCCGACCGATCCGACGTCGGCCAACTCCAACGTGCTGACGACGCTGATCCTGGGCGGCCTGACACAGGTGCAGAAGGCACTCGAGGCGAATCCCAGCTTCGTCTCGATCTGGATCGGCAACAACGACGTGCTTCCCGCGGCGCTGAGCGGCGTCGTCGTCCCCGATCCCGGCCTGTCGCCTGGCGTGACACCGGTCCCGACGTTCATCGCCGAGTATGACACGATGATGACGCAGCTCACAGCGGGTGCGCCGGGGCTCAGGGGGGTGCTGATCGGGGTCGTGGATGTGACGCTGATCCCGTCGCTCTTCCCCATCGACAGCATCCTCGCCGACCCGGTCTTGAACGCCACGGTGAACGCCGTTGCCGGGCACACGATCACGTACAACGCCGACTGCACCGGCGCGCACGCGCTGTTGTCGATCGAGGTCCTGCCGCTGATCGCCGCGGGCACCTTCCCGCCGGAGATCGGGTGCAGCGACGAGGACGCGTTCACGCTCGACGCCGACAAGATCGCGCTGATCACCGGGACGGTCGACGCGTACAACGCCTTCATCGAGGCGAAGGCCGACTCGCTCGGGTTCGCGTACGTCGATCCGAACGCGCTCCTCGAGCCCCTCAAGGCGGCCGGCGCGATCCCGACGATCCCGAACTTCGCCAGCGCGACGCTGCCGTTCGGGAATTTCATTACGCTCGACGGGGTGCACCCGTCGGCGACCGCGCACATCGCCGTCGCCAACGCGCTGATCTCGGCGATCAACGCGCAGTACAGTGTCTCGATCCCGGCGGTGCCGACACCGTAGGCGATGCGACGCGGATATCGGCTCGTTGCGGGTGCGCTGATCCCGGTCCTCGCGGGTCCCCTCTCCAGTGGCATGGTTTCGGGGCCCGCGGGCGCGCAGGCGCCCGCGTCGCCGCCGGCGATCCAGTGGACGCACTGGGTCGATCCGTACGAGCACGCGTTCAGCCTCGAGGTGCCGGCCGGGTGGCGGATCGAGGGCGGGTTTCTCAGGGTCGCGCCGCTCAACGAGAACACGTACCTGCGGCTGATGTCGCCCGACGGGGCGATCTACCTCGGGTTCAACGATCCCGAGACGCCGTCATTCATCCCGCCCGGGCCGACGACGCCGAAGGAGGGGACCGTCTACAGCCCGGGGCTCGGGCAGGTAACGATGGTGCTGCCGCACATGTCGGGTGCGGAGTACGCGGTCGCGTATGCGAAGCGGAAGGTCGCGGCGCTCTGCGGCGGGACGTTCACCTCGCGGGGGACCCGCTCGCGGCCCGACATGGCGAAACTGATCGGCTCCCAGATCGGCGTCACCAACGCCGATGCCGGCGAGGCGGTCTTCTCGTGCACGCATGCGAAGCTGCCGAGCGAGGCGCATGTGGTCGCGGTGACGCACAGCATCCCGGGGATGATCAACGGCATGTGGTTCGTCGACTGGCTGGGGATCATCGTCGCCCCCGAGGCGCAGGTCGCCACGGCGCAGGCGATCGGGACGCACATGTTCCAGACGTTCAAGTTCGATCCGGCGTGGAACGCGAAGCAGGCGCAGTACGTCGCGCAGATCAATCAGGCGATCGCCAACCGGATGCAGAACTTCCTGACCCAGGAGCAGCACATTCTCGACAGCCAGCGCGCGGGGACCCATATCGCCCAGCGGTTCAGCGCGATCGATCAAAACTTCCAGGCGATGGACGACATCATCAACGACAGCCACGTCTACCACGACGGCGACGGCAACCAGTACTGGCTGGACAACACGCGCTATCAGTGGAAGGACCCGCAGAGCGGCCGCATCGTCGCGACGACGAACAACGTGCCGCCCGGCGCGGCGTGGGTGGCGCTCAGTCGCTGAGTCGCGCG
>Ga0116229_10013453_pt1 | contig 11565 bp, 6 predicted proteins | sample S1TSphgellanicum_3_FD_87313 | JGI IMG/M metagenome (GOLD analysis project Ga0116229, IMG submission 87313) | Host-associated microbial communities from peat moss isolated from Minnesota, USA - S1T2_Fc - Sphagnum magellanicum MG | ecosystem: Host-associated > Plants > Peat moss > Unclassified... | reverse complement strand
TATAACTAATCTCAAGTTTCAACACAAGCCAAAATATAATCTTTCAAAAATCCTCATATAAAAATAGACCTATTATTATTACCTAGGGCCAAAATCCATTATGCTACTATACTCTAGAATGAATCTAAACACAATATCCTTGCCTTGGTAGTATGCAAGGCCATCAAAAAAAATTTATGCAGACAATAATATTCCCCCCTCCCGCCCCCAACTGCTCAAAGTCTTGACCAAACAACAATGTAGTCAGGAAGAAATGGTTTTGCCCCCATTTATTTGGGTTCACAAAAGGGGCGCCCCTTTCTAATTATTGTAAAAGGAGATGGATGGTGGCAAGGAAAATGTGCATTAAAAAATCTAGGCAATAATTTCCTTGTCTTTTCTTTGTTACTCTCTCAATAGTTGCTCAAGTTTTGTTTGTTGAAGGTTTTGTTGTTTGGAGTTTTGTTGTTGAAGTTTTGTTGTCGGTTTTTGATGATCTGTGTGATTACATATGAAGAAGGTGTATGTACTACTGATAGAGATTTTGATATTTGCTGTTTTTCAATCCATCTAAGCTAAAGAAAGGATTTGAAGTTCTTGGGTTTGAATTTGAAGCAAGCTAGACTTGGGGGATTTGCAGCTCTTGGATTCGGGTGATGGGTTTATGGGAATTTGGAATTTGATCATGTGAGTTCCAGCATGGAAGATAATTGGGGAGGACCAGGACTAGAAACAGCTGCAGGATCGGAAGTGGAAGGAGATCAGCAGGTGAGGAGGAGGCTCCAGATATCACATGTTGCTGCAGCTAAAGGATTGATACGTTACAGAAACAAGAGAAAGAGAGACCAAATGCCTGAGCTCCAGAGACATCACATGCAGCAGCAGCAGCAGCAGCAGTGATAGTGTTTTAAAGAAACAAGGGAGAGAGATCTGTACAACATATTGTAGAGAGAAATGATGATGATGAGCAAGTAGGAGGATGATGGTGATGATGACGCTGGTGCTCATTTAGGAGGAGCTGGTTGACTGCAAGATTGAATGGACGAGGAGTGACGGTTGCCTACAACTACTAGTGATGGCCATGTGGACGATGAAGGGTTGGAGTTTTAACAGGAGTCGAAGTTCAGATGTAGTGCCGGAAGGAGATGGACAGGCGAGGGACGATTTCATTTGGGAACGATGTGAATTGGGAGAAGAAGAAGAATCTCATGGGATCGATACCACCCATAAGTTGTTGCTTGCAATAGCGGAAGCGCGAGATTCCTGCCTGCGTGTACAGACACGGCTGATTACTGAGAAGAGAGAGTTCAAGATCAATGGAGAACAAGCTGCTTACCTGAAGCAAAGGTTGTTGTGGGGACTACCAAACCTACCCATGCTGGATCCTCACTCCAACGTCATTTCTTTGTTGCGAGAACAAACGGTAGCATCCATTTCCTGCAGAAGCGCAAGCTGGAGAGCAGAGTGCAACCAGGCTTTGTTGTTCTGTGCTAATATTTTGGGAGAGCTCAGCCGGATCATGAGAATTGGGGAGGCTCTCATTGTCGACTGCGCTGGGTCCTCCAAAGATTGGTCGCAGTTGGTGGTTCTGGAAAGCATTCTAGCATCGCGGAGCGACTTGGTGGCGACAAACCCAGAAAAGCCTCTTTGGTTTCCGTTCTACCTTGTTCTTCGAGAATTTCACATCGCCCATATTCGGCTGGAGAAAGCAATTGGAGAATTGGAGGAGAGTTGCGGATTCACCTTCAACTGCATTCCACCAGAGGTGGCCAAGAACGCACGCGATCATCGCTTCAACGAAGACAAGAGATACTGTTGGTTGAATGCTGTCAAAGATACGGAAAACCTCCTCAAAGAATGCACACAACTCGCGAAGCGAAACAACAAGAAGAGCACCAAGTCTCGTTGCGCAAACTACATGCTCAACAAGCTCAAGTTCAGGGATGTTCATCCACCAGTGCTGCGACGAGGAGGAGGAGGAGGAGGTTTAAACGCTAACCCTGATCAAGGAGATTCAAATCCTAATCATCGTCGTAATCCGGAGTTTCTTCGCATAGACAACGAGGACTTGGTCGGAACCAGCGATCCGTTCGCGCAGGGAGCCTTTGGGTTGGTGACAGAGAGGAAGTGGTTCAAGATCGCAGTGGCAGTCAAGACAATGCACTTGGAATTGCTCCAAGACACCAAGTTCTATGAGGAGGTCGCACTGCTTGCGAGAGTGGAACATCCGCATGTGGTGCGTCTGGTGGGATACTGCGGGTTCAAGGTTTGCAACAGCGGCGGCGGCGGCGGAGGAAAAACAACAAGGACGGAAAACAAAGTGGTGATGGAGAAGATGGAAAAAGATCTTCGCATGCTTATGGAGGAGATTCTGAAGAACAAGGAGCATGCACATCCTGAAGAACTGGAACACCATGTACCTTTCCCTCCCCCTGTAGCTCTGGACATCATTCTACAACTTGCAGAAGCTCTCAAGTTCCTCCGCATCCAGCGAGCGATGCATAGAGATATCAAGTCCAAAAACATTCTTGTCAATTCTTCTCATCTGCAGCAATCTATAGCTTTTTCTACTGATAGGGTTGTTCCTTCTCTTCTGGGGGGCATTGATCATGCCTCCTCAAAGCAGCTCCAGTACTATCGTATCAAGCTTACGGATTTGGGTTTGGGGCACCACAAGCTGCCAGAGAATTCCTTGTGCTCAAGCAAGATGCAAGGATAAACGAATTGGAGAGCACCAGAAGTGTTCAAGGAGAATCCTGAAAAGTACAACTGGGCTGTAGACACCTACAGTTTTGCAATGACAAGCTATGAAATTGTGTCCGGTAAGCACCCATTCTGGGATGTACCCACTGTTACATATGATCGACTGTGCACTGGTGAGAGACCATGTTTGCCAGTGAACTGTCAGCAAAAGCTTGCAAATCTCATCCAGAGATGTTGGGCAACTAACCCTGATGAGAGGCCCAATATCTTCGAGGTCTGTGATGAGCTTCAAAGCTGTAAGGAAGCTTTACTCAGAAGAAAATTAGTGTGGCGGAATGCTTCAGGATCGCTCTGCAACCACAGGTTGACAAGGAGATCAGCTGCAGAAACACATCTTCTTGGAGGTCAGCCATTTGTCCCTCAGCTTCACATACATATAGTATGTTAGCTCCCATCTCTTGCCAGAGCTCTTTGGTTTCATAAGCAAAAGTTTTCACTCCCATCTCTTGCCTGATATGGAACCTTGCATTTTGTGAATGTAAATTGTCCAGAAGCTCAATCTCTTGCCTGGATATGGAAATTGCATTTTGTGAGCCAAGTTCCATATCAGGTAAAGAGATTGTAAATAGTGCCAAAGGCTCAATCTCTTGATCAGTATGGAACTCTGTTTCATGAATGTAAGAATAGTCCAGAAAGCTCAATTTCTTGCCTGATGTGGAACTTGTTTCATGAATGTGAATAATCCACAAGCTCCATGATGGCACTCAACTTTTTTCTTGTCCAGCTGCTATCTAAATGTGCACTTTTATTTTAATTTCAGCACAGAGTTTGGAATCTGGTGGTCATCCTGCAGGGTCTGCTTCTTATCACCGCCTTGTTTATTTGTTTCTGATGAAGTGTGTCAGTTGTGGATTAGAGAATCTTGTTTCACCTGTCAGACTCATAGCCAATGGTGATATATTGTCATCTGATTGGTACAGGTATTGACTGGAACTTTTGTGAAACGCCTGATTGCTGTTCTCCATTAAATTGAAACTTTTTCGTAGCATTTCCTCATGCAAACTCTGTTGTGATGCAGATGAGGACATACATTACCAATGATGGTGAGAGGAAAGACCTGGTTATTGACTTGACAATTGCCCACAAAAATTCAGTTTCTAAAAAGGATAGAACTTGAGCTTCTTCCAACCTGAGATAAGTTCTTTTGCAAAACATAACACAAAGCTGATGATGAGTTGGGAGGCAAACCCAGGAGGATGCTGCTATAACAGAGTCATGAATTGAGGGAAATCAAGAGGTTGGGTTTGAAGACAAACAGCTTTGAAAGGGTATCATGAAAGTGCATCAAAACTCTGAATCCACTTCCAAATTTTGTAGAATACAAAACTTGCAGTTGGGAGAAATTTCACAGGTTCAAACATCATCTAAAAACTAAACAAGATCTGAAATAGAGACACTACTGGGGTGTTGATCTCATTCTACATTCTGTATAGGTACTCTTCCCCAAACCAACCCCCATGACTTACCACCTCTGAAGCTATAACCCTAAATCTTATAATTAGATCTAATTAGATTTGTGTTGATCTTGTGTGAACAGTCTGCAGGCGACTGGATTTGATCAACTAATTAGGTCTAATTAGGTGGTGCTTAGTCTAAAACTGAAATGGGTGGCTGGTTTCAGATTCCATATTCAGCAAAAACGAAGGATTTTTTTTATTGATGGCTAACCAATGATTTGGTAGACACTATCTTGCAATTAGAGCAGATAAGGGGGCACGCAAAATTATTTTCATGTTGCCCAACATTTGACTGTGCACAACATAATAGGTAATTGATTTTGTCGTGTTGCAACTTGCAACTAGTGAAGGGTTCTATTTTCTTGCCAGGGTACCAAATGAATTTGGTTTTTATTGGTGGTATTCATATGATGTTTTTATATGGTCTTTGTTGGTGGTTCATCTTGGCAAAAAATTCCTAGATTAATGCTACAAAGAATTTAATGGATCCCATATAAAATGGGTATTAGGACTATAACATTAAAGATCAAAGATAATTTCCTTATTCTTAATGTTTGAAAATTTTGTGGGGAGAAAAAGTAAAAACTGGCATGGTCAGGCACCTTCTTGGATGACTACATAAGAGGAGTTGTGCAAAAGTATCTCCACCTGAAGGGCAAGTTCTCACACCATTTCTGCCATGCAGATGTTCCCAAGTGCACAAATTGCTACCTGAACAAAAAACAGGTTTGAAAGATTGAAGTCACTGTATCAATAATCAAGGAAGATATGAGAGTTATCTTTAGCAAAGTACTTTGAGGCCCTTTACAACAAACCGATTTGTTCAACAGGGCAGCTACCACACTGGAGTTTGAATGTTGATCTCAAAGAACCCAAAACAGACTTTTAGTTTGTTGTTTTCAAGAGACAAATTGATGGCACATACAACAAAATGTTGTAAACGCTAACATTTGAGAGAATCTGTGACCAGCATCAGCACCTCCTACTGCTCATCCAGCAGCAACATCAACCCCAAGTATCCAATACTTTTCTCTAGAATGCTTCCTGATCATTGCCCTTGAATGCATTGCATAGGATTGCACATTCTTTTGCGGCTTTGCCACCACTGCCCTCTCATCTGCTGTTGTCTTAAAAGCCCTAATTAATGACTGAATCCATGTGTTTCTGGAAGAAAACAAGTCAAGCTTCAAGCACTGTGATAAACAACAAAACAAATGAACCAAAAAATCCAATTGGAACCCTAGAAACCATCACAGCTTTTAAGCTCAAGTTTCATCACCCAAAGTGAATGCCCACATGAACAGATGCCTTAAACCCCATGGTAGTAGGAAAACAAACCATACATGCTACCATGAATGTCCTCCAATTGCCACATCTTGCCAAATGCAGGTTCATACTCAACTTTGCATGGCCTGAAACATACACCACCTACAAGTGATCAATAATATTGATCATTCCTCCAAATGCACAAACAGTCACAGAAAAAGTCTACTCATTTGAAGACTTGTGCAGTCCTGTTGCAGACATTGTTGGAGTTTCTGTAACAATTCAGATTGCATCCTTTTTCAAAACACAATAAGAACCTGACACCAGAAAAGAATGAAACCATTGCAACTAAACAACACTATCCAACAACACCAAGGCCTTGATTATTATCTAGCAAAAGCATTCAAGACAATATAACAACGAAAACTGAATCCAATCTGTGAACAGGACAGGCCAAGAATTTGTAATCTGCTGGTCCTTTAAGAAAGAGCATGTGATACCACAAATCTCTAAATCAATTATTCAGAGCATGACCCCCCAACAACGACCAAGTAAAGATGAGCTCAACCTCTTAAATTCCCCGATCTCCACAAGAAAACCATGTCAGGTAATTTGCTTGTACTGGTTGTTAACTGATTTTTTAATAAATCAGAATCGTGCAGATACTACTAATGAACAAAATTGAACTACCAACAAGTGGTGTTCTATATTCGTAGAATAGAATGTCCAAGCAACTCATCAGTCAAGCAATAGTATGACTGAAACAAGGCAAAGCAGCAGGCCAATTGTTATCCCCAAAGTTGCCTTCCTTGCAAGACAGAAGGAAACCAGAAGGAAGCAAAAGCAAGCAACAGCAAAAGAATGAAGACAAAGGGGGCCTCTTCCACCGTCTAAAGAGAACTTGACACCGAAAAAGAAAAAGAGGCACGTATCGTTCACAGTGGGTACATGTGTTCCCATGAAGTTCGTGATCGGTTCTCAACATGTTCCTCAAGTTCTCAATGTGTTCTCCAACATGTTCCCCATAGCTCCTCACTTGATCCTATATCCTTTGACCTAAGTTCTACTCTTGAAATCTGTATAACCAGCCTAAAGGAGGAAATTAGAACATATCTATTTTGGGACCGCCCAAAGCTTGATAAATTTTTTTTGTGATGGGCCAAAGATGCCCATCACAAAAGGAAAATAAATAAATTGGGAGTCACCAAAACTAATTAATATGAGTCATGACTCATAATATATTCCATGCCAAAAATTATTGGCACATATGGAAATGAGTTATTACCCAAATTGTTTTTAATAAAAAACTTTTCAATATTTAAGTTCAAGCAACTATTAAAATTTGAGCAATGTAGCACTGTGACAATAAATGCTTCAATATGGGAGGTTTGTGGTTATTGAATGTGAAGAGTTTCAATCTATGCTTGCTCTATCTCATAACCATGCACAAAAAAGGACACTTAAAACCATTATACAAAATCTGTAACCTTGGTTTATGTTTTTTGTTTGAAGGCATATATGTGTAATTCAACTTCATCAAATCAAGTTTCTACTTGTGAAATCCTAAAGAAGGACTAGCATAATTTTACAACCCAAAAAATACAAGCCACACGTCTAGCCAAAATAATCAAACCTCTAATAAACCAAGGAAAAAGGACCACTAGAAAAGGGAGTGGTTCACAATTTTCCAATGTTTACAACACACACACAAGAAAAAAATAGGGGAAAAAGGGGGAAAGAAAATGACAAGAATGTGTATTGTTCTCAATGGTGAGGATGTTAAAAAGTTGACATTTTGTTGTATCGTATCCTTAGTAAAGTAGAATTGTGCAAATAAAAGAAATTCAAGACCTACACAAACAATCTAAATGGTAGACAATGTATTGCAGTAACATCTACAAGTAATGATATACAAACTTCACAAATCAAATTTCACAAAGATGTGCCTTAACAAAATCATCAAAGAATCCCGATTTATCATCATAGGTTCCCAACAATTACAATATTTAGTCTTATGGTTCATAACCATCGTTCTTCCTTCATTAACATATTGCAAATTTTGTTAATGGTTGGCCACAGAAAATAATAATGATGAAATTCTTCTTCATGTAACAAATTGTTCATTAATTATGGCTAATAGACAACAAGGGATTTTGTAGTCATTCACAAATGTTGAAAAGAAAGAGGTAAACCTAAGGTCAAAGCTACCACTTGCTACAATAAACAAAAAACTAATTATAAAAATATTTGTTCAATGCAAAACTCAAAAATTTCAAGATTGTTCCTAATTTTCCACAATAAATGCTTTCTACACAATGACAAGTTGAACATTGAACACTTGAGTCTTATGCTCTTTTGTTAGAGTCTTAAAACAAGTTAAGTTAAAACATTTTATGTTAACTCTAGAAGGTTTGTTTTTAAAATAATATATACAATTGGTTCAAGTTTTTTCAATCCTTTGTTAGGACCAAAAGAATTCTAAATTTGTGTAGATCCATTCACTCTTCAAATTGGTCACCCATCTTTCTTAGAATGAAGCTAATTAAAATAAAAACTCTCAAGTTGCTTTGAAATGATTAGTGTAGAGGTTGAAAGTATAAAGCACTATTAGATGCTTGCTAAAGTGCTTTCAACTCTTCCCTTTAAAAATTCAGTAATACAAGGAAAAAATTGGGATATGTAAGCAATAATATTTATGAATTAAAATTTTGATGCCATGGACCTCCCAAACTATTGTGCTCGCAAGACATTAGTTTGCCAAATCTTACCTACATAGCATCATGGTAGCATTAAAAAGGTTTATAATATGACATAACACAATCAACCTAATTTCAATTAAGTATGCATGATAGACACAAACATTTGAGTATGCACAATAGATACAAATGCTTAGGTTTTGACACAATGCACTAACACTTCACACGAGATTTAGGTCATACAACACATAAGATTTGCATAACACTCAAAAGACACTTAAGTTTCAAAGAACATGCAAAACACTCAAGATTTACAAACAAATGGTATCAAACTTAGAAAGGAAATTAGGATATGTAAGCAAGAAAAATTAATGAACATTGAAATCAGTGAAAAACATGACAATGAGTGTGATGTCAAATTGCACTTTCGAATTTCATACCATGTACCTTGCAACATTCCAATCTTTGGTGTATTTACATTCATGAACCCATAAACATATTTTATAGTTATTGATTATAATAAAATAAAAATCCAAGTTTATGCATATTTTCAAAAGTGAAAAAATGTCAATACTTCATCATTACATCACTTCATACATTGAAGAAACCACGGACAACAAAGATTTGATTTTGAATGCAACATCACAAAATAATGCGATCAAGGTAGGAACATGAAGATTTGCAAAAATTGTTCATGGGCTTTGGAGGCTTACCAAGATATAAATGATAGAGTTTTGCCATTGTGATGTTCCTTTGTTGGCCTCCTACCATTGCAACTCCTTGTTTGCACTTACCACCATTGTAACTTGCTTAATCCAAGCATTCAAGACTAAAATTATTAAAGCACAAAAACAAATTTTCATCCCCTTAGAATAATAAAATTTTAATAATATATTTTGGGCAACCCTTTTCACATAGACTAATCTTGTCACAATTATAAAATTTGCTTATGAACTTTAAAACAACTTAAAATTGTCTCATGATAAAAACACAAATATAAAGTTGGCACATTTTTAAAAAGACGTTTTCAGTTCTATAATTTTTTGTAACTGTACAATTTGTCCTACCAATCCCCATAACACACATTTTCTAATATCTATAATGTATCCAACAAGATTTTGGCATGTAATTTGGAGGGATGCAAATCCAGGAGCTACAAGATTTAAACCCAATCTTCATAAAATGGAAATATATGGTGTGAATACTTTGTGAATAGTTGGTGCTTGTATGTGTATTATTTCCCTGTCCTCTCCAGTGTTAGGCATTTCTTTTATTTTTATGAAGAACCTTTGGTTCCAGTTAAATTATTTTTTAAAAGAGTTATCTGAGTTCTAGTTTGACACATAAATGGAACTAGGAATTTAGTTCTAAGTCTAGTTTTTGACAAAACAAATGCAGCTTTGGTTTCAGATCTAAAAATCAGACCTAGTTTCGATCTAATACTTAGTAATCTAGACTAGAATTGACAATTAACTTTGTTAAGCCCGATTAACCCCTGTCATTTTTGTTTTCAAAGTTGTTTTAAAAGTTTTGGTTATGGTTTCAATTCATGTCTAAATAAAATTGGGTTCTTGGTTCTGGGTTTAATTTTTTAAGAAAATAAAATCAGGTTCTAGTTCGTGTTTCCAATTCTTAAATTTAGACCTAGTTCTGGTTTGGTTTTTATTAGCTAGAACCATAACTAATGTACTTGCCCAAAATTGGTCCTCTCCATGCACCTCCTTTCTTGTTTGCTTCCATTATCAGCCCATTTTGCTATGTTAATTCACCTTTCATAAAAACTTGTGTCGGGTTTTTTTAGTGTACATAGAAAGTGCATTACCTGGTGTAAAGAGCCCACGAACTTTATGAAAATGTAATTGCCCACCTCCACAAGCACTGTGGTTTTGAAAAGCCCATTGTCCTAAACTACACTTGAAAATGGGTACAAGAAAATTTGACAAGTTTGTGAATAATTTCGATGTTGCCATATGTCCCCTTTTCCGTACCTCTTTCATAGAAGGATAGAGCATTCTTGCCAGACATCATAGTTGCAGCTTGCATCAAGAGCTTGATTCTACAACACAAAATTTACTACTTTGAATAAGGAGTAAGTTCTAGTCTGTAGGGAAGTGGTCCCATTTTATGATCTACTATTGTCTTGAAAGGGGGACATAGTTGTGGGCTGCATAGAAGGAGTTCCTTTGAATACCTTTGACTAAATACCTTTGTCAATTTCCATTTCAACCTCCGTTACTTTCAAACACCTGCAAAGAATAAAAATCATTTGGCCTTAGCTTGACCAAGGATTGTTGACAAGCTTGGAAATTCTTGAGCCTTGATGATGCAGATACATAAAGTGTTCTTTAGAAAAAACCATCTACTGGCCTTGAATTTAAAACACAATGAGTTTTGATGCAAATCAATATACCAAATACAGATTGAAATGAAGAACATAAGCATTAGCAGGAGTTTAGATGGGCGTCTCAATTAGTTGCAACGCAAAAAATCTACATCAACAAACATCTTCACAAGTCAGATGAGTTTCTGAAATTGCAATGCCAGATATTTATATCAACAGGTGTGTTCATAACCATGACTAAAGGTCCCTTGTAGGAGTACATTGGCCTACAAATTGTATTTAGATGGACCATTTGTCAACAACCCATTAGTAATGTCCTATTTGACTTCCTGAATTAGTGATGTATATCCAAAGAGTTTGTCATCAAATAGCCCATAGACAAGTCACTCCACAAAGTGCTAATTAGTTGGAGAGATTGTGTAAGCTTAATTGCATTGCTCCATGCTCATAATTTGGGATTCATATTCAATTTTCAACTATGATTCCAATTCATGGCAGTTACATGGTTACACATTGGGGTGGCACTGCCAGCAATGTGATGAAATTGCAAACTCCACCAAAGTCTCTTGAATACCAAATGCCATCCCATATGATGTTTGTCCAAGGTCTGCACTTTTTGCTTGTGCAGAAAATTTATGATATCATTTTTTTGGCCTGCTAGTAAATCCCTAACTCTTCTTCATTTTGGCTTAATGGAGCCACTAGAACTTAGAACCAAGACTAGGCTTATTCATGCATATCTATCTATGAAGGAAGGTTGTTTGTTTTGTTTGTCAGGTTGAGATCTCCTAAACCACAGCACCTTTTGCTACACTCTTGGTACCATTGGAAAGCTTGAGTTAGTTTCATAATGTTTGAACATGTGGTGGAGAAGTTAATATTGAATATTTAACAATTTTTTCACTAAGAATTCCCTTAAATCAAAACTGAAAATGATACAAAAATTTGGGCATGCTCTTGGTATTGTTGAAAAGCCCTCAGTGAGTAGGATAGGATTTAATGAAGGTGTTTTGGAAATTCAATTAGTTTTTGAAAAAATGGTTTTGAAGGGAAAATTTAGTTG
>Ga0116229_10013452_pt1 | contig 11565 bp, 10 predicted proteins | sample S1TSphgellanicum_3_FD_87313 | JGI IMG/M metagenome (GOLD analysis project Ga0116229, IMG submission 87313) | Host-associated microbial communities from peat moss isolated from Minnesota, USA - S1T2_Fc - Sphagnum magellanicum MG | ecosystem: Host-associated > Plants > Peat moss > Unclassified... | reverse complement strand
GCTCGCGAAGGTCAATAGAGTACGGAGCCGTCATTCAGGCTGGCCTCCCACCCAGCCCAAATCTTGAATCAGATCACCGCTGATTTGGGAATCCCGATTCCGCTAAAATGCGGCATGCTCTAATGATTTATATAAGTGCGGCGCAAGCCAAGGTGCGCGCGAGCCATAAGACATGGCTATTGGTCGGCGCTGCGATCGCCGGCGTGATGATGGGGGCCGGGGCGGCGAACGCGGCGGATGAAGCGGCGGCAGCCTTAGCCCCCGCCCCGGCGGCGACGCCGGCGCAAGCGTCCTCGGATGCCCAAGATGCAAGCGTCAGCACCGTCATTGTCACCGGCGTGCGGGGCGGCAAGCCTCGCACCGTGGCCCAGAGCCCGGCGCCGATCAACGTGATTCAGGCGAACCAGATCGCCGACACCGGCCGGGCCGATCTGGCGGAGTCGCTGTCCAAGCTGCTGCCCTCGATCAATTTCGGCCAGACGGAGGCCGGCATCTATTCCATCGTGCGGCCGATCAACAACCGCGGCATGGGGCCGGCCTATACCCTTGTTTTGGTGGACGGTAAGCGCCGCCACAACAGCTCGCTGATCACCGACGGCGGCGACGACACCAGCGGCGTGAACCCTGTCGATCTGGATATGATCCCGGCCAGCGCCATCGCTTACGTCGAGGTGCTGAAAGACAGCGCCGCGGCGCAATACGGCTCCGACGCCGTCGCCGGCGTGATCAACATCGTGCTCAAAAATCAAAATCACGGCCTGCACGCCAGCGTGCTGGGCGGCTCGCTCTATCAAGGCGAAAACGACCTTTCGACCTATAAGGGCGAGGTCGACGCCGGCGCGCCTCTGGGCCAGAACGGCTTCATCCACTTTGGAGTTTCGCGTAGATCAGTTCCAGTCGTTTCCTGGCGAGGCGCAAGGTTACGAGAACGGCGGCTATATCTATACGTCTGGCGTCCAGAGCGGGAACCCCAACCGGGGTCTGCCCGCCGCCATCGGCGCCCAGGCCGGCGTTACCGTCCAGCCGTCGGACGCTGTGAACCTCACCCGCGACAGCGTCGCCGGCTATACCGACGTCGATTTCTATCCTTTGAAGAACTGGTATGTCGGCGCCGCTGCTCGCGTCGAGCACTACGACGATGGCGCCGGCGCCACGATCGGCGGCAAGTTCAACTCGCGTTATGATTTCACGCCTTGGTTCGCCCTGCGCGGCACGGTGGGTACAGGCTTCCGCGCCCCATCGCTTACCCAGATCGGCTATGCCGAGACCGATACCCGCACGGGCGCCAACCCGGTCACGGGCGTGTTCGGGCCAGCCCTGACGCTGACCGTCCCGACCACCTCAGCGGTCGGTAAAGCGCTGGGCGCTGAGCCGCTGAAGCCGGAGAAGTCCGTCAACTTCGGGCTGGGCTTCGTCTTGAAGCCGCTGGACCACGTCAACCTCACCGTAGACGCCTATCAGATTACCGTGGACGACCGGATCGAACGCTCCGGGACCTTCCTCGGTCCCGCGATCAGCAACGTTCTGGTGGAGAACGGCTATCCCAGCAACGCCTGGGTCTCCTATTTCGCCAATATGGCGAACACTCAGACCGACGGGGTGGACGTCGTCCTGGATACCTATCGCCAGTTGCCCAATGGCTGGGGACGGCTCGGCGGGAGCGTCGCCTTCAACTACAACACTGTAGATATCCTTAAGGTCCTGCCGCCCCCTGCAGCGCTCGCCGCCCTGGCGCCGAATAATCGAGGCGGCAGCACGATCTTCTTCCAACGCACCGTCGCCGCCGACCTGACCGTGACCCAGCCTCATGACAAGCTGATCTTCACCGGGAACTGGACGCGTGGCCCGTTCACCGTCAACCTTCAGGAGACGCGATACGGAAGCTACACCTACGTCACCAGCCAGCTGGCGTCGCAGGATCGGTTCTTTGACGCCAAGTGGCTGACGGACCTCACCGTGGACTATGCGGTGACCAAGCACGTGAAGCTCAGCGTCGGCGCCTCGAACCTGTTCAATGTCTACCCCGACAAGAACGGCATCCCGAGCGCGGCGACGGGCGCGTCGTCGCTGGTCTACGGTCCAGCCCCATTCTCTATCGATGGGGGCTTTTACTATGGGCGAGTTTCTCTAGACTTCTAAGGATGAAAACACTTGAGCCATTCTTGAACAATCTATGAGCAAAACTCAAATTGATCGCCGTCGGCTCCTGACCGGGGCCGGCCTGGCCGGCTTGGCGACCGCGGCTGTGACAAGCGGTGAAGCGGCGGCGCAGACGGCTGGTCCAGAGGCTCCGTCGTCTGTTCCAGCGCCCGAGCCCTTTCTGGCCCTGAACGCCACGGAAGCCGCCTTTGTCGTCGCGGCGGTCAACACCCTGGTCCCGCCTGATGACCTGTCGCCATCCGGCGCCGATTGCGGTTTGGCGATCTATATCGACCGCCAGTTGGCCGGCGCTTACGGCGCCGGGGCGCGGCTCTATCGCGACGGACCGTTTCTCAAGGGCAAGCCGGAGCACGGCTATCAACTGTCCTTGACGCCCAAGGCCTTCTTCACCGCCGGGATCGCCGCCGCGAATGACTGGACCCACAAAACCCACGGCGCCGCCTTCGACGCCCTGGCCGAGGCGGACCAGATCGCCACCCTGAAGGCGTTTGAGACGGGCGCAGCCGCCTTCGACGGCCTCAGCAGCGCCGACTTTTTCGCGTTTCTGCTGGGCCTGACCTATGAGGGCTTCTTCGCCGACCCGCTCTATGGCGGCAATCGGGATAAGGCCGGCTGGAAGATGGTCGGCTATCCGGGCCTGCCCGCCGTCTATCGCGACGCCATCGCCAAGTTCAAGGATCGCAAGTACCCCAACCCGCCCCAATCGATAGCGGATTTCAGTTGAATGGTTACGCGCTTAAAAGAGGTCGACGCCGTCATTATCGGCGTGGGTTGGGTTGGAACCGTCCTGGCCCGGGAGCTGACTCGGGCCGGCCTGCACGTGGTGGGCCTGGAGCGGGGGCCGCGACGCAGTCCGTCTGAAGACTTCACCCTGCCAGGCATCCGCGACGAGCTGAAATACGCCGTGCGCGGGGAGCTGTTCCAAGACCCTCAGATGGAGACCTTGACGCTGCGCCACGCCTCCTCTGAGACCGCGCTCCCCATGCGCCGGTTCGGGGCCTTTTTGCCCGGCGACGGGCTCGGCGGCGCCGGCTCGCACTGGAACGGGATGCATTGGCGCTACACGCCGTTCGATCTGGCGGCGCGGAGCCACCTGACCGCCCGATATGGCGCAAAGGCCATTCCCGACCACATGCCGATCCAGGATTTCGGTGTCAGCTATGCCGAGCTAGAGCCCTATTACGACCGGTTTGAAAAGCTGTGCGGCGTGTCGGGCAAGGCGGGGAATTTGCGCGGCCATAAGATTGCCGGCGGCAATATCTTCGAGGGATCGCGGTCCCACGAATACCCCAATCCCCCCTTGCAGCGCAGCCTAGCCGGCGATCTGTTTGCGACCGCCTCGGCCGGCCTCGGCTATCATCCGTTTACAGCGCCAGCGAGCAACGCCAGCCAGGCCTACGTCAACCCAGAGGGCGTTTCGCTGGGCGCCTGCGCCTATTGCGGCCACTGCGAGCGGTTCGGCTGCGAGGTCAACGCCAAGGCTAGCCCCAACAGCACCCTGCTACCGGTGTTGTTCCAAGAGTCCCGCTTCGACCTGCGCGCCTGCGCCTATGTCCGCGACCTCGCCTATGATCGCCAGGCGCGGCGGGTGACGGCCGTCCGTTATCTCGATACCCGCAGCGGGGAAGAGTTCGAACAGCCGGCGGGCCTTGTGATCCTGGGCGCCTATGTGTTCAGCAACACGCTGCTGCTCCGGATGTCGGGCATAGGCGAGCCCTATGACCCGGCGACGGGCCAAGGCGTGGTCGGCCGCAACTATTGTTACCAGAGCGGCGGCGGCGTGCAGGTCTTTATGGAGGATCGGGAGTTCAACCCCTTCATGGGCGCCGGCGCGCTGAGCGTGGCGATCGATGACTTCAACGGCGACAATTTCGATCATGGCGGCTTGGGCTTTTTCGGCGGCGCCCTGGTCTCGGCCGCGACCACCGGCGGCCGGCCAATCCAGACCCGATCCCTGCCGCCTGGCGCGCCACGCTGGGGGCGCGAGTGGAAGGCCGCGACCGCCAAGTGGTACAATCGCAGCTTCTCCATCGGCGGCTCAGGCGCCAGTTATCCCCACAAGGACAACTATCTGGATCTGGACCCCACCTATCGCGATGCGCTCGGTCGGCCGCTGGTCCGCATGACCTACAACTACCGTGATAACGACCGTCGGCTTAGCGCCTACGTCACCGACGTCGCCGCCAAGATCGCCAAGACGCTCAATCCCACCCATGTTGTGGGCGCCGGCGCGCGGCGGGGCGATTTCAGCGTCATCCCCTATCAGACGACCCACAATACCGGCGGCGCCGTGATGGGGACCAACCCGAAAGAGAGCGTGGTCAACCGCTATCTCCAGTCCTGGGACGCCCACAACCTGTTCGTCATCGGCGCCTCGGCCTTTCCCCAGAACGCCAGCTACAACCCGACCGGGACCGTGGGCGCGCTCTCCTACTGGGCGGCCGAGGCGATCACCAAGACCTATCTGAAACAGCCCCAGGCCCTTGTAGATGCGTAGGACGTTAGCAACAACAAACGACCCGCAACGACAGTCCAAGGATGCAGCCGTCGCGAGCCTTCTCGCGAGCCTGCTCCTGACGGTCGGCGGTAGCGCCCGCGCCGCCGATCCGACCCAGGGTCAAGCGGTATTCAAGACCAACTGCGCCTCCTGCCACAACGAGCAGGCAGGCGCCCTTGGACCGTCGTTGGTGGGCGTGGTGGGGCGCAAGGCGGCGAGCCTGCCTGGCTTTCACTATTCCGGGCCGCTCCACCGTTCCGGTCTGACCTGGACGCCGGAGACCCTGACCGCCTTCGTCACCTCGCCCCAGACCGTCGTCCCAGGGACGCGGATGCCGTTTGAGGGGCTGCAAGCGCGCGCTGACGCCGAGGCGGTCGTCGCCTATCTCGAAACGCTAAAGTAGCCGTCTAGGTGGGTCCAGAGCTGCGGGCTCACCACGCCCTCTCCGTACCGTCATAGTTCCAAAACCTGCCAGTGTTCGCCACCGACAGCTCTTCAATCACGGCCCGAACGCCCTCGGCGCTGGTCACCGGATCGATGTCGGCCTCGGCGCCGCCCATGTCGGTGCGCACCCAGCCCGGATGGATCGACGCGACCGCTATACCCTCGGGCGCCAGGTCGGTGGCGAGCGCCTGAGCGATCTTGTTCACCGCCGCCTTTGAGGCGCGGTAGGCGATATCGTTGGACTTGGCGTGGCTGAGCGAACCCATGCGGCTGGAGATGATCGCGATCCGCGGCGCAGCCTTGGACAGACGCAAGTTTGGCAGCAGAGCCTGGGTCACCCGCAGCGGCCCTAAGGTATTGACCTTCAACGTGTCGAGAAAGCCGTCGAAATCGGTGTCGAGCGACGATGGTCCCTGCGGGCCAATGATGCCGGCGTTATTGACCAGCACGTCGATGGGTCTGCCGGCTAGAGCCTCGCCGAGGGCCGCAACCGAGCCGGCGTCGGCGACCTCCAGCGGCATAACCTCGCCCAGGCCGGGCTCGGCCGAGGCCTTAGGGTCGCGTACCGTCCGGATCACTGTTGCGCCCGCGGCCACATAGCTCCGCGCCAAGGCCAGGCCGATGCCCCGCCCGGCGCCGGTGATCACTATGGTCGTCATGAGCCGTCGCTCCCTACCCTAAACCGGGCTTGTCCTATCGGTCGGCGCGAAGGCCGAAAATAATCAAATTGAGCGAATAGGCAGGTTGAGATCAAATCAATACGGCGGAACGCTAGCCGACGATGTCCAGCACCTCCAATAACCGTTGAATCCGTCTGAAGGGCGGCGGCCCTTCTTTGGAGGCCGTCGTGTTGGTGTAAAAGACGACCCGCAGTCCGGCGGCTTCGGCGGAGCGTCGCCCCACTTCGGAATCCTCTATCGCAATAGCCTCATGCGCGCCGACTTGGAGGCGGGAGAGCGCAAGCTGGTAGGGCGCGGGATGAGGTTTGCCGATCTCAAAATCCTCATTGCCGACGCAGGTTTCAAAATACGGCCATATGGCTAGCCGCTCCAAAATCGGCTCGACGACGAGGCGAGGCGCATTGGTGACAATCGCCAGGGTCAGGCCTTGATCGGACAGCGCCGAGAGGACCTCTGTCGCGCCAGGCTGCAGGATGACCAAGTCTTTGTTGCCGTGAAAAGCCGCTTCCTTCTGCTCGCTCAGGTCTAAACGGAACTCCGGCGAGGCGTCAGGAAACAGGGCTTGGAAGATAGCTTCATTGGACCAGCCAGCGATCACGGCGTAGTCGGCTTGCGACATCTGGCGCCCGTGCGACGCCAAGATGTCATTGAAGCTCAGAATCTGGGCGGCGTCGGAATCGACAAGTGTGCCGTCAAAATCGAATAGGACCGCCTTCATATCCTTAGCGCCGATCATGGAATAACCTCTAGCAGCCTCTCGGATTGAGGCATTTGGGACAGTCTAAATCGTTGATTTCATTGAGAAATGATTTTGCGGGTCAAAAATGCTTTCCCAATGAAATCAATGACTTAACTTCTCAATCCGACAGCCTGCTATGTGAACTGATACGTGACCTCCAAAAATAAGCAGTTTTAGGAATGGGCGGTCAATGCGGATCGGGACCAGGCCATCGGCCAGCATCGCCTTTGATTCACCAATATGCGCAGTTTAGGAACATCCTGCTTCGAAGCCGCAGTGTCTTATTACACATCGCGTAACTGCACGTGATCGCATCGGTCTTTCGGGATCAAGTTGCGAATGAGTTGCAGAAGCGAAAAATCTGAGCTAGCAGGATGGCGTGGGTTCGAGACGGCGGAGCGACCTGTGTACGTCTGCAACTGCAATGGCATTCGCGAGCGAGACGTGCGCGCCGCTCTGGATCAGGGCGCCGCCAAGCCGTCGGAGGTGTTTCGCCATTGCGGCAGCCAGCCCCAGTGCGCAAAGTGCGTCTGCGATATCCGTCGCATGATCCAAGCTGAGCGCCAGGCGCTCCGCTACGCTGCGGAGTAGGAAACGACCGATGCAGGGCGATCCCAAGATCATCAAGCTGCTCAACGCCGTGCTCACTAACGAGCTGACGGCCGTGAATCAGTATTTTCTCCACGCACGGATGTATGAGAACTGGGGCCTCAAGCGGCTCGGCAAGATCACCTATGACGAGTCGATCGGCGAGATGAAGCACGCCGACAAGCTGATCAAGCGCATCCTCTTTTTGGACGGCCTGCCCAATCTGCAAGACCTGCATAAGCTCTCCATCGGGGAGAACGTGCCCGAAGCGCTGGGCGCCGATCTATCCGTAGAGACAGGCGGCCGGGCGACCCTATTGGTCGGTATTCCCCAGTGCGAGGCCGCTGGCGACTTCGTCAGCCGCGAGCTTCTGGTCGATATCCTGTCGGACACCGAAGACCACATCGACTTTCTGGAGACCCAGCTCAACCTGCTCCGGACACTGGGCGAAGCCAACTATCTGCAAAGCGCCGCGGGCGACCTCAGCGTCGGTGATCACGCCTGATGCGGCCGGCGCCAGGGATGACTTGCGCGCCACTGATGCGAGTAAGTCGCATTATTAATAACCGACGACCTGGACGGCTCGCCTGCGAACGCGAGGCCTCAAAGACTTTCTCACGAGCCGGGACGGCTCACTATGCGGGGTGAACAATGCGCTATTCCTCTTCTCAGGCGACCGAGGCCCGGACACGCGCCCTTCCGCTTCGTACGATCAGCGCGTTGGGGCTCTGTGCGACAGCGGTGAGCGCAGAGTCTTCAGCCCTGGCCCAGACGGCTGAGGCCGATCAGCCGAAGACTGACCATGCGGCCGAGGTGAAGGAGGTCGTCGTCACCGGGGTGCGCCGCCTGCAAGGCGATAAGCTGCCGGAACGCCTGTTGGATACGCCCCAGTCCGTGACCCTGGTCACCCAGGACCTCCTGCGCGAGCAGGGCGTGACCCGGCTGGAGGACGCGCTGAAGAACGTCCCAGGGATCACCCTGAACGTAGGCGAGGGCGCGGCGCGGGGGGACACGGTCAATCTGCGCGGCTTTTCCGCCTTCAACGACTTCTTCCTCGACGGGGTTCGCGACGCCGCCGTCTACACGCGCGACAGCTTCAATCTGGAGGCCGTCGAAGTGGTCAAGGGGCCTTCCGCCACCCTGTTCGGGCGCGGTTCGACCGGCGGCGCGATCAACCAGGTCAGCAAAGCCCCGACGCTTAACCCCATGGCGACGGTTACCGGCGAGCTGGGAACCAACGACGAGTACCGCGGAACCATCGACGTCGATCAACCGATTGGACCGGCCGCCGCCTTACGCTTGAACGCCATTGGCGAAAACTCCGACGTCGCGGGCCGCAACGACGTCAAAAATAGCCGCTGGGGCGTGGCGCCCTCGCTATCCTTGGGGATTGGGCAGGCGACCTCGGCGACCTTCTCCTATCTGCATCAGCAGGAGGATGATGTGCCCGATACGGGTATTCCGTTTGTGAATGGCCGGCCCGCGTCGGTTCCGCGGGGCGCCTTCTACGGTCTGGCTTCCGACCGAACCACAGGGGATGACGACATCGTCACGTCCAGGGTTCGGCACGATTTCAATCCGAACCTGTCGATCGCCGACACCTTCCGCTACGCCAACTATGACTTCGATTATCAGTTCGACGCGCCGAACTTCGGCGCCGATGTCCCCACCGCCGCGACGCCGCTCAGCGCCATTCTGGTCGGCCGGGATTCGCCCAGCAGCCGCGGCGCTCAGACCAATCTGACCAATCAGCTCGATCTCACCGCCCATTTCACGACGGGGTTTGTGACGCATACGCTGGTGACCGGGGTCGAGCTGGCGCGCCAGACCAACGACATCGACCGCTACGTCAATCCCTTCGACGCCAACAACACCTGGATCGCCGAGACGCCTCTGCTCGATCCCAATCCGAACGAAGCTCATCCGAAAGAGCCCGTCAGTTCGATCCAGGACACGGTCGCCTATTCAGAAAGCGCCTACGCCACCGACACCATCGGGATCACGCGCTATGTCGATGTGATCGCGGGCCTCCGGTTCGACCGCTTCGCCGCCAGCTATAACCAGCTCACCATCGCCTCCGGCGCCCGGCTGCATCTGGATCACACCGACCGGCTCGGCAGCCCGCGGCTCGCCCTGGTGATCAAGCCGACGCCGCGGCAGAGCTATTACCTGTCCTATGGCACGTCCTTCGATCCGTCGGCGGAGGCGCTCAGCCTCACCACCAAGACCGCCAATCTGGGGCCGGTAAAGGCCAAGACCTATGAGGCCGGGGCCAAGACCGTATGGCTCGACGGCGAGCTGACCCTGACCGGCGCCGTGTTCCAGACCGAGGTGGACAACGCCCAGACCAACGATCCAGACAACCCCACCATCACCGTCCTGAACGGCGATCAACGCGTCAACGGGTTTGAACTGGGCGCCTCGGGCCATCTGACGCAACAGCTCAAGATCACGGCGGGCTACACCTATCTGGATGGCGAGACCATCGCCTCGGGCACGCCGGCCTATGTGGGGAAGTTCATCCCCAACGCCGCGCGCAACGCCGTCAATCTCTGGGCGGAATATCGCTTCAATCCCGCCTGGGAGATCGGCGGCGGGGGCAATTACCTGGACAAGCGCTTCGCTGACAACGGCGATAGCGCGACCGTGCCGAGCTATGTGGTCTGGAACGCCATGGCGTCCTACCGCGTCAATCCCAATCTCGTTCTGCAGCTGAACGCGAACAACCTGTTCGACAAGCTCTATTACGACGGGATCTATTACACGTCGCCGGGCGAGAACCATGTGGTTCCGGGGCCGGGCCGCACCGTGAAGCTGACGGCGAGGGCCAGCTTTTGAGCGTGTTGGCCGAGCAATACGCCCAAGCCGCGGAGGTCGAGGCGAGCTATCTGCGCGCCTGTCGTCTGCAAACGCTCAGTCCATCGGAACTCCAAAGGCTGCTCACCGGCGACCCTGTGGAGGCGGCGAGTTGGATCGCCAGTGCAGCCAAGCATGGCGTCCCCTGGGCGCAGCTCCGTCTGGGACAGATGCTATTGGACGGGACGGGTGTCCGGTCTGACTCGTCGATGGCGCTCCGCTGGTTCACGCGCGCGGCCGAGGCAGGTCTGGGTGAAGCCATGAACATGGTGGGGCGCTGCTATGAAAATGGCTGGGGCGTCGAGATCGACCTCAGCGTCGCCGCGGCCTGGTACAGGCGCTCCGCCGAGGCCGGCCATGACTGGGGCGAATACAACTACGCCCACATGCTGTTCGATGGGCGAGGCGCTCAGCGCGATCTGGCCCTGGCGGCGGTCTGGTACGCGCGCGCAGCTCATCAGGGGCACAGCCGCGCCATGAACCTCCTGGCCCGCTGCTATGAGGAAGGTTGGGGCGTCGCGCGCGACCCGGACCAGGCCGCCGTCTGGTATCGGCGATCAGCGGAAGGAGGCTATTTCAGAGCCCAATACAATCTCGCCACCCTGCTGGTCGGCGCCGGCGCGCTGGACGAGGCGCTGGTCTGGTTCGAAGCGGCGCTAAGCGTGGCCCCTAGGCCAAGTCGCGACACCATGGCGAAGGCCTTGATCGCGCACCCCGAAGCCAGGCTGCAAGACCTGGGTCGGCGCATGGCTCGGGCATGATGCTGCACATTCCAAAGGTGCTGACACCCGATCAGGTAAGCCTCTGCCGCAAGCAGCTTGAGAAGGCGGACTGGGTCGATGGCGGCGCCACGGCCGGAACGCAGTCGGTCCGCGCCAAGCGCAACCTTCAGCTTCCCGAAAGTTGCGAAACCGCCAAGGCGCTCGGCGACATGATCCTGGAACGCCTCGCCAACAACGCCGCCTTCATGTCCGCCGCCTTGCCGCTGAAGGTCTTCCCACCGCTGTTCAATCGCTACGGCGAGGGTATGGGATTTGGCGACCATATCGACAACGCGATCCGATATTGCGCTGCTACCGGCGCGTCTTATCGAACCGACCTGTCCTGCACCTTGTTTCTCTCCGACCCAACGGACTATGACGGCGGCGGCCTGGTGATCCGTGATGGCTTGGCGCCTCGTGCGGTGAAGCTGCCGGCAGGCGACATGCTCCTCTATCCCGCCACGACCGTTCACCGGGTCGAGCCGATCACGCGCGGGGAACGCTGGGCGTCGTTCTTTTGGGTCCAGTCCATGGTGGCGGACACGGGCCAGAGGACCTTGCTCCACGAGCTGGATCAGGCCATCGCCGCCGCGCGGACGGACCTTGGCGACGATCACAACGCCTCGATCTCCCTGACCGGCGCCTATCATAACCTCGTCCGTATGTGGGCTCAGATCTGAACGAGCGGTCGCCATCGGCATTAAGCTAAAGCTGGCCCCGCCGATCAGCCCGCACGTATAGAAACGCAAGGCCCATATCGCCCATCAGCCATTTGTAGGCCCCACACCCACAGAAATCGACGCCGAGGACGCGCAAGTCAAAGGGAACCGCCCCGATGGC
>Ga0116229_10013451_pt1 | contig 11565 bp, 8 predicted proteins | sample S1TSphgellanicum_3_FD_87313 | JGI IMG/M metagenome (GOLD analysis project Ga0116229, IMG submission 87313) | Host-associated microbial communities from peat moss isolated from Minnesota, USA - S1T2_Fc - Sphagnum magellanicum MG | ecosystem: Host-associated > Plants > Peat moss > Unclassified... | reverse complement strand
CCTAATTGCACATATACATAAAAAAACCCCAAATTAAATGAACAAAATACACATGAAGCAAAATGCTCAACAAAAGAACCAAATCACACAAAAGGATGCAAAACCAAAATGTTGACAATTCATCTTCATTGTTGTTAACAAAGGTGACTCAACCTTGTACTCAAAATCACATAGCAAAGAAAACATTTACCTATCAATTCTGCATGGACCTATTTGCATACCCTAACAAAATTTCACCACATAATGAAATTTCACCCCATATCAAAATTGCATTCAGAAAACAAAATCAAGGTCTCCAAGTTTGGAATTTGAACATTCATGAGTTAAATAAAGCCATTTTGATGCTTTACTCAATGCACTCATTCAAGAAAATGAAGGTACCATTATAGGTGGTGGTTCACCTTGGTCCTAGAAGGTACACTTAGAAAGTAACTTCATTTCCTAGAGGGAGGTTTCTTAAGGTTTGTTTCCATTAGGTTGATATGATCACAATTACAAATGATGTTGTGATCATTAACACATCCTAATGAAAAGGCTTTGTTTCTTGTTGCATGAACATGCACTTTTCATTGGAGAGCTACAATTAAGCAAAACATTTCTAAGTAATGAATATTGTGAACATTTCATTTGTAGGGAACTATTTAAAGAATTAAAAAACACAATCTTCCAGTTTTAATAATGACATATGGTGATTCATAGTTTGATTTAAAGCTTTTAGAAATCTGCATTTGGTCAATGCATGATCGATAGGGATGTGAGGTGATTATGAACATGTCTATTTCAAACAAATGAAATGAAAAGTTGATGTTGTAATGGATTCTATAATCACAATGGCCTAATAGAAATAGGTCTTTAGAAGGTAGAATTAATTTGAGAAATGATAAATTTGAACCTAGAGACCTTAATTTAGTTTTTGACACGATATTTCTTATATTTAAAACTTAAAGAAAACCCACAATATTTTGCAATTTTCACCAGAGTGTTAAGCATTATTTTTTGTGGTGAATTTTCACCACTTGGTGACAAAAAAAGACAAGTGTGAATTCAACAAAAAAGATTTTTTGAGAAAAAATCATCCAATGTGGTCATATTTTTTTTTGAAAACACTATATTTAGATAATAATTTCCAACATGTCGCCAAAATATAACATGATTCCTAAATGTTTTTATTTTTTGGCCATATTTTGAAGAAAAAAAATTGAAATTGCCATATTCAGACAATATGTTTCAACATGCATTTAAAGGAATTCCCATATTAACAATTGGTTTTACAACTAATTTTTAGTTGCAAATGCCACATGTAATTACTACAATGTCTAGTCACCTTAGACAAGTTGCATAAGAATTTTAATCACAAAAGACATTATGTGGTGCACCCAATTGAAATTGCAATTGCATTGAGGTGTGATTAAATCCAATCTTTCATCCAACTAACATTTAGCCTTGATCATTTGCAACTAGTTTGATGATTAGTTTCATGACTAAGAAGTGTAGTTGCATATGATGATGTAGCATGGTCATTTGTGATTGGGTTTACAACTATAAAATGTACTCACATGATGTGTTTCATAGTTGATTAGGATGTATCCACATGGCAATAATCCATGCAACAATCCTAGGTTAGTTTAAACTATGCTAGAATAGGCAACCTAACATAAGTTAACCAGGTAGGTAGGGTTAGGATAGGTAAATGGGTCTAGGTTATAAGTTTGGGTAAATAAGTAAGATCCTAGATTTTATTTTCATGGTCATAAGCCTTTTGAGTGGCTTATTTCAAATGGCACATGCACTTTGAATCTCTATAATGTATACCATGAGTAGTCCTTTCTTTCACTTAAACATATATTTTGCAAAATTCAATTTATAGACAAAGGATATGGGATAAATTCTAATGAAAAGGAAACATTACAACCCTATGTAACATTATCAGATTCTTTGTTTTGTGCACAAAAATATTATCACATATTCACACAATAAAATATTTACTATTTAGCCTACTTATTTACTACCTATTACTTACTATCTAGCCTATATAATAAATTAATTACTTAGCTTACGTAATTAATTAATTACTTTTTCACCCCAAACTATTATTAACTATTTTAGGCTATTTTATCTTAAATTATTCTCAACTATTTCATGTTATTTCATTTTAGGCTATTTAAGGCTATTTTACCCTAGGTCATATTCAACTATTTTATGTTATTCCATTTTAGGCTATTTTATGATATTCTACCCTAGTTTATGTTTGGCGTTCTATGTTACTCCACCTTAGGTTATCTAAGTTATTTCACTTTAAAGTATTTTAAAGTATTATATTTTAATCCATTTTCAACTATTTTAGGTTATTCCACTGTAGTTTAATTTATGTTATTTTAGACTATTTTAGGTTATTCTACTTTAGGCTGTTCCACCTTAGGTTATTTTAGGCTATTTTATTTTAAATTATTTTGTTTATTTTGTTTTTCCACCCTAAGTTTTTTTCAACTATTATATGTTATGTTAGTTTAAGATATTTTTGATTATTTTCAACTATTCCACCATAGGCTATTATAGGTTATTGTATCCTAAGTTATTTTCAATTATTTAAAGTTATTTTAGGTTATTCTAGGCTATTCCACCCTATGATATTTAAGATTATTTACAATTATTTTAGGTTATTTCATTTAAAACTGTTTTAGGCTATTTTGTCCTAGGCTAGTTTTGGTTATTCTATTTTAGTCCACTTTAAGATATTTTGAACTATTCCACCTTAGGCTATTGTAGGCTATTTTATATTATTCCAACCTAGGTTATTTTTGGCTATTTTTGACTATTTGAGGTTATTTTTGACTATTCTACCCTAGGATATTTTTGATTATTTTAGGTTATTTTATTTTGGTTATTACAAAAAAACGAACCGAAAAAAAAAAAGCATAAATTGTAACGTGTAAGAACCTTACTTATAAATAATTATTACATTGAAATGATGCTCCACTCTAAAAAATTAGAAAAAAAATTGAAACCACTAAATCTAGTAATCCCATTTAGACCACCAAATCCAATCATTTCATTAGTTATAACATATTTTTTTCGCATTTAGACACATGTACATTTGCAACTATGATTTGTAATCATAATTGAAGTTGAATAAAATGTCACATGGTGATTAATCACTTATGAACCACATCATTAATCACAAAACAACTATATTTTCATCTATCATTGAATGCCACTAGTTGTTGGATGATATGGCTACATTTTTCATCTTCATTTTTGTCCAAACTAATAGTTATTGCAAGTCATAGTCACATATGTAACTTAGAACCATTTTGTAATCAAGTTACATAAGTTGTTTCCTCTTGGCACCACATAAAAACTTAAAATCACACATATGTAACTTAAAACCATATTGTAATCACAACACAAGTTGTTTTCATGTAGTGCCAAGAGGATATCACATTGACAATTTGACAAGCACAAAAAATGGTTGACTTGGACACAAGTTGCAAACACATGGGTTAGTTATGGACATGATTCCTTGTAGCAATGTTGCCAAAATATGACAAGGCTCCAATTTTTTTTTACTTTCCACTTTAACTTGTAAGGAAATTTGGTTAATTCCTCTTGTGGGACCACCACTTCATTAAGTTGAAACAAAATGCACAAGTAATGTGCAAGAACCTTTTCTATAGATAGCTGTAAGGTACACATTCAATTTAGTTCACTAAAGTTCATCAAGAAAACAAATTTAGAGTTTAGACCACCAAATTCAACAATCCATTTGACATGAAAATAAATCTTCAAGGTTGTACATGACTTTATTTTCTTGAACATTGAAAATTATGGTCCTTTCTACCATTTCCATTGGTTCACTAAACTTATGAAACTTTATTACACAAGTAATTGTTAATTCATTCAAGATAATTAAAAATAATAATTCAAACCACTAAATGTAGCAATTTCATTTGGCCATAATAGTGTATTCTGCACACCTACGCACAAGCCTATGCAACACCCTATTTATATAAATTAATTAAAATTATAACCCATTTTGTAAAAGTCATTAGAGTTGAAAAATTAAACACCCCATCAAACTTTGTGGGGGTGTTAAAAAAAGGTCTACATAATTTCAATGTTGTAGGGTGTGATTAAAAATATGTCAAAGTTAAATTGAAAATCAAATGTAGCTATATTAAGAAGTAGGTTAGTGATAATAACTAGATCTTACTTCTTTGTAATGGTGGGTTCAAATCCTAATGAGAGTTTGTGAAATATATTAAATTTTTTTGTTGTGCACAAAACATGAATTACAAAGTTTAGACATGAACCATGCAATGCAAAAAATGACAAGTCTACGAAGTTTGATCAATGGGGGGTGTTTTTAATGTCATGTGCAACAGCTTATGAAAGATAAAAGATGAATTGAGTTGGTATCAAGAATCATAAGGTTTTTTTTCTTTTGGTTGTTGTATTGGTAATATTCAAGATTGAAGATTTGACATACTATATGATCTAAGTCTTGAACGCAAGAATTTCACAAGTTGCATGTCCATTTCTTGTGTGGAATTTTGGATTCTTTCAGATGGATTCAAAATATGATGTTTGTCTTGTCAAGTAGGTCTTTATGTCTCCACCCTATTGTATTTTCCTTATTGCATAATATTATGTTGACTTTATTCTCTTGTTTTTATGGACAAATGGCCTCCTTTATGCATTTTTCATAATTTGTTTACTAGATGGGATATAGAGAAAGATTGGCTTGCAAATGTGACTAAAGCATTGAAATGTTGTGCTTGGTAGGAGGTTGGCAAACAAAGTGGTAGTAAGAAGCTACATTGTTATCATCTTTGACTTCTCCATGGAGATCCATTCACTTTAATGGAGGGCCCAAATTCATTGGTTGGACACATGGGTGGAAAAGCTTTAACTTATAAGCATAAATTGTTTATGATTCTCATTTCAAGTGACACACTTAGACTTTTGATCTTCAAGTGGATAAATATTAAGGTTAGTCATGTCCTCACCATTAAAAATTTAGGATGTGGTTTTATTTTTCATAATGGAGGTTTTTGTATGATACATAAGATGAAGTAATAACAAATACAAAGAAGGTTGTGGAAAAGTTACAAGTTGAAGACAAATCATTTATCAACCTGTTTGGATTTTGTTGTGGAAGTATGTGTTGAATTTGGAAATTGGCTTAGAAATGTTACTTAGGCCTACTCTTGAATTTCCTTGGAATTCTAACTCATTTGTTTTAGAAAAGGACTCTCATTAATCATTTTGACCAACTAATTTCTGGTTGTATATTTCTCATGGCCTTTTTCCTAGTTTTCAATGATTAATATCTTGTTATTATGAATTATGACAATGAAAGTGAGTGTTATTTGATTAGTTCAAAGTGCCATAGATATAAGATTTGTTGATTGCACACCTTTTCCCAACATTCTTATTATGTAGCCAAATTGGGATAGTAGGCAAGGACCACACCTTCAAGGCAGTCATGCAATTGCACCTTTTAAAGGCTAAGCCTTTTGATTATGAACGTAACCAATTTCAATTGCTTTGATTTCACTTTTTTTTTTAAATTCAAAAATTTTGGGGGTCAATTTAGATGTTTCTTTAGTTGTTTATTTAACCTTTCAGACATGGCTTAAATCATTGGCGGAAATGAAACCAATGATTATAATGCTGGCATCTCCCATAGACAAAGTTGATATTATTGAACTAGTTCTAGTTACACATAATGATGCATACATCTAAATCCTTCGACCTCAATTTTTGAGACTTGTTTTTAAACTACCATAAGTAATTGGGTGCAAATACACTAAAAATGAGGCAATGGGATTACTTCATAAAACAATTGTGAGTTTTTTATAGTTCTTTTCATTTTTTATATGAAGGATTTTTTGAATAAAATATTTTGGAACTTGCTATTATAAATAAATATAGTTGCCGCAATATATCACATGTTTGTGTTAGTGATTGATGAATAAATATGAAAATTTCAAAATGTGCAAATTTTATTATATTTTGCATTGTATTTAGAAAAATTATCATAATTTTGAATCACACCAAAATATTTTAACTATTAAATAGGTTCATTTTCTTGTATCATAAGCTACAACTTTCTTTGATATGTCATGGACATTACACTCCATTTACATGTGGTAAAGGACTCTAGAAAATTTGAAAATTTGAAACGTATTTTGAATTTTTTAAATTTCAAAATTTCATAACTTTTTAATTGTGAGGGCTTTTTGAATGTGGATAATAGGTTATTATCATCTTTCTTTTTTACTATCAAATTTGTTTTACTAATTTTAGTCCTTTGCAAAATTAACTATTTTTGACACAATTATTGTTTAAGTTCAATAGTCATTATTAAAACCAAAACCCAAAATTAAATTTAATGAATTTTAAATTTGAATTCTTCAACATTCATAATAATCATTTAGGGTTTAATATAACTTCAAAATGTCAAAACAAAAAACATTAAAAAAAAGTTACAACTTTCATCACTATCCAACTTGGCTTTTGGCTCCTTCGAGTGTATCTACACCTAGTTGGTTCCTCCAACAATTTCATGTCACTATGTCCAAGATGATGTCCAACAAAATCATGCTTGTCACAATGTTAATACTTGCCCATATTGGCTATATATGTATAGCAAGCCTTGTGTCGACATGATCTCAAAAGTTGTCATGACCTCATATTTTGGAATGAATCACATCCATCCATGATGACATACTTCAATCATTATTCAATGGATGACATTCGTCCATGATGGATAGATATCAATCATCCAATCAAACGAGCACAAACCATTCAAATATGAATATGTGCATCCTCTTATAAAATTTATATATATTTCATGAATAATGTTCACTTTATCATTAAATGTCATGGAAAGCATGGACAACCTTCAATGCACAATATGAATATGTTTTGACCAAATATTTGGGATGCATTTTATATGCGTAAGCACTGGGAAAAGACATTTAGTTATAGCATGAGCCTCACCAAGAAAAATCCAACAAGTTCTATTACCCAAAGTTGGACGAAATACCAATCCTAGACCCAAAACCCACCAACTTGGAATTCAATTGGATGACACTTGGCAATGCAATGAAATAACATCCATCAAGCACTAGAGTTGATAGTTGATCATACCCACTTACCTTTACAAAGATAACTCAACACTTTAATTTATATCTTATTGAAAGGGTGTACAATTTTGAATACCCAAAGGTGAAGGTAGTTGATAATAAATACATACCTTTATGTAGCATTTATTTAGACTTTGAAAATCTTTTATCTTATGAACAAAGTAACTTTCATCATTTACCTCTACTTTTATTCATATTGATTTTTTTGCAAATCCTATATAACTTGACGTTGACCCGAAAGTTTTTTGAAGCATATATACCTTTTACCTAATTGATAATTTTTGAAATGTTATGTTTATTTACTTGGCTAATATATTAAAATTGCAAATTTATAAATTTACCCCTATTTGCTCAACACTAGCTAGGAGGAAGATTATGTTGTGCATGGCTACATACAAAGTGAAAATTTAGATAGGGTTTCATGTTTTTTGGAAATTTTAACCTCAAAGCATTTAAAAAAATTTACCATTATATTTGAAGGCAACATTATACACATGAACAATGCTTTTGAAAAACTAGAAGGTGTAAGAGGTCCCTTGTACATGTAATAACTAATGTTGGTTAGTTATGGTATTTTAGATCAGTACAAAGGATATGAAAAAGGCATATATATTTTTAAAAAAACAAAAGATATGGATCCAGATATTAAAAAAAACATTTCACCACCCCAACTCCACACACCTAGAAGCTTGTTGTAGCTTGATTAGTAATATAGTGCCCATAAAATTGTTGCAACTTGATCACAACAAAAAATTATGCCCAAAAAGTTAGAACCTCATTAACAACAAAAACATAATGCCCAAATAGTTGTTGTAATTTCATCATTAATATAAACATAGTGCGCAAAAGAAGCCCAAGAAAATAAAAAAACTTGTTGCAACTTCATCAACAATAATAACACACTTAGAAGCCCTAGAAATCAAGTAGCTTGTGGGGGAATTGAACTTTAATTCTATTTATAATTTTGCCCACTATAACACAAGTTGCATGTAGGAACAAACATCTAAACACCCCAACCCCACATACCTAGAAGCTTGCTACAGTTTATCAATAACATAATGCCAATAAAGTTGCTATAACTTCATTAGCAACAAAAACATAGTGCCCAAAAAACTACTACAATTTATAACCCAAAAGAAGCCCAAGGATATATAAAAAACTTATTGCAACTTCAACATCAACAAAAACACACCTAGAAGCCCAAAAACCTTACAACACTAAAACATTGACAAAAGAAAAACACTTTAAAGGAAAGGAAAAAAAAGATAGCTTTGTGAAGTGCCATACCTAATCATTTTGAACTTTCAACTTTTCAAAATAATTAGATTCTTTAATCAATTCATAATTTCTTCAATTAAAAAAACTTCAACTTTAATATAATCCTTGAAGTTTGCAGTTGTTGAGCAATCCAAGCATAGATCATCTAGCCAAATTTTTATCACAATGATAATCCAATCAAGATTGTGGTAACATCTCAAAGTTGTCAAGACACTAGCAAGGCAAAACACTCTTTTTGTTTCAATTTAAGATTTGGGAATCCCAAGAATCTATTTGGTAAAGAAGCCAACATTTTGAAATTGATTTTTGTGGGTCTGCCACCAAGCAAGAGGATCTACATATTTAGATAAGGGAATACATAACCTTCAAGAAAAAGATAATTTTTAGTAACAAATGTGCATGAAGACTTTTCCATGGATGTTCCCATAGCAGATATGTTGGTATCCTCTTCTTCAATTTCAATAGTAGTTCCATCAAGTCCATCAATTGGCACTATAAACATTGTTTGGATGTATAATAGGGTTTAATTTATCAAAAACTATCATCAAAAGGGTGATGACTTCTTTCAAATTGTATTTAGCCACATGGCAGTTTGCATTTTCATGCCCCACAAAGTTTTCCACAATTTGTAAGGATTTAATGCAAGGATCCAACATTAAGGCCAACATGTTATGAATTAGTTGAGAATCAAAGGCTTAAAAAAAATTCAGAAAATATTTGATCACCTTCACAACCTCTTGCCACATATTTATGTTTAAGAGGTGGAGCTCTACATCAAATTGGTCAAATGTTTCACTCCCATCAACAATGGGGTTTGTTTCAACTTCCATAGTCATAATTGGGCTTATTATAATAGCCAAAACATCTAATAGTAGCTAATGACCTCTTGACTCATCACACATGTAATTAGGAGAACATTCAATCACTAAATGATAGCTTTCACAATGGCCCACACTTGGGACTTTAAGACTTTTTATTGCAAAATCGGTGTTTTCTACCTCCCTTATCACAATACTATGACTTGATTAAATTCCAAAGTCTCTTCAAACATTATAAATTTGCTAGGAAACCTTGTTTTGACAAGAATTTTGAACTTCTAGTGTTGCATCCCACTTTCAATGTATGCATTTTCCCACTCCTACCTCCCTTTGTTTAATCTTTGTTTGTCCATTTAATTGTTTTTAGTAAACTAGTTTAAACATCTTTCACATTTTCTAAATTTAGACTTGCCAAAACCTTGTCATCATTTGTTGTCATAGATTAACATGATTTATATTTCAAATGCCCATAACAAGTGCCATCATAAACTCAGAAAATCTTCAAAGGTTCACAATCAATAATATACTACAATGTTGTAGCCACAGTTCCAAAGTTTCTACCCTCATCTTTCAAAAAAACAATCACATAATGAATTAAGAAAACATGGAAACATTGGCGCAATACTTACATAGCCAAATATTTTTGCTCAAAAATAAAGGCTTGTAACCTTTACAAAATAACCTTACAAAAATGTTCTCAAGAAACATTTGTTATGTGTCACCACCACTCTCGTAAGGGTTTGGTGAGCCAAAATATGGCATGATTACAAACCTTATTGGCCCAACCCTTTTCTGCCCTTATTGCTAACCATGACTTGTTTGATCAAAAAAACTTAGCCATACAATTTTCAATTAGTTGTAACTTTTTTGTTTTGGCAACTAAACAAGGATGTGTTCAACATTCAACATGTTACCTATGGGGTTCATGTTCACCTTGTTAGTTGTTTCACCTACTCCATCCACACTTTCATGTATAAAAACCTCATTTTCAGTCATTGAAGAAATACCTCGAGCAAAAAACTTTAATTGCAAGGCCATAGACACAAACACATATGAAATCACAAGAAATAAACCTTAATTGCAAAGAAAAAGACACAAATACATGCAAAATCACATGGACATAAAATCATATCCGGTTCTCCATCTACCATAGCTAATCGACATGATTATCTAAAATGAGCTTATCCCTATGAATATGACTATGATAAGGTTACCCGCCTAATTAAGAGACCTCTGTTGGTTGTGAATAGGGCAACTGTTTATGCATATCCAGCTAACGTGCATATTGATATCCAGATGAAACCACATATCCAGTCAACAATAGTAATAACCTCACCAGCAATTGTTCTGTTTTGTGAAATGTCCCTACACAAGGTGGGCCAATGCAACCAGATGCTCATTGGTAATTTGTTGGTGTTGGTTTTGTTATTTCCTACCATACCAGTGCAGCCTTCATCAACTAGGCTATTACACAAGGTTATGCCTTGGCGGTAGGGCATTGCGCTTCAGGTAAGGTGCCTCTCCCTCCTACCACCTTGGGATCTATGTATATTTGAGATTATGATAATCTTTGTATGGTGCTTAGGCACATGGGTGGGTGGGTGGGTGGGTGGGTGGGGGGGGGGGACTCAGCTACCTCTTGTCCTGGTCCAGGCCCCTTATTTTGAGATTGCTTGCCACCTTGGGGCCTTATTCTCCGTGTGAAGAACTTTTCAAATGTAGTCTTTGTATTTGAAAGGGGCATTAGAGCATCTCCAGCGGTGCTCAGTATGTGACCCTGCGAAAATACTTTTCACATCCAAGTTTAGTTATGTACTCTTTTGCAACCCCACCAATAAAACTGAAACTTGGACAGCAAATAGGAGGGGGACAAACCACCTCGACCAATCATTACGATGAGCCAATCAGAAACACCGAGCAGCAGTCAGATCATATTTATTACACTCTTTTCCGCAGCTGAACAGCGATGCTGAGCCTTTTACCAGCCACGGCAACGTGAGCAATTGTGCTGAGCCAAAACCATTTTCCTGAGTCAAACCGGCATATGTTGGATTTTCTTCATCCATTTTTACTGTGAAGGATCACATACAGTAGCCTCCCGCCTAAGTACGCACCCGTTTAAGTACGCATCCCGGTAAAGTACGCATTATTTTCCCGAAAAAATAGGGTTCAAATTTAGGGTTCAAAAAAATGACTGCAGCTGTTGAGCTCATTAGCTTCAAGGACTCAAGCTCCAAAGCATTTGCAGACATCGAGGACTAGATGGGTGCGGGGAAATCCAGGTTCAAGCATTCTTGGAAGCTTAGAGAGTGCAGGAT
>Ga0116229_10013450_pt1 | contig 11566 bp, 5 predicted proteins | sample S1TSphgellanicum_3_FD_87313 | JGI IMG/M metagenome (GOLD analysis project Ga0116229, IMG submission 87313) | Host-associated microbial communities from peat moss isolated from Minnesota, USA - S1T2_Fc - Sphagnum magellanicum MG | ecosystem: Host-associated > Plants > Peat moss > Unclassified... | reverse complement strand
GGGGATTTTTTTGGGTGTGGAAAGAGAAAGTTGAAGTTGGTTAGAAGATGTATGTTCATAATTTTAGATATGGTTTTGTGTGTGTGATAGAATAGATCAGACCTAAATAAGGGTTACAATAATTGCTAAACTATTGTAACACATTTTCAACAACTTTATAATGTTTGCCCTTTTGAAACGAGTGCAAAAATTGTGGGTTATATTGTGAATTTGTATGTGTTACTTTCATTACTAAAATGTGTATTGAAGTTTTTTTGTTAATTATTATTTAATCCTAGTAAAAAGGCCTTCCAAAATTCACTATTGGAGTTGTTATGCTGCTAGACTTTTTGTTAAGGACCACAATAATGTCATGGACACCAACTTCACCATCTTCAACATCATTGTCAACATCATCATGGATGAATTTTATCCAATTTTTCATCTATAATGGATGAAGTTCATCTATTATCCACTTGAATTTTATGTAGAATAGACTCATAATTCATTTGTAGTTGACTTATACTTCAATTCTAATTCGTTTATAATTTATTACAATTCGTTTATATTTCAAAAAGGTTTTAAGAAGGTTTTTTGAACAATGGGCACATAGAAGTCCCCATATAAGCTTTCTTGAATTCGGTCCCCACAAAAGTACAAATACACATAGGAACCCCCAATGACATTTAATCTATTCAACACCAATTTAAAATTTTATAATCTTGAACCATAGTTTTGATTGTTTCATTTTATGTTCATGTTTTCATATGTTATCAAAATAAAATTTTGTTTGAACTTTTGTTTTGCATATTTCATGTCATTGTCCTTGACTTTCATGTTCAATGATTTAAATGAAATTTAAGCTTACTTTTGCCATAATTGACCTTGGTTTTGTTTACCTTGAAAATCCATTTGCTTTCATATTATTTTTGCATGTGACAAATAATGTCTTCTTAAGAATATAATTTTTTCATAGTAAATCAAAATTGGATGTTGTTTGTTTTAATAAGTTCCTATTAATAACTTAGGTTACCTAACTACTTGTAAAACATGCCCTTGGAAAATCTAGATCTAATGGTTTTTTTCTTGCTTTCAAATCTAGAACTATCAGAATACATTGACACTTGAGTTCTTTTAAATAATAATTTAAAATCAAATGAGGTTTTTTGCATATGAGTTATCTTTATCAAGTAGCCTATTTATTGTTAGATTTTTGTTGAAATTTTTTTTACCTAATTAAACTTATTTGTTGTTTTCCAGCTAATTATTTTGTCTTATTTGGTCCTTTGAATCAACTAGTTTCCAATCACAATCATCATGTTGGTGTTAATATGCTCTAATATGTGTAAAATATTCATCTTGTTTTTGTGTGTACATTAATCAAAATGAATGAAAAAATACATTCAAACCTTACTTGTGACAATGTTAAGTTATCAACACCCCAATGGTAACAATGTTACATCATACTAATAACCCACGTTCCATTCATGTGAAATTTAATTTAATTGGAACATCAAAATAATTATCATGTAACATACACATGAGGACACATTACAAATATTCAAAAATATGCACAAAATTTACATTACATAATAATGTTTCAAAAACATGATACTTATCAAACCTATTTATATAAATCATCATATTTGTCCCAAGGCATTCTCAACTTTGCTGCATTCAAACTTCATGGAATCTTGGGTGCCATTTCAAAAATAATCTCAAGTTAGGCATGTGCAAAACCCATGGTTAGAAGTAGATAAAATTTCAAATTGTTTAATCTACTCATGATTTGAAAAGGCAGCCTTAAGGCTTTGGGTCAATCACTCACATTATCCAACTTTTATTATTTTAACTTGGACATACGTGAAACAAACCCCAACACAAGTGAGCTTACCAAGGAATTGGTCAATGGATAATTAGGCAATTTTAGACACTATCATTTGAATGCGAAGGACATTAATTAAATGTTGGTTGTAATGATGGGCTAAGCATGAATCCATGTGACCAACAATTGGCTCTCTTGCTCATCAAGTTTTGGGTATTGTTGGATCTTAAATCGAAATAAAATGTATATTTTCTTTGTTAGGATCCTTACTAATGTAACGAGATATGTTGTCTCCAATCAAAGAATAAATAAATTGATATTTGTGGATAAAAAGTGGTCAAACGATTGTTGAGTTAATTTTAAATCGCCTTCAAAATCTAGTGGAATTGATTGAAATCAAAATTAAATTTTTTAAAAAAATTAAAGGGGTGTGAAGATGCATTTCAATGGGATGAAGTTATTGTTGATTCATGTTCACACCTAATGCTTCAATTTAGCAACTTGAATAATGTAAAATATTCCTAGTGGGGACATTAGTAAAAAAATAAAAAATATGTGAGTAAAAATATAAGGTGAAATATATTGGTTTTTGGGAAAAACATTATAATTTAATTAGTTTTTAAATAAGGTAAATTTTATTCAAATAATCAATTGAATTATAATATAGGGTATGTAATAATTTGAAATAATGGATCATAATAAATATAAGGTGGTTTAATATGTATATATTAGAAAAATAAATAATAATATGATGATAAAAAAATAGGTTGGACAACTATCTAATACCCCCCCTTAAAAATGTTGTTTGACACACATAAATCCCAAACTTTACATTAAGTCTCCCCCCCTCCCCCCGTCCCCCCCTTGCCCCTGCGAAAATATTGTTCTTTTAAAATTACGACAAACAAACGTGAATCACATCACGTGGATTCATCATCCATGCACTTGTTAATCTCTACTTGTAATTACTGATTTTTTCAAATGGATCCACCGTCCACCATTTAATTACCACCATTTGGTTGTTTTTTCAATACTATTTATTTTTTGACCTTTTTTGTTTGGAAGTAAGTAGATTGACATTTTGTACTCACTATTTTTCTTTTCAATAATTTTTTTTTTTGTTTCAACATGGTGTTAAAATGACATTGTTGAGCAAGTAGTGATATTATTAAAATTGTTTGTCCATTCACATTCATTCACTATCATTCTAGATTTCTCCATGTTACACCACATCATCCGAATTCTTTAAAGTTTTTATTTGTCATTTCAGGATAATAATCGTGTCAATATCAAGAAGTTTTTCTTTAGTAGAGGTAAGAAAGCTTGAAAGTTCTTCAAACTACATTGTTTGGGAAATTAAACTTATTATAATTCTTAAGAAAGAAAATTTGTGCGAGGTAATAAAGAGTTGTTTCTTCAACTAGACTTTCTAATGGTTAAAAAAAAGTCTTAACTAATATAAAAGCCAAGGCAATGATGATCCTCACACTAGTTGTGAAGGATAATTTGTTAAAATACATTGCATGCAAGGATGAACCGTCTACGATATGGGAAATCCTTAAGAAAGGGTTTGACATTGAAAATGAAGCAAAAACCACATTCTTGCAAAACAAATTGTACACAATGAAATGGAGTCCAAGGAAACTCCATGGAAAAATTCATTGATGGTGTTAAAGATATCACAACAATGGTGACCAACATGGAAGAAAAAGTGAAAGACAAGATATTTCTAAGTATTGTTTTCCATGTAATACCTGCAAGTTACAAAAGTTTTAGATAGTTTATCATAGGAAGTGAACAAATACCATTGCTCGACCAACTTATTAGCAAATTGGTGCATGAAAAACAATGAAAGTGAACAATCTTTGGAAGAACCAATGAGCATGCTCTCTTGCTTCAAATTGGGTGATTTTGAGGAAAATCATTTGTTGGAGGAGAACAATCTCGAGCTATGGGGACTAGCTACTCTTGCGTAAGTTTTTCAAACGTATGTGACTCCACTTTAAACACCAAATCCATCATGAGGAATCAACCACAAGATGATTGATGTCATAACTATGGTTAGATTGGTCATTGGGCTCAAGATTGTCTCCATCCCAAGGGATATGTAATTGGGTCCATTTACAATTGAGGTACCAAAAAAAAATGTTTAAGTTTTTAAAGACTATAACGAACAACTTTAGATTTTTAAAAAATTTATATCATTATAGTTGTAGTGGATTATTTTTTGTTAATAGATAAAATGATGTCTTGTTAAATTAAGAAAAAATATTTAAAAATAATTTGGGTACTACATTACATCACAAATTATAGGCTTCATAGGTTCGTTTCAAATTCACACAGAATTAGTTGTTTCATGGGTTTGTGTTTTTTGCACATGAATTTTGTGCCTCTAAAACACGTATGATTCATGTACAAATATAATGGAATATTTTCATGTGGATGAAAATATTCCATTATATTTATATGTGTATCATATGTGTTTTAACGGCATCAAATCCGTGTGTAGAAAACACAAACTCATGAAATAACTAATTTCGCACAATTTCCATTATCAAATCATGAAAGGGTAAGTTTGTGATGTATGTAAATGTCATTTTGAATCTTGTAAATTAACTATATCAAATGTTGAAACTGCATTTTTTTTAAAGGAATCAAAAGGAATGCATAAAATCATATAATTGATTTCAAATTTTTGTACAACAAAAACATGTGAATTTTTTTTTTGGAAACAATTAACTAATTACCCCATTCACAGATGGAGAGGACAAACAATCTAAACCAAAAGAAACAAAAAAAAAAGGGGTGCGCGGGTGAGCTACACACCTTCACATAATAGACGAAAAAGGCCGCATGTCTATATTTTTTTACTTGCTTTCCACAAAAATGCCCCCTTTTATAAAAAGTACATGTTCATTGGATGAACTTGATGGAAAACCAAATCATAAAAAAATGTCAAAGTCTTGAAATTTTTAAAAGAAAGGTGTGTAAGGCAAAGGACTCACTTTTTAAACCATTTGACAAAATATATATATATATTCAAAGGGTGCAAAATGTTTAGCTTTAAATGTAGGTCACATGTGCATGAAATAATTTTGCGAAAAAACATGTTTGATTACCATTGAAATTCATTTTGGGATTTTTTGGGATATTATGCATTTTTGGCTATAAATCAAAATATTCATACACAATTATGTGGGAATGTGAAAACTCACCATTGTCACATGAATTATCTTAAATTGAACTAATCAAATTTTTTCAGTTAAAGTTTTTTCAAGTAAATATTATTTGCAAAAAATAGCCCCACAAAAGACTTGGAGTCCTTCTTTATATTGGTACCCCAATCGTGAATGAACCCAACTTGTAAGTTGTGAAACTTGCAATCAATCAACACAATGGAAAAAATATGACGAAGCAAAAATTATTGATTAACAATGAAGACTATGCTTCAACTGATGAAAAAACTGAAAGCGAGTTGCTCAAAACATGTTTAATGTAACAGTCATGACTATCAACATTGATTAAAAATTTCAAAACTTTAACTAGTATTTGGACAACAAAGTTGCCAAACATGTCATCAAAGATGCTAACAAAATGATAAACTACAAAATAGTCAAATGCATTTATCAATCAGGTTTGTTACAAATCACTATCATTGAGTGTAGAAAAGCAGGAATGTGATTTTTTCACAACATGGAGGCATAAAGAAGATTGACAATGTATTTTTTGTTTTTGGAGTGACCAAGAACTTGTTATCAGTAAGAGCATTTGCTAATAAAAGGTGTTTTGTAGTTTTTAGCTTAGAAAAGTGTTGGGTTTTAACAATTGTTACACCCAAGAAACTTGTTGCTAGAGGAATTAGAGATGATCAAATTGAATGGGCTCTACAAATTGGAGTTTTTTTATCATCTTACATGCATGTTTTTGACTACCACAATTATTTCATAAATGAAGTTATGGCATCAACAAATTGAACATTTGAATTTTAGAAACTTGCATGATCTTTCCAAGGGAGAACATGTGGAATGCATTTATGACCAATGATAACAAAAAACTGTGATGGTTGCTTAGTAAGAAAGCAACATTAAACATAGATTCCAAAAGAAAATATGATTCGAGCAACTAATTAAGTGAAATGCCCTCATTCATTCAAATGTTTGCAAACCATTGCCACACACCTCCTTTGGAAGCCCACAATATTTTATAACTTTCACTAATGATTACATAAGAAAAACTTGGATTTATTTTATGGGTCACAAGAGTGAGTTTTTCTCCAAGTTCATAATTTTCAAAAAGTGTGTGGAAATGTTCACCAAATTAAAGGTTCAAGTTTTGAGAACTAATAGGGGGGGAGAGTTTACCTCTCATGAGTTCAATATCTTTTGTGAAAAACATAGAATTAAAATGCAATTCACTACTACCAACTCTCCACACCAAAATGGTGTTGCACAGAGAAATAATATGATGATTTTGGATAGGGCTAGATGCATAGCATTAACAAATTAAACTCCGCCATTTTTGTGAGCAAAAGCTATCAATATAACTAATTACCTCACTGTTACTAAGTGAATGGTAGAGATTTAACTAAACAAGATTAAAACATTTGATTAATTTGATTTTCAAATTATTTTTGGAAGGAAAATATTTAATAAGATTTAGATCTTGATTGTGATGAAGATGAGTTTTTTTTTTTACACATACACAAATATTTAAAGAGTTGTTGGAGAATATAATAAAGACATATCATGTAGTTTAGTGTTATGTTGGGTTGTGAACCACAAATTCTCTTGTTTGTCATTTCTTATTTTTAGACTTTTATACTAAGATGTTTAACATGTTCAATTTTGAGTAAAGAAAGTAGTAGCATATTGACAAAGGAAATAGTGAATATATTTTAAAACTATTGTGTTTTCTAATTAAATAATTAAAATATGATCACAAATTTTGATTATTAAACATAATTCAAAATATTGGAAATATTGGAATAGAAGTATTAATGAAATAAATGTGTGACTGTAGTTTGAAAAATAACTTGAATGGTTTAAAACAATAGATTGTATGTGATTTAACTGTTATTACGTGTACAAGTTGTATTGTTTGTTAATAGGCAAAAAGAAAAATTGAGTAAAATTTACTCCTACTATTCACAAGTGTTAGTCCTAGTCACTTTGTTGATGGCATCACACCTAAAAAAGCTTACACATGTAAGAAATTGCATTTTAGCCATTTAAAAATGTTTGGTTGCTTCATTTATGTCCACATACCATTTGATAAACTATCATATCATTGGTATGTTGATGTAAATTAATCAACCAAACATTTTTAAATAAACCAAAAAAAAAGATTTTTTACTGGTTACAATGACAACTCAAAAGCCTACCATTGTTATGATCCAACTACATGGAAGACGAAAAACATTAGTTTTAACAAGTTTATACTTGGTCTTCAAGGTGTGAAGGACATATCATTATAAGAAATCACAATTTTAATTTTGGTCAAACCCCCCCCCATATGGTTTTTTTGCTCCCTATCCAATTTGACCCAAATGCCATTTTGGACAAGTCGTTTTGACTTCGATCGTTTTGATTGGGTTGTTTTGGTTGGTTTTTTTTATTGAACCATCATGACAATAATATAATTTGGGCAACAATCAAAAATATGTATCATTTAAAATTTTTTTTTTAACTAGTATGAAAATATTAATTAATTAATTACCTACCCTATCTACCTACTACCTAATTAATAAACTTAATAATCAATGCCCAAAAAAAATATTTATTTTCCTACCAACCTTATGTCCTAGGCCTTGGTTAGGCCAATTAACTTAGCCACCTAGGCTAAACCAAACCATTTAAGCTAAGCCAAACCCCTAAGCTAGGCCAAGCCCCCTAAACTAGGCCAAATAACCTAGGCTAGGTAGTTTAATAAGTTTTACAACCTAGTCTACCTAATTAGGTCATTTAAGTAACCAAGGTAGCCTAGGTTGCAAGTGTGGGGACTTGAATTCCTCACCTTCACATTGAAGAGTCAAGTCTTTAACCATTACACCACCACCCCATAAGGTGATTTTCTTGAACAACATATTATAATTAACATGATTTTGGATCAATATATTCTAATCAATTTTCATGAATTTTTTTTTCCAACATATTATATTGAATGAACTTATATGTTTTAAAATCATTTACATAAATAAATAGGTTATATGTAAGTTAATCTAGGTAAGTAGGAAGTGCTTATTAATAAATGCATGTACCTAAGTAACATGTAGGTTATAGTGTATTAGGCCTTATAGGTACTTACTAGGTCTATGTTTATACCTACTTAATAAACTACCTATGCCAATATGCTATTTAGCAGGATATGTAGGTCATACCTATTAACCTATTAATAGACCTAGTTTATGCATATTAAGTAGCCTACTAGGTAGGTACATAGCCTAACTTAGGCTACTTAAACCTACATTAAATATGTAAATAACCTGGGCTAAACCACCTAGGCCTATTGGGTAGGTAGCCTAGTAACTTATTTGGTAGGTAACCTAAGTTTAAACCAACCTAATAAGCTAGGCTACTTAGTTAGTTAGTAGGATAGGCCACCTATCTACTAGGCCTAGGTGGCCTATGTTACTTAAAGGGCCTATGCTACGTACCTATAGTAGGCTTAGGCTAATAGGTTACTTACATGGATAATATATAAGTATATTCACTAAGCCTACATCATCTAGGATACTTACCTAGAAGGCTTACATTACCTAATAGATTTTTTAATAATATTAAATTATGTCCTAGATAGCCTATTAGGTAAGTCTAGGCTAAAAATTACCTAGCTAGGCTACTAACTAGTTTATTACCTAATAAGTAACCTATTAACCTATTAACTATGCTAGTCTAGATAGGTAGTCTAGGTTTAATTTATATTGTTACATTAGGTAGGTAGTTTGGGCTTAACAAGTAGGTTAAGTCATCAAATGAGTATGATTCATTTGACTAAATGTCAAATCATAATGGTTAATTTGATTAAAGGTCAAATCAGGGTGGTCAATTTAATCAAACCCTATCCATTCAATATGGCCAATTTGATTAAAACCATGACCATTTTGATGGACATTTGTTCATTTTGACTAGATCTTTGGCTTGACACTTGGTCAAAAAGGTCACTTTAGTCAAATGTACTGGTCAAATGTAAAATGTCCTTTCATGCCCCAAACCTTTAGTCAAATTGGACATACCCTTCGGTCAATGTGGACATTTTAGTTAGGTTAGCCTTTTGAAAAGCCATGATTTGCTTGTAATGTTTTGCCAAGTTTGGGCATAAACATTATAACCATATTGGATTATGTAACAACATAACATGATGTAGAAGAAGTGAACAATGACTAAAATCTTGATTTATTTGACAACAATGTCTAACCAAGGACTCTAAACTCTAGCAGTTCAAGTCACGATCAAACTCCTAGCTCAAGCCATGTTTGGTCACTAGCATTGGCCCATTCATCTCCCTCTTCAACACATCAAATAGCCAACAAAATTCAGACCTTGGACAAATTGACTACAAGGTTCTCTTCAAACATCACTAGATTACATGTTCCTCTTTAAGTCACAAGACCCAAAAACTTATGAAGAAGCAATTCCATACCAGGATGGCAACATGCAATGGAGAGTGAAATGGAACCATCTATACAAATGAAACATGGAAGTTAGTGGACTTTTCTCATGGGAAGAAACCAAATCACTTCAAAGTGGGTTTACAAGACAAAACTATTAGGTGATGGAGATATCAAGAAATTGAATGCATGACTTGTGGCTTGAAGATGCTAGAAACACAAGGGGATCGACTTTGATGAAACATTTGCCCCTATTGTTAAGTCGGTAAACATTTGGACATTGGTAGCATTTGCAACATCAAGAAGATGGATGATAAAACACTTTGAATGTGAAGACTATCTTCCTTAATGGAAAGCTTAATGAAGAGGTGTTTATGGTGTAGCTGAAAGGATTTGTGAAAAAAGGGAAGGAAAACAAAATGTGTTTACTTTTGAAGGCACTCTTTGGGTTGAAGCAAGCTCCAAGGGCATGATATTCTTGTCTTCATACCTTCTTGCAATCCCATGGACGCAAAAAGAATGCTATTAATCACAATCTGTATTTCTTTTTCATCATTGGTCATTATACATTTTTCATTGTGTACATTAATGACTTGTTGTTGATTGGGGATGATGAAAAACGATTGGAGTTTTTGGAAAATGTTCTCATTCATAGGTTTGAAATGTTTAAACTTAGTTTATGAACACTTACATTGGGCTTTGATTCATCCATGTGGCAAGAAGAATATTCTTATTTCAATGCAACTATATAGTCAAGATTTTGGAATGGTTTGAAATGAACAATTGTGACAAATTTCAATCTCCCATGGTGGAAGGAATTCACTTCATGTTTGAAACGGGAACAGAAGAGGATGAAATTCTCTATGAACAAAAATGGTAGGAAGTTTCATCTTTCTCACACACACTCAGTTTGACATTGCCTATGGTGTAAATGTTGTGAGTAAGTTTTTGAAGAATCCACAACAAACACATCTCAAAGCATTTTGACAAATTCTAAAATACATGAAAGGTACACTGGACTATGGAATCTTGTACTTGCATGAAAACAATCTAGTTTTGAATACCCTTAGCGATTTAGGTTGGCCTCATGATTTAGATGACAAACATTCAAAAATTGGAATACTTATCAAGCTTGAAGTGTCACCAATTCTTTGGTCTAGTAAACGACAACCTGCTATCTCATTGTTTAGTGTTGAAGCGGAATATCGCTCTTTGACAAATGCAACAAAAGAAATGATTGGGTTCTAAATCTTACTTTTGGAGATGCATCTTCTGAACAACAAGCCAATGATTACAACATGTGACAACCAAAGCATGATCAAGCTAGTGAGCAATCGAATGTTTCATGTGAGAAAAAACACATTGAAATCCATCACCATTACATCTGGGAGCATGTGCATGCTGGAGATATGGAAGTTGCTTACATGTCTACAACCATTCAACAAGCCAACTTGCTTTCCAAGCCATTAGGCATCACCCGGTTCAAAGAATTGGGGAAACTTGTTACTCTAGTAGACTTCAGTACTTTTACTGTTTTTCATTGACTATGACGAATAGAAGATACAAAAAATATGCACATTTATCTTTAAAATAGTCTAGAAAAGAACTAGGTTTGAGGGAAGGTGTTGATGCATGTTTAAACCTAATTTTTTAATTTAGCAACTAGAATAACATAAAATATTCTAATTCTAGAATTATGATTGATAGACATGAATTGCATCGCATGGACCCACCGTCCATCCAATTGCTGATCTCTACGTGCAACCGCTGATCTCTTGAAATGGATCTACCACCGTCCATGGTTTATTTACCATGACTTGGCTGTTTTTTGGATAGTATTTATTTTTGGACCTTTCTTGCTCGGAAGTAAGTAGCTTGACATTTTGTAAGCACTATTTTTCTCTTCAATAAAAAATAGTTGTTGTTTCAACAATTGTGGACATTCGATGAATTTGTAAATGTGTTTATTTGGTTTTTTGCTTTGTGATGTTTATTGAGCACAAAGTTTTCAACAAATTTTTCAATTCAAATATTAATTTATCTATTAAAAAAATAAAATGATGTTGAGAAAACTGGTGTTTGATAACCGATTGTCAAGAAAAAATCAGAACTGGCCTTTAACTTGAAAACAAGCTTGTAATGAGGAATATTAGCAG
>Ga0116229_10013448_pt1 | contig 11567 bp, 6 predicted proteins | sample S1TSphgellanicum_3_FD_87313 | JGI IMG/M metagenome (GOLD analysis project Ga0116229, IMG submission 87313) | Host-associated microbial communities from peat moss isolated from Minnesota, USA - S1T2_Fc - Sphagnum magellanicum MG | ecosystem: Host-associated > Plants > Peat moss > Unclassified... | reverse complement strand
TATCTCATTTTTTTGAAACCATCAAACATTATGCAGTCGATTTTGACACATTGGATGTAACGATTTCAAATATTTTTGAAGAACAAAGAATTCTTTTGGAGAAGGCGATTTTGGTAGAAAGATCTTAAACATTATTGCATGTGAGGGTACAACAAGAGTGGAATGCTTTGAATCTTATAAGTAATGGCAAAGGTGCATTCAACGATCAAGATTCATGCAAAAGGCCTTACCATATGAAATGCAGTTCAAAAAATTAATTATGAATCTATATGAAGTTCTTATGACAAACATTTTGGCATTGGGAAAGATAATGGTTAGTTATTTATAGGATGGAAAAATGAAATCATGTATGCATTCTCAACATGGAAGCCAATCCCTTTGAGAGCGAGGGTTTTTAAAAGTATATTTAGTTTTATAATCATTATTATTTTGATAGTTTGATGGAAGTTGCTTAAGAAATGTTCATGTTTATCTATTTCTTCAACATCTTTAAAAAAATTATGTAGTGTAACAAGTATATTACTATTGATATAACAATTGGGTGTGATCATAGTTAAATGAGCCAACAATGACAAAGGACTCAACCACAAATGGGCTTTTTTGAAGATTTTGACTTTTTCATTAAAAAGAATTTTTGAAGGATTTTTTTGCAACATGTTCTTTAAAATATTGACAAGTCACCCAATAAATTACATTACTTGTGTTAACTCTTTTTGAATAAATATGAATTTTATAAAAGTTAACAAATTCTATCAAATTTTATGTTTCATCTTGAAAAATGATCATAATTTCAGATCATGTTAAAACATGATAACTACTTTAAACTTTAATTTTTTGTATCATAAGCCAAAACTTTGTTCATATGTTATACACATTATGACCCATTTACATCTAACAAATGACTTTTCAAATTTGAAAATTTTGAAATCATATTTTGAATTTCTAAAAATTTCAAGTACCACAATTTTTAAATTATGAGTGCTTTTCATATGTGGATGTTAGGTTATCATTATTTCAATTTTTTTCCCATCAAAATTTCTTTATTAAAAGAATCCTTAACCTAGTGTTTTATAAAACTAATTTTGGGGTGTTCAAGCTCAAAAGTCCTTTACTAAAACCAAAACTCAATTTATTAAATTAAATGTCTTTTAAAAAATTCCTCAACACTCATATCAATCATTTAACAAAAATTTCCTTGATCAACATGACATTAAAATGACATTACATAAATGTGTTTGAAAAAATTGATAGTTTTTCATTTGTTTGACATGGTTTTTGATTCATTTGAATATGATCGCACCCAATTTTGAGCACATAGACATATGTTGCATTCTGGAATACAAGACAAAAATAATTTAAAGTTCTATTGCAACATGGACACAAATAATCGAAAGCATAAAACAACATGTGTTAATTTATAAGGAAAGTATGGTTGATGCAATAAACCCACATTATCAAATGTCAATTTGATTATTTGAGTTGTTTTTAAGGAATCAAATCACTTAAATTATTCTTAACCATTGCCAAAGTGCCATTGGAAATGTTACAAGAATGGTCATTTTTTATGCCATAGATGCATTTAAGCCCACCACTTGTGGTGGTCAATAAAAGTTCATTAAAAAATGGTTTGAAACACTAGTACATGGTGTCCCCATAAAATAACGTTCAAGTTGTGAACATTATGCATTAAATTTATATATAAATTTTTTATAGAAGTTCATTTGAAAAGAATAAATACATAATTTCTCAAATCTTTTTTTTTAAATCTTCATATTTTCATAGAATTATATACTTTATCCTATTTATGAAGTATGAAATATAAGATTATGGATAAAAATAAATGATTTTCATTCAAATGGAAATATTAGTGATATTCAACCATGAACTAATGCACTTTAGTTTTGTTCTAGAATGAACAACATTTGCCATGCATGGGAGAATTTGCTAACAATTGTGTATTGAAAGAAGCAAAAATTTAAATATACCCAAAAATATTCTTAACTCGGGGGAATGATTGTTTATAAATCAAAGATGGAATGAAATTTGACCCATAACATTATGTTTTCATTATAGGTAGATTGTAAAAGAATAAATGCAAAAGTATCAAATGATGTGTCTAATCATTCAATTAAAATCATGGCAATAAAAAATACTAAAAAATGCTAGTTTTATTATATTTCAAAGGTTTCCTTCACTAGTCATATAGGTATATGAAAATTGGAGAATACACATGTATTGATATTTTAAATTAATAATTGTTATAGTTCAAATTAGAACCATATTTGCACATAAACATATTAAAATGAAGTTTTAACAACAAACCAACTTCCTTTTGCAATGCATTCAATAATGGCCACCATATTGAAAATCAATCATTACTTATTTTCTAGAATTATATGGGTGTTTGTTAAGTTCAATAACCAAATTAATCAAAAACTACATAATTAATTTTTGTCAAGACTATGAGTTTTTGTCTTAGTGTGCAAACTAGTCCACAATTAATGTTTTAATTGTAAAGATCCAATACACTCAGAGTATTGCCAAAGCAAAATGTTATTGATAATTCAACTTGATGTCTATATTTAGACAATATGATTATCCATCTTGATAAAAAATGCTCCTTTCTTATCCAATTTGGCAAAATTTCCATTTGATTGGATAATTAATAAGGTCACATTAATGAATGTCAATAGTGAAATATCACATGTGCAATTAATATTTTAAGCATTTAATGAAATAACAAATGAAATGGATAAGGTAGTCAAATTGAACAACTTGACAAACTATGATTTTTATATCACTATAAACATCACATTCTTATAGAAAGCATGGACCTTAAATGCAAACAATGTCCATGGTGTGTAGGAATTAGTGGTGCATTATTTCATAGTGGCATGAAAAGAGCTTGTTGTCATTGAAAATAATAGTTATGAAATCATTTCAATGAATGTGTTCATGACCCAACATGTAATATATTTAAAACAATGGAGTTTCACAAAAATATTTCACTTGAAAAGGGGAAGGTATCCTAGTATTGGTGATGACGGTTCACTTTCATTGAAGTCGTTTTATCCTCATGGCAATGTATGTTGTTGGCTTATTCCAAATTACACAACAAAAATGAAATAATTTTGGATGAAACTTGTAGGGGTACAACTTTTGGTCAAATTCTTATTACTAAGCACAACAAAATAGGTTTGAACTAGGTAATTGCCATGCCTTCACTCCACAATGACAAGGTTAGTTATTATTGTCTTCAATTTGCTAGAAGTTAATCTTGCTTATCAAAAAGTAAATTAACATCATATTTGAATCTTATAAGCTTAACCATACTTGGTGGGCATGAATTGGTTGAAACTTGCTTTGGGACTAGTTCATGTTTTCTAGATTTGTGAAGTGGTAATAGAAACCTACCAATGCCCAAGTTTGTAGCGTAATGCAAACCCAAGGTGTGATCCCTAGCTCCCAAGAGAGAAAAGAGGGTGTGAATTTTGAGAGGAGAGCTTAATGATGGGACTAAAATGAACTCACAAATGAAAGTTCAAGGTGAGATCGACTTGCACAAACTAAAAAAAAGGGTGGTTAGTGTAAATTAGAGTCAAAATAGTGCACAAACAAACCACAAACAAGCCAAACTTATAAAACACACCATGATTTCTAGGACTTAAATAAAAGCCATCACCTCCTTTTTTACATTATATTTAGTGATCAATGGTAGTAGTTGCATTCAAATGGGAAGTTATGAATATTGCAACTTTCAGGTGGAAGCACAATATATAATCCATTTTTGGATGTTGTAGTTTTTCCTTCATTTCTTTGATACTTAATTATAAAACACAAATTTCTCCTTTGAAATATATAAAAAGGATTCACATATGTAGTGTTATTAGAAAGAACATTTCAAAAATGAGAAAATTTTGATCTTAAATATTCAATGAGCAATGCACTTTTGAAATTTGATGATAATTTTTGTAACACCCAATAAAATTCATGATATGGATTTTTGCTTGCAATCTATTAGTCTTATATATTTGAAACTTTGGAATATTGTGTGATTGATGTTTAATAAACTAAAGATGCATTGAATGAGTGGAATATGAATTTAATTTATTATGTTATGGATTTTTTATATCACATTTTTTTTCAAAATCAATTATTTTAAAAGTCATTTTAAGGATACATTATAGCCCTAGAAGAGACCTTTCCAATGTTGTATCACGTGTTCAATTTGGAGTTCATTTCATATATGGTTTTTAGGTTTTTTTGAATCAAAAGTCACACTACCAATTTGACTCTTGGCCACTATTTTGGCCATAACTTTTACCTCACAACTCCAAATGGAAAATGAGAACCCTAGTCTTTCTTTGTAAGTTATTAGAGTCTCCCATGAATTTCATAGTATGCACACAAATATACAAAATTTGAAAGTGCTTGGATGATTAAACCAATTCACAAATATCTCAAACTTAAGTCTTGATTGTAAGAAATTCAAAATGCAAAAGTTTGATTTTTTTTCTAAAATAATATACCTTCAAAATTGGAATGTGCATTGTTGCAAAGTTCAAAATCCTTTTGCTAATCAAGAGAGATGATCCATTGTTGTGCTCCTTTCAACTAACACCCATCTTGCTTAAAATTTCTACAACAATTGAACCTTTTCTCAATTAGCATTAATTTCCATCCTTTCACCCCATTGTCACTTTTTCTTTCCAACCCACAAACTTCCCCCTTGGAATTGACTTGTGTCACCATTACACCTTGTCTCACTTACATCATCTTGTAGTCCTATTTGCTCCCAAAAGTACTAGTCCCATTTGTTTAGGTCAAACACCTTCATCTAAACCATTAATGCCTAGCTTGAATCTTGAACATTTATCTTGTCCATTCATCTTGGAGATAACATGATTAAGTATTGTTCTATTGGCATAGTCTAGAATATATAATATGGTAATATTACAAAGTACAACAAAATAGTTACCATGCTAGATTTTTTGGAACCTAATCCATTTAAACCATTTATTAAAAATGTCATTTAGTTCAAGTATAGATCAATTAAATAGAGATGGCTCCAAACAAAGAAAATTGAAAAAATGGATCCTTATACCATAACAAATCATGGCTTTTCAAAAGGTTCAACTTGATTAGAGTGTGAGCATTGACCAAAGGGATGTTTACTTTGATTAAAATCATGAGGCATGAAAGACACATGGTTCTTTTGGTTGGTTTTTTTTATTAAAATGACCATTTTGACCAAGTGTTAAGTTATACATCTAGAAAAGAGGACAAAATTTTTAAAGGTTCATCAAGGTGCCCATGGTTTAATCAAATTGGCTATGTTGAATGGCCATGTTTAGTCAAATTAGCCATATTAATTTGGTTAACTAATCTACTTATGCTTATTAAGTTACCTAATTACCTACTTACCTAACATATACTTACTTACATCCTACCTACCTATTTACCTAATATCTACCCACCCACCTACCTATGTCTTACCTATTTAACACGATTTACCTATTTACTTAGTAACATATCTACTTACCTACTTATGAAAAAAATTAAAGTTCAAATAAACATATTAAATCCATTTGACATCATGTTGTTTTACAAAGTGGTGTGGTGGTTTGATGGCCAACACATTGGTGTAGAGCCAAGGAGACCAAGGTTCAATCCCCCCTTACCAACATATGTCTAGAATATATATATATATATTGTGTACATGTGGGTAAATGTATAGTACCTATAAAATGGGTTGTGGATAAATAAGTAGGAGGGCATGGCGGGTAGGTAGGTCATGGGTGGGTAGGTAGGCAAGTATTTAATATTTATTTACTAATTTAATTTTTATTATTTAAAAATTACGATTAAAAATTAAATGTTTTTGGTTATTCAAAATTTTCTTTGATTTGACTAGTTAAAAAGACCATTTTTTAGTCAATAAAAAAAACAATCAATCAAGTTGGATGTGTTCAAATCGATTTGTCTAGTATGACCAAATGATCAAATTGACCAAATGTCAAAATGACTTATTATTGGTCTAATTTTCTAGTCAAATAATCCATGATTTCTTGTAGTGTTATAGCTTTAAATGTATTTGTAAAAATTATTAATTTCTATGTTATTGAATTTCCAAATACTTCAACAAATTTTGGAAAAATTCAAGAAAATTATTCTTAATGTTTTTATAAATGTGTGTGAATATTCATATTGTCAAAAATATTTAAATCTACATTCTATTAGGGTTTATTGCGTAGTAAGATGTACTCCAAAAGATAATTTTATTATTTTTATATGCATAATTTTTCAACATAATTAAGATGTGAACCATCATTTGCATGATTTCATCACTAAATCTTCAACATTATGATATTAAGCCATTTCGAAATTTGAGTGCAATAAAAACTATAACACTATAACAAATTTTTATCTACATGACCATAACATGGAAATACCCTACATCTCATGTTCTAATTTTAGACTTCCATTATATAAAATTTTATAACTTAATTTTTTTGCAATGCACCTTGCATTTTTTTGTATGATATTGTAAGTGTTTTGAATCTTCCATTGTCTTTGAATGTGAAAAAAAATAAAAATTGTTATTAGTTTGATTTTAATTTAATTTGAAAATTGATTTTCTAGAGGTTTTCCTATAGTTTCTTTATATTTGTGTTAATATGAGTAGTTGTAATTCAATAGTTTTAGCATTTGTTAATTTAGTTTTTTTAGTGAGTTTTTCACATAATCATCCCCCTTCCCATCTTTGTTGTTTTGTTTTATGTATAAGTTTTTTATGTTTTTTCTTCTTAGTGGAAATATCATTAAGTGGATTTGCAGGTAGTTTCTTATTGCATAATATATTGCCATCATCTCCTAGGAATACTACAATTTTTTTTAATTAGGTTTTTTTGTGGCTTTATAATTTATTTATGTAGACAAGTAATGTCATAAAAATTAGAATATATTTTTAGCAACTTGTGAATCATGTTTTAAATGATATTTTTCTCAAATGACCAATTGTGTTATATGCCACACCAATTTGATATGCAAAAACATCTTTGGGTGGACCATTAGGAACATCACACCTTGATTTTTTAGACCCATCAAACTTTGAAAAATCATAACAAACACTTAAATGAATATTTTTGTAATTTTTTTCAATGAGTACAATTATTAGGTTCCATAGAATTTGAAATTTCAATAATATCAAGAATATTTTGTATTTTGATGTTCCTAATCATTGTATTTAGAAAAGTTTTAAGCATGTAGTGTTGGTTCCTTTTCCTTGAACTTTTTGGTTAGGAACACAAATTTGAAACATGATTTGAAAATTTTCTTGGGAATTTTTATCATAAGGTAATTTGGAAGTCATTTTATTTTCAGGTTTTTATTAGGCAATTAATTGAGTAGGTATAATCTATTTATGAATTTTCAAAGTTAAGGCTATCATTTCTTAAGGGGCCATTTTAATTAGGAATACAATTTTTTAACGATTTCAAAAAAATTCAATTCCAAAATAAAATTCAAGTTACATAAGAGTTCATGCAATTGATAAACATGAAAAAAAAAAATTATAGTTATGAAAGCATTTAAAGTAAAGGGCCCATGAAAATGATTTGTGTGTTTTTGGTTCTTTAACCATTCCTTGAAGTGGTTCCTAGTGGTCCACCCAAGGATGCTTTCACTTGATACTTTAATCCATTCCTTCAAAGGACTTTGTCTTTTGGGTGATTTTGGTTCCTAATAACATAATGCACCTAGTAAGAAGTGATTGTTGGGTCCTTTGTTGGGACCTATTTACAATAAATCATTAGTTGTGCACATATTTGATGGGCAAGTAATTAATGCCAATGTTGGGGTGAACTTGGAAAGTCTATACAATTTGTCAAAACAATTTTAGGTCTCACTTGTATCCTTCTTGAATGTTTGAATATGTGGAATCTTTGTTTAAGTTTACCCATGCCCATGACATTTGCATTTGCAATTCCATAGATGTAATCAAAGTGACTTAATGGGTTATTTATAACATCTATGTAAATCCAATTACCAAGTATAAGAATGGGGATGGAATGTTTGAGGCTTTTTTAATTGGTCTTTTGAGTGGCACATTTCATACTCGAAACATGGGTTGTATTGTTAAACCTAGTTCAAGTGTGGAATATGTCACATTCATGTTTTATGGGCGCATATTCATGGTGCATAAGTGGGACACATTAATAAAGAGTTTGTGTGTTATTTTTAGGGTTGGTTGTAGTTGTGACATAACCATGCACCTTAATTGCTTTCAGCTTCATTGACAAATTGGAACATAGATTCCCTACCTTTGAACTTATGAATGCAATTAGGGTCATTTACCTATAGTATTGGTGCAACTTGAAATTGAACAAAAACTTCAAGCACATTTGAACATTTTGAAACCTCATTATTGCTTTGGGAAGACCATTGGATTAAAACAAATGTTCATCTTGACCCTACTTGATGAAACATTGTTGGTTAAACAATTGTCCTTTTTCAAGCTAGGAATGTTTGCTAATTCCCATGTAGCCATGAGGCTTCCATGCTCTTGAATTTGGCGCACCTTGGCCACCAACCAACTTCTTCCCATGAACTATATGAGGTGTCAATGGCCATGGTTATGTGTAGAGTAAAAGATGAAACATATTTATGAATTTCGAGCTTTATGAAGAGTAAGCTTAGGAATAGTTAACAACCCACTTGGATTGAATTGTTAGGATGTTTGTATAAATGTTTTTACTTTTGACATTTTTTTGGGCAACAATTCACAACGTGAAAATGCGTCTTTCATGATTAGGACATTTAACAAGTATGTTTTAATTTTAGTCATGTAGTTATATGTTTTAAGTCATAATGCCTTTGGTCATTGTTGTGATTACATTGCAACAACATTGTGAGTACATGACCATATGTTAACCTATACATACCTAGCTTATAGGCTATGTTAAAATACATAACTACATATTTTGAAGGTATGTAAGTAGGCTAAGCTACCTATCTAAACTAAGTTACCTACCTAGTAGGTCGATGCAAGTTCGGGTGGACCGAAAAGTAATAAGAAAAAAATCCATTAAAGTCAATTTTGCAAACTTTAAAAAATTATCTATTGATAATTTTATGGTGTGAAACATTGCATATGAATATCAAAGTTACAAAAATTGAGTTTTTTTTTCCATTGAAAGTTTGTTGTATCTAAAAGTCATTAAGACATGTGTGCAAAATCCTAACATGAATCACTTTATTTTCAATATTCTATGGAGTTTTGATTTTTTTTTTTGTTTTACCATTAGCAAAGTCCATAATTCAATATTTTCATTTGATATGATGCAAAGTTTTTCAATATAATACAATTTGGCAATAGGACATTCAACCTATGTAGCTCAAAATGGATTGCATTACACCAAAATTGGCCCATCTTACCATGCATCAATCATAGGCTAAACTATCTATATACCTAGGTTATGTTACTTACAAACATAAGTTATATAAGCTTCTTATATAGGTTACATAGGCTACCTTCCTAGCTAGGTTAAATTGCCTACTTACCTATTTCCCACTTTCCTACCTACCTATGTAACTAGACTTGTAAAAAAAATAAAAATGTTCATATATTATATGTTGACAAAAGACCACACTTTACAAAAATGTGGTTCACTAGTTATAGATTTGATTTTTCATCATGGAGGTGAAGAGTTCAAATCCTCATACTTGCAACCTAAGTTAAATTGCTTAGGCCACCTAAGCAGGCCTATGCTAGCCTATGTTGCCTAATGGCCTAAGTTGCCCAACCCTAGGCTAGGTATTACCTAGGTTACCAAGGCTTAGCCTAGGTACCACATAGACTACCTAGCTTTAGGCCTAGATGTCACATAAGTTAACTAATCTAGATTGGTTTATTTGGCCCTTGGCTAGGTTAAGTGCCACATAACCTACATAGCTATGGGCCTAGCCTAGGTACCACCTATGGTACACAACCCTTGTTTAAGCTAAACATTGTGACATCTTGTGAACACCTTTGCAATTACTACATGTCCACATGACATGGGTCAAAAATATATATTATATTTTTTATTAAAAAATATATCCCTATATGACCCATTTCATTAATGGCCATAATTGTTTGATTTCGACATCCAAGTCATGATTGTAGTTGCAAAGGTCATAGTTATATCCAAGTTTGCAGTGGTAATGGCAAGAATTTATTCTACAATGGCAAGCATACCCTAAATTGCAACGGGTAGGGTCTTTATGATTGGTGTTTGATTCCCTCAAAATATTTTTCATGTAGTCTATTTTTTAGTCCTTGTTGCATGTGATTGCCATTGTTTCTACTTTGAATTCTAGGCAATTACTAATTTTTTTTGTATGTATACTAATTAACAACCAATTTTTTACACGGAATTTTGTGTGGCTATTTTTTAATCTTATATTCCAAGGTAGTTTTAATAGTTTTTTTTGAGCCTTGCTTTGACCAACATAGGCACCTTGTCACACCTCGAGAAACTGGTGGATTACTTGCTTTTCATTCTAGGAGGTGGCTAAAAGGGCCACATGTGTTACTTCACAAATTTTTAAAAAAAACCTTGATCTAAAGAAATTGCTATGCCTAAGTAGAATTTTCAAAAGGTTGCCTAAGGAGAAGAAGGATTGGTCATGCTTTTGCCAAGAGCTTGGTTGCACTTATTAGAGATACCATCTAGGAAATTTTTAATGCCTTAAAGTTTCACAATGGATGAAAGTGTTTTAAACCTTTCATTATTAGTCCTCAATTTTTCATCCATTGTCTCAATTTCATCCTTTTAACCATCTAACAAATTTTTATCCATTATGTATCCATTTTTACCAAGTTTCATCAAATTTTCGATTTTTTCCCCTTATTTTTGTCCATTTTGCAAATTGAATTGCCTAAATTTTCATTCATTGTGTGACTTTCCTTTCCAAAATTCCATCCTTCATGCAAATTGTAATTGATTGGATAGTTTTTTCAATATTTCATCCATCATGCAATATTTCATTTATTATTCAAATAAAAATAAGGTTATTCCTTAGATGGATGAATGCCACTTCACCTTTCATGCAATTTTTCATCCATTGTGCAACATTTGAAACCAAGTTCCCAACTTTTCATTCATTGTGAAACCTTCCAAAAAATCCAAAAAAAATTATGCAATTTTTTTTTAAAATAGATAAAAAGTTGCCAAGAAAAAGGTTGCTTAATAAATGAAAGATTCCACAATGATTAAAAAGTTGAAATTTTGAATTTGTATAATGAATGAGAAATGGCATACCAAGAATGAAGAATTAAAAACACATTCATCCATTGTGCAACCTTTAAAAAAATAATTCTAAGGCATTGCAACTTTCTTGTCCCAAGGAAGTGAAGTCAAGCTCCCATGGAAAGCATTTTTAGAAGGATAAAGTCATCTATAGTAAATGAAAATGCGATACTAAGGATGAAAAGTTAAAAACACATTCATCCATTGTGCAACCTTTTATAAATTCTAAGTCATTGCAACTTACTTGTCTCAAGGAAGCTCAGCTCAGCTCAGCTC
>Ga0116229_10013447_pt1 | contig 11567 bp, 6 predicted proteins | sample S1TSphgellanicum_3_FD_87313 | JGI IMG/M metagenome (GOLD analysis project Ga0116229, IMG submission 87313) | Host-associated microbial communities from peat moss isolated from Minnesota, USA - S1T2_Fc - Sphagnum magellanicum MG | ecosystem: Host-associated > Plants > Peat moss > Unclassified... | reverse complement strand
TGTTGGCACGAAACCCAATTGGTAAGTATGACCATCTTATAATATATGCCTCTAGACTACTAAATAAAACAAAGCAAAAGTATATTACCATAGAGAGAGAAGCCTTAGCAATGGTTTATGCTTTGCATAAGTTCAAACATTTTTTAGTATGAAACAATTTTTTTTTTATATGTAGATCACATGGCTTTGGTATAATTGGTCAGTAAAACATAAGTGTTTAGAAGAATAGCCAGATGGTTGTTATTATTATTCACGGTAGTCTACAGGCCTTGTAGAACACATGTAGTTATTGATGTTTTATCCAAATTACTAAGTAATTCAAAACCATTGGGAGTCATAAATCAGGTTGTGGATGCATCATTATTTTATGTAGAACCTATATGGATGTAGGAAGTAAGAAATTATCTAAAAATAAACCAAATGTTAAAAACTTTGAATTTAGTTAAAATACAAAAGTTGGCCAAAAAAACAAAACCCGTTATTTTGAAAGAGCGAATAATGTATAAAGTGGAACAAGACAACAAAATGCACAAATGTTTGACCACTTCAAGAGCACAAATTGTTTTGGAGGAGCTACATGAAGGAGTGGTAAGACGACATTTTATTGCATATATTACTGCAAAGAAAATTTTGGTTGCAAGATATTGGTGGCTAACTTTATTCAAGGATACTCATGAATTTTGCAGAAACTATAATAGCTATCAAAAAATTGGAAGACTGAAAACAAAAAGTTTGGCCCAAGTTGATAACAACATTTCTAGAAGAACGTTTTATGAAACGGGGTCTAGATTTTATGGGTCCAATTAAACCAACAAGAAGACTAGCATGAAAAAAAATAAAAATTGGTAGCTATAGATTATGCAATTAAGTGGGTACAAGCAAAGGCACTCAGAATCAATACTGCAATAATTACAACCAGATTCATGTATGAATATATTTTGACCAAATTTGGATGTCCATTGACCATAATTACAGATCAAGGAGTACATTTCATCAATGACACAATAAAACATATGACAAAATAATTTTTGTTAAAGCATGTTAGTTCAAATACATATTATCCATAATGAAATGGATAAGTAGATTCTATTAACAAAGTCATCAAGAGATTATTGACCAAGTTAGTCAATGAGAAAAGAACAAATTGGGATGAACATTTGTCCATAGTTTTGTTTTCATATAGGATTGCTTACAAGGTGGCAAAAGGTTATACAACTTACCAATTAGTCTATGGTTTACATCTTCTAATGCCAACAAAATATGTTATATCGGCTATCAATGGGGACCACAAAGATGTAGAACCAACCAGAGTACTAATTGCAAGAATAATAGAACTTGAGAAGTTATAGGAAAATAGATTTGAAGCTCAGAACAATGTGGGAGCAAACTAATGGAATAAATTTCTATGGAGTCAACAAAAAAAACATAAAGAATAAGTTCCAATTTGGAGATGATGTTTTATGGTTTCCCAAGGGAGAAAATACACGCCTAGGCAAATTCAAGGAAAGATGGTTTGGTCCATTCAAGGTATAATATTGTTTACCCAATAATATTGTTTTTCTTGTTTCTATTAACAATTTTGAACCAAATCCAGTATTGGTTAATGTTAACAAGTTGAAACCATACAAACATGTGGATTAGACATTGAAAGGGATTTAGAATTGAGAAAATTAAACATCTTTAAAGTCCATAGATTCAAACCATATGGAAGAGAAATCTTATGAAGATTCAAAAGATTAGAGAAAAATAAAGCTCATTATAATTGATTAGACAATAATATTTGAAGAAGTTTTAGTAAATATGTTGAGTCAATAGGTTATGAAAAAATTCATAAACCATGATTATATAGTTTCATAATCACTAGATTATAGGTTAGATAAATATGTCACATTAGAACAAAACTCTCGCGATTTGATGCATAAGACATAAGAAGTATGTATTATAGGCAACATTAGGTCATCAGATTTAGAATTGTCATTAGAACAACCCAGTGCCATGTCCATAAAGTTTTTAGGTCAAAAGGCATTAATTATAGTCCATATCGATGTTAGTATGAATTTTAACAATAGGGGACAAGTGTAAAAAAACTAAAAAAAGGACAAATCATTGGAACGCCAAACTTAAATCGAAAAGTGAAACATCATTTCATGAAACGAAATGATTACATTTCAAAAGGTGCTAAACAACAAAATGCTTCTTCATTTTCATTTTTTACAAACAAATTTCTATCATTTTTTGTCTCCAAAACAAGTGTAAAGAAATTTGTTGATAAATTGCAACAATAATCCAAAGAGAAATTACAAAAGTTGAAAGAAGAAAAGTAAGAGAGATAGGGATAACAACAAATATTTTGCCTTTGTAGTTTGATCTCCAAAAAAAGGTTCACCATTTATTTTTCCCATTTATTCTTCTTCTTCCTCTTAGAGATCTTCTCTAGTATTTAAGTTTGAAAAAGCTTTTGAAACAATTTTTTTAAATGAAATAGATTGCAAGGAAACTTTGAGGAGATATAGTTTTAGGAAGCCTAGAAGAGGGGTAGGTCCTAGTGAGCAAGTCAATCCGATTTTCATTTCTAACTCTAAAGAAGAGAAGCATAATGACGATTTATAACAAGATCAAGAAGTGCCATTACGTCAAGAGGACCCTACCCAAGAGTAGATTCCAAAGAAAATCCACATTCCCACCAAGAAGTGTAGGAAGAGAACAAATCGGCAAGCAATGGCTGCAAATCTCTGTGGGAAAAAGGTGTAAACTCACCAAGATGATGAGGTGAGGTACATTTTTACTCCTACGTAACAAAGTTATAATAGTAATCTAAAGAATATTTTGTTTTGGACAAGCTTTAAAGAAGAAGAGAGAGCCTAGGTGAATAGAACTGGATTGGTAGGTTTGTTTGAGGTTGAGTGAAAGATTCTTCATCACAACATTCTAGTTGAATTTTTGAACAACTAGAAGTTTGATTATGAACATAACAAAATCAAGGTCATGTTGGGGGAAGAGGAAAGAATTATAGACAAACATCTATTAGTAAAGGTTTTTTAAATCTACCATGCAAGAGAAACAAAGGTAGACCAGGCATAGTTGTAAGATGCCAAAGTAACATTGTCATATATAGTTGATAGAATCCTAGATACTTACAACACCAATGAAGGGTGGGTTGTAAAGAAGATGAGGTCAAAGTATGTCAATAGAATTGTTGTAATTTTTTCCATTATCTACCAGAAAGATAAGGTGCAATTTTTTGCAATAAGTTTACCACGATGATCTCTAGAGTAGATCATGGAGAGTATGTCAATTGGGTTACAATTATGTATTATCAATTGGTCAAGGAATTGATCTGATGGGAAAAGTGTCAAGAAAAAGTGATTGAAGGAATAGCCAAAAGATAACCAAAAAAGGACGTATGCCATTTTCTACCATAGTCTTAGAAATTTTATTTCAAAAATGGTTTCCATTAGAAGGAACAGAGCCACAAGAGAAGAAGAAATAGGCAAAACAACCATAAGAGGACATGAAAAAAAAGGAGAGTCTGTGAAAGAGGTTTATCAAAAACAAAATACCTTTAAACCCTACACAAATTTCTCTTTAAAAAAAAAAAACAACCATAGACTAGGACAACCAAAAGAAGAGTTTTGACGTTTCAATTTGATGATGATGAAGAGAGGGAAATTTTATAGGAAAGGCAGAGAAGACAAGAAGATACTGCAATGAAGGGCATGTTAATCTTCAACATGAAGTAGAATTGTTAAGGAAACAACAACAACAACATCATAGACAAAAGGAGAAATCCATATCTCCTAAGTTTGATTCCAAGATCACAAATCTCTCCCAACAAAGAACATAGATCAAAATGGGTAGGAACATTAGAAAAGGCCTCCCAAAAAGGAGCCAAAACATCAAGCTCAACAACCAATAGAGGAACAAATATAGGACTTGGACCTGGATCCATCAAAAGTACAACAATATGTTCCAGTACCACATAATAATGAAGGTATGTTACCTTCAAGACCAAGCTTTACAATAGGCACAAATGTATTTAGAGAAATTTGGACTGCACACATAAGTTTAAGTTCCTTAGGTACAAGTTCTAGAGGTCAAACTCCTAGGTTTCATACACCAAGGTTTATGCAAGGGCTAGAAGTAGATTTAGATGAACATAGGAAAGCTCTAGTATATTTCAACATGTAGCAAAATACAGTGTACAAATGACCAATATTTTGCTTAAACTTTCTAATCTAGAAATAAAAAATAAACAGATCATAAAGGAAAAGGACATATTTGTCCATAATGTGCAAGGGGCTTTGGAGAAGGAGTAGAAGTTCAAAGTAGAATTGCACGATAAGAACAATGAGAATAATCAAGTATTGGTAGAAGTGCAAATAACCAAATAGAATATTAATAACATGGATAAGCCTAACAAGGATTTAAAGGACATCATAATGGAAAAGGATTTTTTGCAAGCAACTCTAAAGGACATAGATACCAATTACTAGAACTTGAAGGCAAAGAAGGATACTCTAAATGTAGAGCACAACAAACTTTGAAGAAACTACAAGAATATGGAGTAGATTCTTTTGAAGCAACAAAAGGAGTTAGAGGAGTTCAAAGTGGACATTGGTAATGTATATTGAGCCAAGAATGCCATACAAAGGCAATGTGACCAAAGGCACGCACAGATGGACAAAAATTTGTAGAAGCAAATGGCCTTTAATGAAAAGTTGCACAAACTTCTAGAGAAAGCCCAAGGAGTAGAGCTTTTTATTCATGATAGTGTCTTAAGAGAAAACAATGAATTCAAGAAGCAACATACTTTGTTTCATGTAAAACTCAAGGCATTGTTGATGGACAAAAAAGATGTAGATTTGTGGTGGGATGTAGTGCAAGATATTGTCCAGAAAGATATTGGAAACATCTGTAGAAGGTATGAAAGAAACAAAAGGTTCTACATGCATAGGACATTTCGGATGGAAAATGTCATTTCATCATTTGAATATGAACCTTTAGTTTTTTCTCTATAACCAAAAACCTCAAATGAGGAATAAAATAGGGGAAATACTTATGGTGTAGGACTATCAAGTATAAAAATAGAAAAGGAAGAACTGGGAGACCTCAAAGGAGGGAAGGATAGCCCTTAGAAGGAGGCTGGTAGTAAGACATATGCATCAAAATAGACTTTAGAACCAATAAAATTTGTTTTACAATAGGTTAGTTATTGGGAGTATGCATTTGCAACCACAAAAATAGGGGAATAGATACAAACTAAAGAACATAAAATTTAAGAGGTTCAACAAGATCATATTGAAGTTAGATCAGAGCTACAACAACAAGAGCAAACTTAGATTACATCATATCTATTGTCACATCAATAAATACAAGTTGCATCAGAACTACAACAACAAGAGCAAACTTAGATTACATTAAATCTATACTCACAATAATAGCCACAAGTGACATCACAGTTATAGTCAAAGGAGCAGACATTAACGCACCATCAAACAATTCCACAACTATCAACAAAAGCACTAGAAGAGTGACAACAAACTTTGTATACAATAGAGGATTAGACATTGGTTCAATCTAAAGTATACTAGTAGCCATAAACATTGTAGACTATAGTACAAACAGTTCAAACTATAATGCAACAAGATCAACATCAGATTTATTAATCATAGAATAAAAAACAACGTTAGATTTAACTTTTTAAACATATTTTTTGATCCAAAATTCTGGGACGTAATTTCGAGTATGGGTGGGGTAATGTTAAGACAATCATTACTCATGGTAATAATTAATTAGTATATTTCAATTTACCTAGTTATTGTTTTAGGAATCACTAGTTAGATTACATAGTTTTTGTCATTGTTCAAATTTGAATAGAACATAGGATTATTTTTTTTAATGAATATCTTTTGGGAAGAAGAAAAAAAAAAATCATTGTAGAACATTGAGTTTTGATGGAGTATGAAACAAGATCATTTGCTTTTTGGAAAACCTTCACTTCCATAGCCAGATTTGTTGTTTTTGATGTTTTTATCATACTTCCACTATTAAATTTTAATTTTAAAACTAGATATGAGTATATTTGAATGAGAAGATTTTATTAGTATTAGTTTTATGACATGTTTAATTTAAACTTATATCATAATATAGAATTAAAGATTTTGTATTTACCATATATGCTTGCAATATTTTATTCATTTAGAGTTTCAATTTAGTCATATTGGTATATCTAAATGACCTCATATCAATTCCAATTTATGTTACATCTAATGGTACATTTGTTGATTGGGTTAAACAAACTCAATCATTTATTTCATAAGGACATGGTTGACATTTTTACCATTGGCCCCTCTTTGGAGGCAACCATTTTTGTGTTCATGAATAATTTTTAAAATCCCAATAACTTGGCACATGGTGCCAAGGACCTTAACCTTTTCATAACTATTTTTTTGCTAAGGGTTTTTTAAATGGCAAAAAAATAAATTTAATGACGCATTACATGCATCACATACATATTTAACTTGTTTGATTCATTAGAGAAGATGAAGGCAATGATTCAAAAATATGTGAAGTTATTTGTAAATAATTTTAGCAAATGAATTTTTGACTTGCCAATTTCAATGTTTCAAAATTGTTCAATCCTAAACATGATCTTGATAATGCACCTCAATTTTTATTTTTTTATTTTTTTAATTTATTAAAATTTCAATTGCAAGACAATCATTATTCATGTATTATATGTTTAAACCTTAAAATTTATGAAACTGCTTCTCATGGTTTGGAAGATCCTAAGGTGACAAACAAACTACCATCCTTAATATATTAGTGTGTATGCTTGCAAAAATGTATATCCAAATTCAATAATGCACTTTTCAAAGTGAAATTACTCTTATGGTGAGCATAAAGGTGCAATATGTGCAAGGCAAATTGGGACCACAACATCATGGCATAACAAGCATTCGATAATCAAATGTGGATTGCTAGAAGATCAGATATTAGCCCCTAGGTAAATCCACAATGGTACTTTAACCTTTTTGAATGAGGCTTCTCACTGTCTATATTTAATTTGAGAAATGTCAAATTTAGACCTAGAAACCCTGATTCAATCTTGGAAGGAGGTCAATATCAATCTTTAACGATTTTAAAGATGAAGGACAAATACCCAACGATTATCAATTGGGTATATACCCACATATTCATTGGTTTTCAATATTTATCAAATAACCAAATTTGATACAATAACCATGGTTCTTAAATTTAAAAAAAATAAAATGATACATCTATTGGCCAATTGAGTGCATTCCAAAACTTTCATTTGTTAGGGTGTTAAAACTTACAAAAAATACTTGTGTACATCGGTCCATTCAATCCATTCCAAACCTTCATTTGTCAAGATGTTTGAACTAGCGAAAATTACTTACATCTCTTGGGGAATTGAATGCATGTCAAAAGCTTAAGTTGTTGATTAAATGTAGATTATAATGTGTAGGATTTAAAGCATATAATTATGTATTGTGTTAATAAGATTTCATGGATTTTGAATTATTGTACATATCAAATAGAAATGATTTGGGTTTGAAAACTAACATATGTTATAAAAATCATGAATATTGAATTGATTCATAATTGCACTTTTATATTGTAAACGTTCACCAACAAATTTAAAAAGGTTTTTAAAAACCCTTTGCTTGACAACACTTTTTATTAATTTTGAATATCTAATTTATTGTTGTCAAATGATTAAAAATATATTTAGCCCAAGTACATTTTTAATGGAAGAACATTTTACAATCTCAAAAATTAATAATCATCAACATTATTGTAACATAATGTAATAATGATCAAAAGTTTTAAATTCATATCATTGATCTCCATGAGTTCGAGAAATTTGGAAAGCTTTGACGGGGAAGATTGTTTATAATGGTTATCGTTTTACATGGGTAAAATTTTCATGGAAAAAATTTCATTAAAGTTTTGCAATTAATTATTATAATTATAATGATTCTTAAAGGCCTTATAAATCAAAATAATTTTTTTTGAACAATTAAATCATTAATATGTCCACCAATTCCATAACACAATGACGAGTTAAGATATAAATCATCATCTATTGCAACTTTTCAAGGTTCATTCATAATGAAAATTCCAAAAAGGAATATTTAACTTTTAAAGGATTTCGAAGTCCAACTTTGGATTTTTATTTTATTGGAATAATAACAATTGTAGTGGATTGTTGGATGTTAATAAATAAATTGATGTCCTATTATATTAATAAAATCTTTAAATTATTTTGGATACCATGTAAATGTCTTTTTGAGATCTTTAAACTAAATATATTAATTGTTTTAAACTTCATTTTTTGGGTGATCACATGGAATGTAAAACATCATGCAAATTGATTTCAAGCTTTTTTTATAAGAAAAACATGTTTTTTTTAAAGCAAGTATGTGTTTATTTAGTGAACTTGATGAAAAAAAAATCATCTCAAAATTTCAAAGCCTTGAAATTTTGAATCAAATGGTTGCAAGGGAAAAGACTCTTTAATTTATACTAATTTGCTAGTTGTCTATATTCATTAAGCTCAAAATTTCTAGCTCAAAACATATGTCATATGTCATATGTGTACTTGTAAACCAAAATATTGATGTACAATTATGTATGCATGTGAAAAATCACTAGCACCACATGAATTATCTTATCTTGGGCTATTCAATTTTGTTCACTCAATTTTTTTCCATGTAATTGTTATTTTTATAAGTAGCCCTAAGAAATGTTGAAGTTCTTTTTTTTGGAACTCAATTTGTGAACGAACCCTTCATAAAAAATAAAATCATGTAAATTTCCACCATCATGCATCAAACATGGACAAATGTTGAAATTTGACAAATTGTGATAATATTTTGTTTACATTGTATATGTAGCTTGCATTTGCCTTGTCCAATTGTTTGATGAGTTTGTAATAACTACCTACATCTTTTGACCAATTGAATGGCCTCCAAGAGCTTTGTTTGTCCCAGGTGTTTGAGCTTGCAAGAATAGATGTATGTCTATTGATCATTAAAGTGCACTCCAAAAGCTCATTTAACATGCGGGTGTTTGAATTTGCATTCTAAATTTTATAAAGAGAAACATATAGTAATTGATATAATTCATTATTACAAAAATGATTTTGTACTTCCTACACATAGTTTTTTCATGATTGAAAAAATAACCAATGTTGTTATAGATGAATAACATGGTAAGTGGTAACCTCTAGGTCATTAAAAAAGAGGGGGAAAAGAAAAGGGAAAAACTTCTCTGACTTCCCTTTTCCTTTGCAACCAGGAGAATTGTCATAACGATTTCTTTAAATAATCATGTTCGAAGGCTCTTAAGGTTTTGGTCTACAAATTAACATGTTTTTGCTTTTCTAAGTAATTTATTTTATTCTTATTTTATATTGCAAATATCATAATCTCTTAAATCACCATCCATGAAAAGGTTCTTTCTTTTGCAATTGTAGTATATCATAAAGAATTATTATGATAACTAGAACCCTTTGACCAGGGAAAAAAAGCTCGAGAATGATCCAAGGTTATGTAATTTAATTGCATTTGTGATCATAATATTAATATTTTTAAATGATTAATGTGTTATGTGGTTAATAATATTTACATTTCCACTAGTTTCAATAATATAGTTTAAATATGTAATTATGATAAAACATAATATCAATTTATATATTTAAAATTTCAAAGATTTGAAAATGTGACATCGGTTCAAATAAAATAAATATAAAAATGACATCCATGTATAATAATTTATGGAAAAAAAGGATCAATTGTTTTTATTATTATAGGAAGTGATAGGCCATATTTGCATGAAGGACAAAAATATCAAATTTAAAAGACATACAAACCATTTGATTTCATCAATTAATTGTGTTCGTTTTATAACAATATTTTCATATTTTATCCTTTTTTACAATGTCAATAATAATTCTAAAAAAATCCATAAGTTACAAATATATTTAAATTCATACATACACCTTGCAAAACAATGGTCATATTTTGAATTCACTTTATTTTGTAATGGGTTCACATTCAAGACAACATATGATATGAAGATATTGAATTTAAGTGATTTTTGTAAGTAAAGTTCAACAAAAATCCAAAATATGAAAGGGAAAAAAAGAAAAAGCTTTTCAAAGTTTGTCACATCATAATATCTCAAACATGTAAGCTTTCCAATTACAAACTTGGTATTCTCAATGCACTGGGGTGCACACATTGGTTTTGTGACATTTCACTAGAATAAAATTGTCATTTGCAACCAAGTTTTGCAACTAGAAATTATAGTTTGCAACTATACTGACAATTTTTAGATGCAAAAATCAGTTATGTTCACAACAATTTTTCTTCTAGTGTTTGAAACCATGTTACATAAGTTATTGAATTTTGGACATTTTTTTCAATGAAAATTGGATCAAATTGAAATGAAAAAAAGTAGTGGAATCTAGGTGCATTCCTAGTACTATTGGAAAAATCTTGAATGACTAGGATTTAATGGAATTTGTTTCATAACTTTTAGACCTAAGGTGCATGAGATATTTAATTTTTAATTATTTTTGTCACTGAAATTTCAAATAAATTAGAAAAAATGGGTTTCGAAGAAAAAATCAGTTCAATAATGTGTTCACACTTAGAAAAAACATGTTTACCATGCAATTCAAGTAAGATTTCCTTTCATATTTGAATATGTACCTTGCATATGTTCATATGTTGAGTTCACCTTATATTTATGTAATGGGTTCACACTCGGACCAATCATGCATGCCACACTATTTACTTTGAAAAACAATGTTTATATGTTGAGTTCACACCATGTTGAGCAAATATCACATTAAAAAAGTGTCCATTAGATCTAATTTTCAAAATAAGTTTTGAGAATTGAACTAGTTCTTTAGTATTTTTTAAAGAAAACCCATTTCAAACATCCAAAAAGGATAGCAAATGCATTAAAAAAATACTTGACCAAATTTTGAAATGTCAAATATATAATCAAACAATATCTATCCGATATTCAAATTAGTTTTCATATTCCACATTAACTTTTTTCAAACCTAATGAAAAGCTTTCAAAAGCTTAGGATACTTAATTTATATACCTTTAAACATTCACTTTATAGGCCTATCAACTACCCTACACCTTATACCCTATACCTTACCCAAAACCATTTCCTCTACGCCCACACCTACTTGATATGACATTACCCAAATCCTTTTCCCTAAACCCCCATACCGAACTTGATATGGAGATCTAGGTAACATTACAATATTCTACCTAGGTAGGAGTACGATATCTTACCTGCATGTGAAAGTTTGAAATCTAGATTCTACCCTGGATATCACAAGACCATAACCTTGAGATATTTCATCAAATATGATATTTCTGGACCATCCCTAAGTCCTAGGTCCCTTATTTTGAAAACGTCCCCACCCTAGGGCTTTACCCTACACATAGTGTCTTCTAAATCAGTTAAGCACACAAATAATTGTATTTAGTTGACCAAAATTACTCTTATTTCCC